>Ga0163209_1000997_pt1 | contig 12406 bp, 11 predicted proteins | sample Kivu_160m_FD_113538 | JGI IMG/M metagenome (GOLD analysis project Ga0163209, IMG submission 113538) | Freshwater microbial communities from Lake Kivu, Western Province, Rwanda to study Microbial Dark Matter (Phase II) - Kivu_160m | ecosystem: Environmental > Aquatic > Freshwater > Lake ... | reverse complement strand
CTATAATACAGTGGAAGACTTTAAAAAGATCTTCAAGGTCAAAGCATCCTTTGATACCGAAATGCCTAACAACAGAGAAAATATCACGTCCTACATCAGCTTTATTAAAAAGATATCAGAAGAGGAGACCCTTTTACCATTTGACAAAAAAGCGGTAGCTGCGGTAATTGAATACGGGGTTCGTCTGACGGGACATCAAAAAAGAATATCAACACGGTTCAGCGATATCGCCGACCTGATCAGAGAAGCCAGTTATTGGGCACATAAGGATGGTAAACCGCTGGTCACAGATACGCATGTGGACAAAGCCTATGATGAAAAGATAAGACGTGTCAGTCTCTGGGAAAGCAAGATTCATGAAATGATTGAAGATGGGACCATTATGATCGATGCCTCGGGTATGGCCATCGGTCAGGTAAATGGATTGTCTGTTTACGATTTCGGTGATTACGCATTCGGAAAGCCTTCAAAAATTACGGCGGAAACATCGGCGGGTAGATCGGGAATCATTAACATCGAGCGAGAGGCCAAGCTTTCCGGTAAAACCCACGATAAAGGAGTTCTTATCCTGGAAGGATACATAAGAGGTAAATATTCCAGGGATGAAAACCTGACAATGTCAGCCAGCATTTGTTTCGAACAGTCCTATAGCGAGATAGATGGAGACAGCGCTTCATCAGCCGAAGTTTACGCAATTCTTTCCAGTCTCTCCGGTCTTCCCTTAAGGCAGGACATTGCCGTGACCGGTTCCATAAATCAAAAGGGAGACATACAACCGGTTGGAGGAGTGAACCTGAAAATTGAAGGGTTTTATGAGGTATGCAAATCTAAAGGGATTACCGGAACGCAGGGAGTGATTATTCCCGCATTGAATATTCCCGATCTTATGCTTAGAAAGGACATTGTGCAGGCTGTAGCACAAAACCAATTCCATATCTATCCGGTTCACAACGTCGATGAAGGCATAAGCATCCTGACGGGGAAAAAAGCGGGAGAAATGGATAAAGATGGCAAGTATCCGCTTGATGCGGTAAACTTTTTCGCCAACGAAAGGTTGAAAAGTCTCGCCATTCGTTTTAAAGAAACGACAGAAGGGAAGAATGATGAAACAACTAAGAAAATATAATCAATGCTGAAAGGAGAGGCCATGCTTAAACGAAAAAAGAATGGGTTATACTTATTGATAGCGAGTTTTTTCCTCATTGCGGGTTGTGCAGCGGCAGTGGTCGGCGGAGCAGCGGTTGGAGCAGGTTCAGGCACTTATTTCTACATCAATGGAGAGTTGAAGACAGACTACTATTATTCCTTTGACAGGGTGTGGGCTGCTTGCGAAAAAACGGTAGCAGACATGCGTGGACTTGACGTGGAACCGACGAAGGAGATAGGCACAGGAACAATATCCACGATTATTGATAATGAAAAAGTTCAATTCACTATTCAATACAAGGCAAAAAACGTGACCACAGTTTCTATACGGGTGGGACTTATCGGGAACAAACTATCATCGCAGCTTATTCACGACAAGATCAGTGACAATATCATCAGGAAATGAACCCGGCATAAAAGCCCTTTGTTTCATGTTCTTTGACAGGATCAGTGAATGAAAAAGAATGTAATCCTGGGACTCATCATCGGTGTTATTCTGGTTTATCTCTCCGTCAGGGGAATTCGTTTTCAGGATGTGATAGACGGATTCGGGAAGGTCAGATATGAATATGTCTTGCCGGCTCTGATGATCTTTTTCTTCATGCAAGTCCTGAGGTCCTGGCGCTGGGGGATCATCCTCAGCCCCCTCGACAAGGTTGACCAGTTATCTCTGTTTTCTGTAACAAGCGTAGGATTTCTGGCTATTGTGGCTATTCCCGCGAGGATCGGGGAACTGGCACGTCCCTATCTGATCACGAAAAAAAGCCACATCAAAATGTCCGCCGCCCTGGGGACTGTTTTTATCGAGAGGATTTTTGACAGCTTCAGCGTGCTTTCCGTCTTTGTATTCGTTCTTTTTTTCACGCCGCTCCCCCCGTGGCTGATCAGAGCGAACCTGATTTTTTTTGTGATCACCGTTATAATCTTTACCGTCATGATTTTGTTGCTCGTCAGGCGGGATGATTCCATCAGGGTGCTGGGTTTGCTTTTCACCAGACTTCCGGAAAAATATGCCGTTAAATTGAATCGTTTGATTAATTATTTCATCGATGGATTCGCAATCATCGCTGACGCTAAACGATTTATCGCTGTAATGTTTCTTTCTGCAGTGTTATGGCTTATCAACGGCACCGCTATTTATCTTCTATTCCTGGCTTTCAGCTTTCCCCTCCCGCCTGTGGCCGCTTTCGTTCTCATGATTATCCTGATGATCGGAATTGTCATTCCAGCAGCTCCGGGATTTATAGGGAACTGGCATTATTTCTGTATTCTGGGACTGACACTGTTTGGTATCACTAAGACAGATGCCTTCACCTTTGCGGTCATCTATCATTTCCTCTCGATCGGGATCGTGATTGTCCTCGGATTAATTTTCCTGCCCTTTAACAAATTCTCCCTTACCGATCTCCAGAAATAGAAACAGCATCTATTTTGAAACGTCATCCAGACCGTATCTTTTAATTTTTCGATGAAGATTGCTTCGCTCTAAGCCGATGGCTTCCGCAGTTTTTGAGATGTTACCATTATATTCCTCCAGTTTCTTTATGATATAGCGCCTCTCAAAGTCCATTTTTGCCGTACGGAATGAATCCGTAGCATCCCCAGCTGATTCATCCGTGTCAGGAATCTGATATTCCTTGATCAATGGAGGAATGTCCTTTGCGGTTATCACATTATGTGGAACCATAATGACAAGCCGTTCAATAATGTTCTTCAACTCCCTGACATTTCCCGGCCAGTTGTGCTCCATCAATATCGCCAGGGCATCTTCCTCAATCGCTTTTTCCGATTCCCTTTCTTTCAGCGCAAATTCCTGCAGAAATCGACTCACCAGGCAGGGGATGTCTTCTTTTCTGTCCCTCAAAGGAAGGATTCTCAAGGGGATCACGTTAAGTCTGTAATAAAGGTCCTGCCTGAATCGCCCGGCTTCCATCTCCTTTTCAAGTTCCTTGTTCGTGGCAGCCAAGACCCGAACATCCGTAGGAATAAGCGTGCCCCCACCGACCCTCTCGAATTTCTTTTCCTGAAGAATCCTTAGGATCTTCGCCTGGGCCTTCAAGCTCATGTCTGCCACTTCATCAAGAAAAATCGTTCCTTCATGGGCCAGATCAAACTTTCCTCTCTTTTTTTCGGTGGCGCCGGTGAAGGCGCCTTTCTCATGACCGAAGAGTTCACTTTCTATCAGATCTTCAGGAATGGCTGCGCAATTAACTTCAACGAAGGGTTTGCCTGCCCTTTTGCTCTGCCTGTGGATAGATCGGGCAACCAGTTCTTTCCCTGTGCCATTTTCACCCATGATCAATATCCAGGCGTTTGTTGGGGAAACAATATTGATCATCTCCTTCAACTCTAAAATCGGTGCACTGATCCCCGTAAGCTCGTAATCCTGGGTAATCTTCTGTCTCAGAAGCTTGTTTTCCTCTTCCAAACGAATAAGCTCGAAGACATGATTAACAAGAATGATCACTTTTTCCAAGGATAGAGGCTTTTCAATGAAATCGAAGGCTCCCAGTTTTGTCGCTTTTACAGCCGTTTCAATGGTTCCATGACCGGACATGACAATCACCCGGATCTGTGGATAACTGGACTTGATGATTTTTAATGTTTCTATACCATCCATTCCGGGAAGCCATATATCAAGGAGCACAAGACATGGAAGCTCCTCCCCTACAATCTTCATGGCATCCTCGCCACTCCCCGCCGTGAGAACTTCATATCCCTCGTCGGTAAGAATGGAACCAAGGGTTTGACAGATACTTTTTTCGTCATCAACAATCAGTATGGTTTTATGCATAAGAAATTATTTAAACTTTTCATTCACTAGGTTGCGAGTGAGTTATCCCTCCCGTTCATGCTGAATCCGTCCCTTCGGGAACAGGCAATTCAAAAGCTACAATTGCTCCGTTGGGGACATTGTCCCTTACGCTGACATGGCCATGATGGTCCGATATGATTGAACTCACAATGGCAAGGCCTAACCCCGTACCGGTACTTTTTGTTGAAAAATAAGGTTCAAACATCTTGGCCTTATAGCTATATGGAATGCCACAACCGTTATCCGCAACTTCAACTCTCGCCTTCCTGTACGATTTATCATAAGAGGTCCTGATAATAATGTGACCTTTCTGATTAACCATAGCTGCAACAGCATTGTCAAGGAGATTGACCATCACACGACGAATCTGTTCTGCATCGATATTCACTTTGGGAATTCCTGCATCCTGCTGAAAATCAAAACGAATATCCTTATGGGCATCTTGAAACAAAACAACAGAATCACTGATAACTTCATTAAGATCATGTGGGGTTGGGTTGGTGACGGGCATTTTTGCATAGCGAGAAAACGCATTGACGAGGTTTTTCAATACTTCTACCTGATCGATGATTGTCCGGGTGCATTCATGAAATACATCGCCATCATCACCCAGTTTATCACCATATTTCTTTTGTAAGCGTTGAGCTGAAAGCTGAACCGGCGTCAGGGGATTCTTGATCTCATGGGCCATTCTTCTGGCAATCTCACGCCATGCCGCCGCTCTTTCCGCTTTCTGGATTTGCGTCAAGTCTTCAAAAACCACCACCATACCCATATATTTACCGTCATCATCATATATCAACGTGGTGGTCATTAAGACGGTTAACACCCTGTCCTTGAGGGTTAATTCAATTTGTTTTTCTATGGAATTCTGCCCGCTCCCTTGCAGATTCTTGAGCAATTCATCGACGAGCGCCATGTGCTCGGGGTTAAGAACATTCTGATATCTGTTGTTCAGAACTTTTTCGGTCTTGATATCAAGCATATTTTCGGCCGCTTTATTGATGATCGTGATAAGATCATTTTTATCCACAGAAACAACGCCCGCTGATACATTTTCAAGGACTGTCTCCATGTACTTTCTGCGCCGGTCAAGATTAATATTAGCCTGTTCAAGATTTTCTTTACTTCTTTTTAAATCCTTCGTCATCTTGTTGAATGAATTCACCAAAACGCCTATCTCATCACCAGCTACGATATCGATCTGGTGTTCAAGTTCTCCTCTGGCTATCTTGTTTGTTGCCTCCGCAAGATCCTGAATAGGAACCGTAATGCCTTTGGCAAGAAATAATCCAAACCAAGTTGCAGAAAAAATAATCAACAAAGTAACGATAAATAAGGTGATCATATAACTGAATTTAATTGGATTTTTCAGAAGGGAAAGTTGCTTGTATTGCTCTGAGGTTTTGGAGATAATCCCCATCTTGTCAACCATAGATTTGGGAATGTAATAGCTGACAACAACCAGTCCGATCACTTCATTCGGACTGAAATAGGAATAAATGGGAGCCAAGCCCCTGATGATATCTCCCGTACTTGCAGGATGAACCGCTGATATTTCCTGACCGCTGAAAACTCCTTCAAGCATTTCAGGAGATAACTGCCCAGGTGCAATATCAGGATTATTCGGATCTTTAACGATCAGTTTGTCTTTTTGATTGTTAAAATATATTTCCAGCAATCCGATCCTGTATGTTTTTTGCCTCTGCTCAATGAGTGCCTTTAAATATTCTGACCTCGTCTGATCATACAGACGATTTTTTGTAATGTCCGCACTGATCTGCCTGGCATAAAATTTTGCATAGTCAGAGGTCTGCTGGTAATAAACCTGGGCAAGTTCAACTGTCTTGTTTAGGGCATCTCCAATGGCCATATTGAACCAGTTTTCTATACTGTAGGAAAGAAAGTTTACCGAAACCAGAAATAGGATGACCGTTGGGATTAAGGATAAACTGACGAAGGCAGCTACAAGTTTTGTTCGGAGTTTTGACCCCAGAACACCATGTCTTCGTTCAAAGATCAGCTTGACAACATTTCTGACAATTAAGAAAATAAGCAGTAAAATCAGTATGATATTTATATTAATCAAACCAAAGACGAGAACATTGTGCGAGACGGGAATAATGGATTCTCTCTGGAAGAGATGACTTTCAAGAAAAGTCAGGATGAAAATGACAACGATTGTGACGAGGATGATAATACGCTCTCTCTTGCGCCTTTTCAACTCCTGAAGATCGATATTTTTATGATTCCTCACCATGATGCACGAACAAGCTTTTGTTTGTGCCAGTCCGTTTCAAAATCCCAAAGAGAAACGAAAAAAAGCACATATTCCATATGCATGGGAAGACGTACTTCATCAAGTCTGGCCTTAATTTTGATGTAATATGTCTTGTTTTTCTGCAGCTCATTTACTGGGGCAACCACCGCGCCATTGAGCTCCGCCATGGCCTTCTTGGCACTTTCGAGATCACGAAATCCCGATGGTTGCTTCACCCCCGTTGTTATTACATAAAAAATTTTCTTCACATTGTCATATTTGATCGTTTGCTTGACGACCGTGCCTGCAATTTTTTTATCAAACCAGTTTTCTTGCTCCTGATACAATTCCATTAAAAAAGTAAATGTTGTCGGTACACCGGCGAGAATGGCCGATTCCATCTTTTTTGTAAAACAATTCATCACCCTGGCGTAAACGGTTACGTGACTTGTGTTATTTGTAACCAAAATGTCCGTGATCCTTGCATCCCTGCTGTAGGAGCTGAGGGGAAAAATGAAAGTGATATAACAAGCAAGGAAGATGGCCAAAATAAGAATCGTTTTGGGCATTTGACCGCCCTCTCGCCATTTTGAATCGTTTAATATACTCATCTTATATTACATTTGTGAAGCTCCCACCAAGGAGCGTAACTAAAGTCATTATTATATTGAGCCCTTTTTCCCCATCTGAGGAAGGTCAATCCAAGATGTGCTTATAGATTATCTCATTGTTTTGATTGTTTGCAGGTAATACTAAGAAACTGCATACCAAAAAGCAAGCGCTATTTGTCGAGGGAAAAGAGAATAAGAAAGGAATTACAAGCCGGAGACCTGATTGTCAACGGCATCGAGAATTTTGAAAGACGGGATATTCAGTGACAAGTAATCGCTGGCGTTTCCGCCCTCTTCATAATGGGTCACAACCGTCCAGCATTCTTCATGAGCCATAAGCTCTTTCAAAAGGATGTTATTCAATTTATGCCCGGATTTTGAGGCAATAAAATGACCGATGATCGGCATACCAAGCAGCGAGAGGTCACCGATGGCGTCGAGAATCTTATGTTTAACAAATTCATCAGCGCACCTCAGACCATCTTTGTTAATAATCCTCTGCTCATCTAAAACAACGGCATTTTTCAAAGAGCCTCCCAATGCCAGTCCCTTTGCCTGTAAGTATTCAACATCTTTTAGAAACCCAAATGTACGAGCGGCACAGATATCCCTTTCATAAACGATATCCGAAAATGTCATCTCATGCAGCTGCTGCCCAATAAGCGGGTGTTGAAAATCAATGCCGTATGTAATTTTAAATTCATGCGCAGGCAGCAACATCGCCGTACCGCTCCCATCTGAAACGGAGACGTCCTTTTTAATGACCAGCAACTTTTTGCACTTGCCCTGCGTTTTCGTACCCACATCTTTCAACATGTTAACAAACGGGAGGGAACTTCCGTCCATAATCGGTACTTCAGGAGCATCGACCTCCACAATGGCATTGTCGACGCCCATGCCGCAAAACGCGGAGAGCAGATGCTCGACAGTTGAAACAGTTACTCCATTCAATCCAATCGTTGTCGCCAGTGTCGTATCGCGGACATTTTCAAAGTCAGCCTTGATTCGATTATCCCCGGATAAGTCCTTGCGAATAAAGACAACGCCTTCATCAATATCGGCGGGCCTAATGGTCATCCTGACTTTTCTGCCAGAGTGTAATCCGATACTCTGACAACTGACTTCGTTCTTAAGTGTTCTCTGCAGATGCATATTTTCGTCTTTTTATAAAGGTCATCATACTCTACGCTTTTATAGCAACAAATATACCAGACACAAGCTCAATGAACACCCCATTCCATGACGGGCATAACATGCCGAATTATAAAAGGTATCTCTCACATGCAAAGGCCGGATGATCAGGGCTGGGAATTGCTGCTGTGTTAGAAAAGACACAGATGGCTTATTGTACTTTATAAAATCGCTCCTTTTCACTATAAAGACATCCGCAATAGGGTTGTCTGTACATCCCCAGTTCCTTTGATATTCTTACACCTTCGGTCCAGCCTTCCCGGAAGTCATGGTAGTAAAACCTGATCCGGTACTCATTCGCCAAGCTCTCACCAATATCCTTGATCATTTCATGATTTTGGAATTTGCTGTAAAGAAGGGTGGTTGTAAATCCATCTTGTTTTTCTGATTTAGCAATCCGGGCCGTCTTTGTCAACCGATCGTAGTAACAATACCAGCATCTATCCGTTTCCCTGGAAACCACTTTTCTAAAGAACATCTCCATAGGATATTCCTCTGAAAATGAGAATGATAATTTCTCCTGGCCAGCATAGATTTTCAGCATATCCAGGCGTTTTTTATATTCCAGATAAGGGTGAATGTTTGGATTATAAAATAATCCATTAACTTCGTGTCCTTCTGATTTCAATACGCTAAGGGGATATATGGTGCAAGGTGCGCAACAGATATGGAGTAACAATTTCATAAAAAGAGATCTTTCTGATTTCCTGCCGTCCAGGGTTTCCCGAAATGCTCATAGGCTATCTTCGTTGCAATCCTTCCCCTCGCCGTTCTTTGAAGATAGCCTTCCTGTATAAGGAACGGTTCATAGATATCCTCGATAGTCGTTTTTTCTTCCCCTATAGCCGATGAAAGATTGTCTATTCCGACAGGTCCGCCTCCGAATTTATCAATCAATGTGAGCAATATCTTTCGGTCCATATGGTCGAATCCCTTATGATCCACTTCAAACATTTCTAAAGCGGCTACGGCCATCTTTCCGTCAATGAAGCCATCTCCCCTAACCTGGACAAAATCCCTGACCCTTTTTAACAGTCTGTTGGCTACACGCGGCGTTCCACGGGAGCGACGGGCCATCTCTTCCGCTCCCTCATGGTCAATACCAATCGAAAGAATGCAGGCTGACCTTTTAATGATGACTGACAATTCCGCAGGTGTATAAAATTCAAGTCTGAAGCTCATGCCGAATCTATCGCGAAGCGGTGACGTCAGAAGTCCTGCCCTTGTGGTCGCACCAATCAGTGTGAACCTCGGTATTTCCAGCTTCATTGAACGTGCCGAAGGTCCCTGGCCAATGAGAATATCAATATGGTAATCTTCCATGGCGGGATACAATATCTCCTCAACAACATGAGAGAGTCTGTGAATCTCATCGATAAAAAGGATATCCTGTTCATGGAGATTGGTCAGGATTGCCGCCAGATCTCCCGGTCGTTCGATGACGGGTCCCGACGTCACCTTGATATCAACGCCCATTTCTCTGGCCATAATGTAGGCAAGGGTTGTCTTGCCAAGACCGGGAGGACCGTAAAGAAGAACATGATCAAGGGCATCATGTCTCTGTTTTGCCGCTTCAATGAATATGGAAAGATTCTCTTTTACTTTTTCCTGTCCGATGTACTCGGTAAGATTTTTAGGACGAAGGGTTAATTCAAATCCTCCATCATCTTCAAGACGTGCGGGACTGATCAGCGAATCTCTCGTTTCCATGTTTTTACAAACCTATTTTCTTAATAAACTGAGTACCGTTCGGCCCTTCCCGATCTCTTCCCTGTCGTACCATTCCATCTAATTTCAAGATGCCAGAATTTTCAGCGTCCTTTTCAACAAAAGTTCTAAAGTCATCGGCTCAGGAAACTCATTGATGATTCGGTCCAATGCACTTTTTGCCGCCGGACTTTTATACCCAAGGTTGATCAGGGCCGACAGGGCATCCCCCTTCATTTCATCCGTCGATATGATACTGAAATCCTTATCAGCCGATTCATGCGAATCCAGCTTCAGCATTTTGTCTTTCAACTCGAGAATGATTCTTTCCGCCATTTTTTTCCCAACGCCAGGTATATGAATCAACCGGTTTAGGTTCCCCTGAGAAACAGCCCGGATCAACTCTGCTGCAGATATACCGGAAAGGATATTCATGGCCAGTTTCGGTCCGATGCCTGAGACGGAAATCATCAATTGAAAAACTGTTTTTTCTTCATTACTATAAAAGCCGAAAAGGTTGATGGAATCATCTTTAACATGGGTATGGACATGCAGCGTCACTTTCTGACTCGTATCGGGAAGTTCATAAAAGGTCGTCAACGGAACAAATACGCGGTATCCTATGCCATGTATATCCACGATGAGATGGGTGATCGATTTATAAACGAGAATTCCGCTAATTCTGGCAATCATTTTAAATGGATGTCTTCATAAGATAATTTGCATGACAGATTGCAACTGCAAGGGCATCGGCGGCATCGGCGGACGGCATCTGGGGAAGCTTTAGAATTGCTTTGACCATCATCTGAACCTGATTCTTCTCAGCCCGGCCGTACCCTACAACAGCTTTTTTCACCTCGAGAGGGCTATATTCATAAATGGGCAGATTATTTTGAGAAGCCGCAAGAATAACCACCCCCCGTACCTCACCTTGTCTGATCAGGCTTTTTACATTTTTGCCATAAAAAATATCTTCTATGGCAAAGACATCGGGAGCTGACTTTTCTATGACCTCCAATAGGTGACGGTATACCGTCGTCAAACATGATGAGCGGGACGATCCTCTTGCCAGTATAAACTCACCATGGGAAACGTGTTGAAGGTGTCTTTCCTGTTTTTCAACAATCCCATATCCGGTGATGTAGTTGCCCGGATCGATGCCTAAAACCTTCAATGTATGAACCAGCTCAAGTTATTAACCAAATCTTTCCATGATATCATCTGGAATATCAAAATTGGCATAAGCGTTCTGCACATCGTCATTGTCTTCGAGTTTTTCCATCAATTTGAGCATCTGCAATGCCTTTTCTGCTTCGAGCCTCACCGTACTCTGGGGAATCATGGTAACTTGCGCTTTAATATATTTTACGTTTTTGCAATCAAGGGCCTTTTTCACCTGTTCAAATAACCCGGGGTCTGTAATAACTTCAAACTCGCTTTCCTCTTCTCTGACATCCTCAGCTCCGGAATCAAGGGCCAGCTCCATCAGGTCATCCTCATTTACTCCCTTTTTATCAAACAAAAGACTCCCCTTTTTTTCAAATATCCAGGACACACAGCCGTTTTCCCCCAGGTTCCCCCCATGTTTCGAAAAAATATGTCTAACTTCCGCTACCGTTCTGTTTTTGTTATCTGTCATTACTTCGACCAAGACAGCAACCCCTCCCGGACCGTACCCCTCGTACACGACTTCCTCGTATCCGGCAGAACCTTCTGTACCTCCGACCCCTTTCTTGATGGCCCTGTCAATGTTCTCCTTGGGCATATTCTCATCTTTTGCTGCCATTATTGCCTGCCTGAGCCTCGCATTTCCCTCCGGGTCGGAGCCTCCAAGTCTTGCAGCGAGCGTTATTTCCTTTATGATCTTTGTGAATACCTTTCCCCTCTTCGCATCGACGGCACCTTTTTTTCTTTTAATTGTATTCCACTTGGAATGGCCGGACATGGCGAACAATCTCCTAAGAAGATTCAAAAAACTCAGCAAAATATAACATAAGGTAACATCTGTTGCAAAACAAAAAAAGCCCCCTCACAGTTACAGTTGAGGGGGCTTGTATTTTATTCCGGCAGCTCCCTACTCTTCCACACAGTCGCCCATGCAGTACCATCGGCGCAAGAGAGCTTAACTTCCGTGTTCGGGATGGGAACGGGTGTATCCTCTCCGCCATGGCCACCGGAATTTCATTTTTTTGTATTGCCAACAATTGCATATAACAGCAGCTGTAAAGCTGATCATGCCCCCATTCAAACCCTTTCTGAAAAGAAGAAAGGGTTTGAATGAAGATCATTATAAATATTATGGTCAAGCCGCACGGCCGATTAGTATCAGTAAGCTTAACACATTACTGTGCTTACACACCTGACCTATCAACCTCGTCGTCTACGAGGGGCCTTCAGTCCTGATGTCTCCATCAGGAGGGATATCTTATCTTGAGGTTGGTTTCCCGCTTAGATGCTTTCAGCGGTTATCCATTCCGAACTTAGCTACCCAGCGATGCCGTTGGCACGACAACTGGAACACCATCGGTTCGTCCATCCCGGTCCTCTCGTACTAGGGACAGCTCCTCTCAAATATCCTGCGCCCACAACAGATAGGGACCGAACTGTCTCACGACGTTCTGAACCCAGCTCACGTACCGCTTTAATTGGCGAACAGCCAAACCCTTGGGACCTTAT
>Ga0163209_1000995_pt1 | contig 12412 bp, 11 predicted proteins | sample Kivu_160m_FD_113538 | JGI IMG/M metagenome (GOLD analysis project Ga0163209, IMG submission 113538) | Freshwater microbial communities from Lake Kivu, Western Province, Rwanda to study Microbial Dark Matter (Phase II) - Kivu_160m | ecosystem: Environmental > Aquatic > Freshwater > Lake ... | reverse complement strand
GGTGGGGACGCAACCGCCCTTTTAGGGGGCACGGTAGGTCTCATCATGGTGATTGTAGGCTTTGGAGCTTATGGCAAAGAGGGATTTGAAAAGCTTTCGACCCACACCCGGGCAGGCTTTATGTTTGGTGTACGGATCTTTGCCCCTGTCTTTTTGATCGCTAGTTTCTTCTTCATGGGCTCTCCCGGAACGGCAAAGGCCATCTTTGGGGAAGGAGCTAAAGGACTCCTATTCGACCTAGGCCAGGCCTTGGCCAACGCTGTTCCACTAAGCCGTATCCCCGTGGCCATTGTCCAAGCCTTTGTCGGAGGGATTACGGGCTTAGATGGTTCTGGATTTTCTGGATTGCCACTTGTTGGAACATTGGCTCAAGCCCTTGGCGGGACAACCAAATTGGATGTTGCCACTTTGGGCGCATTGGGCCAGTACTTCGCAATTGCTGTGGGAGGGGGTTGTATCATCCCTTGGGCAGTGATCCCAGCTGCTGCTATTACGGGAACAGATCCGGTTGAGATTGCAAGACGTAATCTCTGGCCAACTCTTTTAGGATTCGTCGGCGTTATCATCGTGGCCATTATCATGCTCTAATCGGTAAAAGGAGGGAGTTATGGTAACTTACAAAAATATTCTTTACTGTACCGACTTCTCTGAGAGTGCCCAGACGGCCTTGCCATTTGCCATCGATATCACAAAAAAATATGGAGCTACGCTTCACGTCATCCATGTCTATCAGGAACCGGAACATCTAACGGAGTTCGAAATTTCTTCTCAAATGAAAATGGATTGGGTCCGGATCGCTCAAAGTCTGGGCACGGAGACAGAGAAAAAACTCCAAGCCTTATGTTCAGAAATTATTCAAGAAGTAAAATCATGCCAGGCCAAGATGCTTAGGGGAAAACCTCATCCCGAGATCATCCGCTATACCAAAGAGAACGGCATCGATCTGATCGTTCTGGCGAGCCATGGACTAAGTGGTTGGGAGCATGTTCTTTTTGGGAGTACAGCAGAAAGGGTATTACGTGAGAGCCCCTGCAATGTATTGATCATTAGAAAGCCAAAATAGTAAACGGTAAGACCTCTGCCCCGCCTATAGCAGGATAGGCGGGGATCTTCATTCCACCTTCATCCTCCCCAACCCGGTCTAATTACGGGGTCGGAGTAACCTTTGTCAAAGAGTTTGACAGATGAAAGTGAGAGCCAATTATTCTGAATTATGATTTGTCTTGCTATTGCCCCAAGATACCCGCCACCTTCCCCTTCAGTTTTCCACCACTGTAATGCATGATGGACTCATCAATCACCTTTTTTACTTGCCATGCCACGTTGGAAAAATAGGTAGGTGAGCCAAGAACGATGCTGTCATATCCCCCTCGTCACCTTCTGGGTGTTCCCCCTCCTGCTATAATAAAGAACCAACACCTTTTTTGAAGACATCTTGCACCTCCAAAATTTTTATTTTGCGATTCCAGTCTATTAAATCGCGAGCGGAGTGTCAATAAAAATTGGAAAGGTGGGATTTTTAGCGAAGTGATCGAGAATTTGGAGAAAAATACGGTCACGAAGCAAGAAATAAATACTTTATTACGATTGCCTGACCTCCATGCCTTCCCTCGTAGCTAAGAACTATAAAGTGTGATGATTAGTCTATAATTGAGACAGATGATTTCCGATCGAAAGAGTGAATAATGAAGTCACCGAGCTTAGGGTTCAGCCTTCTTTAGCGTGTTTGATAGGATTTTTTATCTAATTTACCCACTTGGGAAGGAGAAGACCCATAAATCAATATCTCTCTTCTTGTTTTGGGTGTGAATCGCCCACTTTATACAACTTATCGATAAGATTTATTCATATTTCAAGGTCTGACAACCATTGCGAGTCTCTGCATAAAGCTGAACCACTTTCGATGCTCTACGAGAGAAACCTGATCAATAAGGTGGAGACCGTGAAGGACCTCGTGAGGGACAATCCATGACCTTCCGTGGTCGGGTGTCGGTATGAGCCGGTACGGGTGTCGTACCGACACAGTCATTCCAACTCTTATCGACTTGACAGGAACAGTATAGGATATTCCCTTTATGCTTCACGAACTCCAAATTCAGGAGAGGCATGCTTTTCGTGACCTACTATTCCCACCGAGCAAATACGGTCGCACGCATGAGTTGGCTTTGATTTCCTGTAATAACCCTGTTTTCGCTATAATAGTACCCGAGAGCGTTATCGGTGTCGACGGGAAAAGTGACCGGTCCGTTTGCGCCATTGAGAGTCATATTGAAGACCCTATCATGGGGAGCCGCGCACCAGTCCCAGCATACCCCCGGTGGCGTATCCGGCAAAAAGTCGGCATCGAAAACCCGGATGTCATCGTTGGCGGCTTGCAGCCAACTCTCTGCAACTGCCTGATCCACATTGGCCTGGTTGTGCATCACCCCAAGGTAATGCCCGAGCTCGTGGGCCAGCCAAAACTTGTCAGGAATTCCAGTATCGCCTCCCGAGCTACACTGCATGCCATAGCGGAATTTCCCAAGCACAATATAGTTGGCGTCTCCGGCCGAAAACCCGTACCCGGGACGGACATAAACTACTATTTTCTCAGGCCATTGCGATTTCGCATAACGCTGCGCACAAATACCAACATCCGTCAGCCCTTGAGTGTCGGGACACAGGGTGGTCCCCGGCCAACCCAGGAGGTAGTAAAGCCCCGTGTTGTTCAAGTAGGCTACGTCGGTTGCCACCTCGATGATATCGCTTTCAGGGATGAATAGCAGACGCAATCCATGCGGCCGGTAAAGTTCATTCGCATACTCGACCATCGTCTGTATGTCCAGGGTTGGAATCGTCGCACGATTTGACCCGTCATCCAACCCGATCTGAACCAACTGGACATGGCGTTCCTGAAAGAATGCCCAGCGGAAAAGCTGGTTAGCGGCACCTGTGCACGTATACTGCTGGAGATTTGCGTTATCAGAAAGCCCTGCACCAGCAATGTCCAGGCATTTCTTGCTCTTTTTGTTCTTTATGCTAAAGTAATCACCGCCCTGGGACACTACCTGCCACTTCTGATTGTCTTGGTTGTTGCATGTGTACTGCTGAACGTTCCCGCCGTTTTGAGTGCTCCCACCAGCGACATCCAGGCATTTTTCTCCATTCGGAGAAACCAGATACCAATAGGCCCCTTTGGTATCGGCGCCCTGGATATACCACCGTTGATTGTCCTGATCAAGGCACTTATATTGCTGAACATTCGCATTATCTGCTGTGTTCTTACCGGCAATGTCCAGGCATTTAGCGCTGTGCTTGACGATCAGTGACGACGCCTTGGCGCGCGGACGAAGTACCCATTTCTGGCTCTTCCCCCCATTGCAAGAGTTCTGGACCACATGGGCGTTGCTGCTGTTGCTGGCTCCAGCCACATCCAAACACTTGTCGCTCTGGTGTCCCCGGATTTCAAAAGTTCCATCCGAATTCCGGTTCACCTTCCAGACCTGGGAGTATGCCATGCGTGGATTATATATTTCGATATCGGCGTTATCCTGGAGGCTGTCATTCTTGACAGTCAGGTTCATGGCACCAACGTGCCCGACGCGAATCTGAAACGCGTCCCGTGCGGGAGTTAAGAACCAGGATTGGTTTTTACCTGCATGGCAGGGATACTGCTGCACCACAGTGCCATTATCCGTATAGGCGCCTGCCACATCCATACACAAACCGCTGTTCAAATTCTTGAACTCAATAGGCAGGACCTGGTAGGAAAAGATTTGCGGTGTTTCCGCCCCCACAGTGCTTACACCAATATTAAGAACGGAGAACACGAATACCACCACAACCGTCGCCTCTTTCAATGCTCGCCCCCAACGAAGTCCAAGTGTTTCGCTTCTCATTTTTTCTCCTCCTTTCTAATTGACTCCTTGTTGGCCCTCGAATTGCAGCAGCTATGGGGATGGGGGACATCCTATGTTCTTTTTGTCAAGAGGAAAAGTGAGGAGGCAGTTAGGTTATTTGAGTAACCTTCCAGAAATTTCTCAAATTCCCCATTTCCCATCACAAACGTCTCCCCACGCCTTAACGCAAGATGAACCCCTGCAGGAGTCACTCCCGACTCCCCAGATAATTGCCTTCCTGTCAGCCCCAATTTTCTTAAGCATGCATAACAGAATTCCGCCGCTTTCCGTCTACTCCTCAGTGAAGGGTTGGTTTTATCGTGAGAATCTCATTTCTCAAAAATATGGACTTATGATATCAAAGGAGCAGATCATGTCAATACGGAAAATTAAATTGCGAAAATTATCATTTTCTCTGTCAATTGGACTCAAATCGTGTCAATTCTTGGATATAAAGATCTATTGATTTCCGTTAGAAGTGTTGTATGGAGTGTCAAGAAGAATTGGAAAGGGTAGGCTCTAAATTCCTGTACTAAACATTGAGGGGTTTAGCGGCGCCTATGGCTGTGGAGCGGGTTGGCTGGTCTGTTGTGCAGAAAAGGAGGATTGAAACGCTATTGGGTTTGGGTGAAGACCCACCTGGACATACGCCCTAACATACCCGCAATAACTGCCAAGACTATACTGGCTGTTGTGTGCGTACACGCATGGATGGTGTGGCCGGGATGCGCCGTTAGGGATTGCGCTGCATATCTTCTTTGTCGGACGTCGTCCCCACGATCTTCCACATGGTATCCCAACACGCGTGGATGCAGTACTTCCAGAGATTATGCTGCATAAAGCACCGCTCCGTGTTGATGGTGTACGAGCCGTTACATATGCCCTTCGAGTCCCGTTCTTGGTGCGCTGCGTGAAGTTTGAGGGGGCAATCGGCCCCTGTGCCAAATGTTTTAGTGCCATTTGGGTCGATATAATCCTCTTTGATTAGACGTCCTAATGCCCCATACTCAATCTTGACTCGAATCTTACACGTTGTGGCATTATTGACGGTTACTGTCCAGCAATATGCGGTTGTTGTAAAAGTAACGAGAAACGCGAGAAGGATTATACTTATTAAAACCGATGTCGGGACTCCACGCACATGCGCCTCCTTTTGGTAAGAATTGAAGGCAGGGTCATTTCAGATCCTGCCTTATTCTTTAAAAATTAAGGAAGGTTCTCTTAGTAAACTGGCCCAATTCATTTAACTGCTGCACGAATAGGCTTCCCAGCAGTGATGCCAGTTAAGAGTTGACTATCTTTTACTACGGGAACTCCATTCACCAAAACATAGCTGATGCCCTCTGAATATTTTATTGGTTCTCTGAAGGTTGCTTTATCCATGACTTTTTCGGGGTCAAATATGGTAATATCAGCATCAGCTCCAACGCGAATGCGGCCTTTGTTCTTCAAGACTAAGGGTCAGATCTCAACAATCAACATAGCTTTGTCAAAAGTTGAGACCAGACCCTGGCCTGTTATTCTTGTACACCTTTGTAAAGTGATATTTTTCAACAACGTCCCCTTATATTCCATCCCCTTTTATTTTTTATTGCCTTTGGTTCGTAAGAGTAGTATATTATTACAATTATAACCTAAGGAGGTGAGAAAAATGAAGAAGGTGGCATTTCTTGGAATTATTCTGTTTGCAGTGATGATTTCGATCAAGGTACAGGGAGCGGTACTCTATGTCAGCGGGACCGGTGGTTGTGGTGGTAGCACCCCCTGCTACAGCACCATCCAGGCCGCCGTGGATGCAGCGAATGATGGTGATGAGGTTCGAGTAGCAAAAGGAACCTACAGCGGCACAGCAGCGAAAGACATTGAAGGAAAAACATACACCCAGGTTGTCGCAATTACGAAGACCCTTACCCTCACGGGCGGGTATTCTTCCACGGAATGGACCACATCTGATCCCACGGCCAATCCGACCATCATCGATGCTCAGGCGATGGGGAGGGGGATCTCCATCGTAGGGAGTGGCAGTCAGGCCGTCACAGTGGCTGGTTTCACGATCACCAACGGGGACTATACAGGATTGGGGAACCCGCCAGGAGTGGCGAATTTCGTCTGCCAAGGGACTGGAACCGACTGCGGTGGCGGGCTTTTTGCTTATCAGGTGAAACTCATCCTCCGTGATTGCCTCATCACGAACAATGTTGCCAGCAGGACAAAAAATTACAGCGATGGCGGAGGGGCTTATCTTTGGAGTTTGATGGAGGACAGTCTTATCGAAAACACCTCTTTCATAGGGAATAAAAGCATAGCCTTAGGTGGGGTAGGCGGTGGGATGAATATATCTCATGGGAAAAATCTCAATATACTCAAAAGCCTATTTCAGCAAAATCAATCGGGTGAGCCCGGTGGTGGATTATTCATTTTCCAGCCCCGGGGGCAGATCCTGATTGAGGATACCGATTTCATCGAAAATGTAGCCGGAGTTAATGGACCGAACCCCGGGTTAGGAGGGGCCTTTGAGGCAAGGCTGACCGTCGAAGGCAATGCCCTATGCATAAACAGGGTGGAGATGAAGCAAAATCAGGCCGAAGGGACTGGGGCTGCGGTGAGTTTGATCAAACAGGGATCGGGTGAAAGCAGGGTGGAGATAATAAATACCTTGCTTGCGGAAAATAGTACCTGGATTCCCGAAACCGATGTCACTTTGCCTTACCCTCATGCATCCGTATTCAACGTTAATGGGGGGTCAGGAGGAGATTTCATCCTGAATTTATCTCATCTCACCATTGCGGACAACGGGGTGCCAGTCGCTCTGCGTCTTGAGACTCATCTTGGAGCACCGGTGAGAGCCACGGTGACCAATACCCTGATCCAGGATGCGACCCATGCCTATGTTGGTAGAGAAGTAAATGGTGAGGTGTCGATCCAACACACCAATACTCTAACCTGGAATGTAACAAACCTTCATACCATTGAGAGCGGGTCTCCAACCTTCAATTCGATCAATCCCATCACCGGTGATCCTAAGCTGGATTCAACCTATCACCTTCAGATGGGTTCGGCAGCCATTGACGCGGGGGTGGACGCAGGAGTGACAACCGATATCGACGCCGATCCGAGACCGACCGGTTCGGCCCCGGACATCGGGGCTGATGAGTTTTCACCCATCAAACCCCACGAAGGAACCATTGGCACGACGCTGACGATCTACGGCCCCGGGTTTGGAGCGAAGAAAGGCAAAGTCGTTATTGGAGGGGCGGCCCTCAAGATCCTTGCGTGGATGGATAACTCGATTCAAGGCCAGTTAACCAAGGCCCTTTCTCCTGATCATTATGATGTGACTGTTCAACCTCCAGGCAAAGGGGTCTCTCCTATCATTTTTGAGGATGGCTTTACGGTAAAGGCCCCTGAGATCGATTCCGTTGAACCTACCAGCGGTTCAATAAGAGATTCGATCACAATCAATGGTTACTTCTTTGGAAATAAAAAAGGGAAAGTTACATTGGGTGGGAAGAGTTGTAAGGTCCTGAGTTGGACTATGGTGGCAACGACTGGAGAGAGCGAAGCAAGATTCGTCATACCCAAGGGGCTCAGTCCCGGAAACAATGAATTGAAAGTGACTAACGGTGTGGGATCCGATACATCGACTTTCACAGTGGAGTGACTGATCTATTTTCACACTTGAAAAATAACCCTGATCACTGTCCTCCCTTTCACATAAAATAGGGACGCTGTCCCCTTCATTTTTAAGTGATATTTTTCAACAACGTCCCCTGATTCAGATTCAATGTACAGGGTAACTTCTCACTCCAATCTCCCTTCCCGACGGAGCCGAGTCACAATCTCCGTGATTTGAGGCAAGGATTCCAGAGTTGCCTTTTCACCTTCAAGGATTGCCTCGTGCCTTTTTGAAAAATCACTCGATCCAATATTCCCGACCTTTGGTTTGATGACCACATCCGCATGACAAAGTTGCATGGATGCCAGTTTCGAATACATGACATTGAGGGATTGCAGAATCGTCTCGATTGTATTTTCAGGCAGGGTCCGCTCCGGTCCAGCAGAGATATCCACTGCAATGACGATATCCGCGCCAAATCTTTTTGCAGCGTCCACTGCCACAGGGCTGACGACTCCTCCATCAACATAAATTTTATCGGCAATTCTTACGGGTCTGAATATACCCGGTATAGAGCAGCTCGCCCTCACCGCTTGCCCTGTATTTCCCTTTCCAAGAATCACCTCCTGTCCATTCTTAATATCTGTGGCAACCGCATAAAAAGGGATCTTCAATTTCTCCATTGGGGTGTTCTTCAATGTCTTATTGATGAACTCTTCGAGTTTCTCCCCTTTGATGAATCCATTGTCTGGAATAGTCAAATCCACAATATCCCCTTTCTCTATCGAAAAAGATAACTTCTGAAGCGAAAACGCATCATAGCCATAGGCATAAAGGCTTCCCACAGCACTCCCCACACTCGTTCCGACAATCATATGGATCGGAATTTTATTGGTCTCGAGGATCTTAAGCACTCCGATGTGGGCAAAGCCTTTTGATGAACCCGCACCAAGCACCAAAGCGATCTTTGCTGGCTTGGGTGGAGGTTGGACGACAGGAGGAGGCTGGATAGGTGGTGGAGTTTGAACAGGTTGAACCTCTTTAAGCGTGCATGAGGTAATCACCAGCATAAGAATCATGGGAATGCTGAATAATCGATTTAGACAGATTCGATCTCCGTTCATTTGCTCTTCCCCCCGCCTTTGTCATTTCTTAAGGGTATTTCCGACAGGGTAGGTTAACTCACTAACTTTTCCGTGCCCGACTTTAAAGTTATTTTGTTTGGATTGGACTGCCAGGGCCAAAGGGCAGCATACACAACCTTGCGGCCATCCCGTTTGTAGAAGAAAGATTGTTCAATTCGCACTCCCCCCAAACCATCAACGAATTCCTGAATTTCCGTCGGGAATTTTGCATTTTTTCCGGGTTCTTTAGCTGCTGGCCCAACATGTTTTGTGAGTATCATGAGAAGCGACTCAATATCATTTTTATCAATGACTGCTTCGAGGTACTCTGTGCCTTTAGAGTTAGGCCTCACCTCCATCCTTACACCTGCTTTGATCTCTTCAATCATTTTCATAATACTTTCTCCTTTTTCCAGGAAATGAAGCTATTAATTGAGGATGATTTGAATGTTTTCGGCCAGTTTCCTTTGGCTCGCCCTCCCGATCATCCCCAATCGCCTAAGAAAACGACGATTGTCAATGGCCCGAATTTGATCAATCATGATGTCCGATTTCTCCATAAGCCCAGCTTCCCCTTTTCGAAGGTCAACCCGGAGGATATTCGATTGAGGATGGATCTGAGTTGTTAATGGACAAACAATAGTAGAGGGATGAGGGTTGTTGAGCAGGTCCGTTTGAATCACAACGACTGGTCTTGTCTTTCCAGGCTCTGTTCCAAACCTTGGGCTCAAATCTGCAAGGTAAGCATTCCGCTTTCTAATTTCCACCGGCTTCTCCATGTAAATCCTCCTCGAATTTTTCAAATTCTTCTAAGATCACCATGGAATCAGCCGCCACGATATTTGATTCTCTGACCAATCTATTTTTGAGCAGCCTGCGGGCAATGAGTTTATTATAGAAGTGAATAGCGTCGTTGATGTAAGCGTTTCGAGGACACTTCACTTTCCTCAATACCCGTTCGGTTTCTTCAAAGATTTCGTCTTGAACTTTAAGTGAAAGAATTTTGGACATAAACATAGACCTCCTTCAATGGTATTACTTTTAGTATATACCCATATCTCTTTTCTTTCAAAAAATTCACACCGATTTTATAATGACTTTTTATGTTTTGGCAATTATGATGGTCTCGTAAAAAGTCCTCAAAGTGGTCGTTGCGAGCGCAGCGAAGCAATCTCCTATTTTCTAAGTGCTTGAATTCATGGGATTGCTTCGTCGCTACGCTCCTCGCAATGACAAGTGGTTGGACTTTTTACGAATTCATCAATTATCGAATGTTTAGGATTGATGGGCTTCAAACATCTGAGCAGCGTGATAAGAACTTCGGACAAAGGGGCCGGAGGCAACCGATTTGAAACCCATCTGTTCCCCCATCTTTCTATACTCTTCAAACTCCTCTGGAGGAATATATCGCTCCACCGTCAGCCGATCCGGCCGGGGCTGAAGATATTGACCGATCGTTAAGAAATCACACCCCACCCCTCTCAAGTCACCCAGTAGATCAGATACCTCTTTTTCCGTTTCTCCCAATCCAAGCATAAACCCTGATTTCGTGAGCATTTGCGGAATATCTTCTTTTACTCTCTTAAGTAAATTAAGTGATCTTTTGTAGTCCGCCAGAGGGCGGACTCTCGGATAAAGTCGGGACACTGTTTCGACATTGTGATTCAGGACATCCGGACCCTCCTTTAACACTGCTGTAAAAGAGGGAATGTCCCCCTTAAAATCAGGAATCAATACCTCAATCTTTATCTTTTGATCCAATGCTCGAATGGCCTGAATCGTTCTGGCAAAATGCGATGCCCCGCCATCGGGTAGATCATCGCGGGTCACTGAAGTAATGACCACATACCGAAGGCCCATTTTCCTCACAGCCTGGGCGACCTTCTCTGGTTCCTCTTGGTCAAGTGGAAGAGGCACCCCATGTTCGACGGAACAGAAACCACAGTTGCGTGTACAGATCCTTCCGAGAATGAGAAGGGTTGCTGTCCCTTTCGAGAAACACTCCCCCAGGTTTGGACAGCGGGCCTCTTCACAGACCGTATGAAGATCTCCTTCATCTAAGATCGACTTAACCTTGGTGAGATCCTGAACGGGAGGAATTCGCTTCTTGAGCCAATAAGGTTTTTTCAAAATTTCCAATTTTCAATTACCAATGAAAATGCGATAAATAATTTTGTAGTGAAGGGCCTTGTGTCCCATCTTTTTACGCCCATAAAGGGCTACACTACGTTAAATGATTTAATGCCTTCGTATTAATTGTCAATTTCTAGTGAACAGTAACTACCCTTAGTATGAATTGCTTTCTGTTTATTCGCTATGTTCTATGCCCTTTGTCCTATGCCTTCGTTCTCAATGGCCTCGGAAGATGGATGGCCATCCCATCGACATCCAGAAATGCCTCTTTTAAGGCTTCTGAAAGTGTCGGATGAGCCTGAATGAGTTGGGTGACATCCCTTACTCTACCACCTTCCCTCATCATTGAAGATACGATCGATATAAGAACGCTGGCCTCAGGACCAATGATGTGGACTCCTAAGATCTCATCCGTCTCTCGGCTGGCAACGACTTTAATCAGACCATCTGTTTCCCCAGTGATGACAGCTTTTGGGTTGGAGCGGAATGGGAAACGACCCACCTTGATTGCTCCTCTTGCCTTCGCTTCCTTCTCGGTAAGCCCAATCGAAGCAATCTCTGGATAGGTGAAGATGCAAAGAGGGATCGGACGATCCTCTATCTTCCGATCGACTCCCATAAGATTCTCTGCCGCCAATATCCCTTCTTCCATTGCTACATGGGCAAGCAGAACTCCTCCAATGGCGTCCCCGATCGCATAAATTTGGGATGCGCTTGTTTCCATCCGCTTGTTGACTCGAATGCCCCCGGAGGAGGTTTCAATCCCTACCTTCGAAAAATCAAGATCCAAATTGGGAACCCTCCCCACGGCCAGAAGCACCTTCTCCGCCCAAATCTCCTCAATCCCATGTGGGGTTCTTACAGCTACTTTTACCCTCTCTCCCTGTCGCTGGATGTCTTCGACCGAGGATTGGGTTAGAATTCTTACGCCATCCTTTTCCATAAACCTTCTGAGATTCCGTACCAATTCACCTTCAAGACCAGGAAGAAGGGTTTCCAGAATTTCGACAATCGTTACCTCCGAACCCAATGTATTGAACAGCGTCGCAAACTCAACCCCAATATAGCCTCCACCAATGATGACGATTTCTTTAGGAATCCTTTTGATCTTCAATGCCTCGTCACTGGTGATGATCCATTCGCGATCTGGGAGAATATGAGAGAGGTTTTTTGATTTTGATCCGGGAGATAGGACGATCGCATCAGCCTCAAAAGTCTCTTTTCTTCCATCTCCGTTGAAGAGGATCACTTGATCAAATCCCAAAAGGTCGGCGCGGCCATATTTAACAGTCACCCGATGAGATTCGAGGAGCACCTCTACACCCTTCACCAATTCATCCACAACCCTCTGTTTCCGATCCATCATCGACTCGAGAAGGTGGATAGGGTTGGCGGAAAGAGACTGAAAGGTAGGGGAGTTTTTGAAAGAACGGAGGAGTTTCGCATCATGAAGAAGGGCTTTGGTTGGAATGCATCCTCGATTGAGGCAGGTCCCGCCAATTCTCTCTTTTTCCATCAGGGTGACTTTGGCTCCCAGTTGTGAAGCTCGAATGGCGGCCACATAACCACCTGGTCCTCCCCCAATGATGACAATTTTTTTAGGGTTCACCCTTTCCCCCATACAAATTCGTAACCCCCGTCAGTCACCCCCACCTTCATCC
>Ga0163209_1000992_pt1 | contig 12424 bp, 16 predicted proteins | sample Kivu_160m_FD_113538 | JGI IMG/M metagenome (GOLD analysis project Ga0163209, IMG submission 113538) | Freshwater microbial communities from Lake Kivu, Western Province, Rwanda to study Microbial Dark Matter (Phase II) - Kivu_160m | ecosystem: Environmental > Aquatic > Freshwater > Lake ... | reverse complement strand
TAATCAAATAATTTGGGGAGCGAATTACTATAATACATTTTGGGGTAAAGGCGGAGCAATAATTTGGCATAAAGAAAACCCCCATCCAGATATGAGTTCTTGTGAAATAGCAAGCAATAGCATGGAGAAGCAAGTAAGATATTATAATAAAAGATGGTTTGGTTTTGTGGGAACACAAAATAAAGAGACGAATCATCCTTGTGAAAAGCCGATAGCATTATATCGCTGGCTACTCAAGAACTATGCAAAGGCGGGTCAACGGATATTCGATTCGCATGGCGGGTCATTTAGTTCTGCGGTGGCTTGCTATATAGAAGGCTTTGATTTGGATATTTGCGAGATAGATGCCGAATATTTTGAGGCTGCAATCAAGAGATTTCGGCAAGCGACGCAACAGATTAATCTATTTGATAAACGCCTGATGTGAGAGAACGTATGGCGTATAAGCCGTGAAAGATAAAACTTTCAAAAAGGAGATGAACCGATGCTAATTCAAATAAAACAAATACGGACTAACGTACTGAGCTGGTTTCGTCGGCTTGATACTTTGGTTAGGCAGCGTGGAAGTTTTGGCGGACTATCTTTATACATCTGTTTTGGTTGGTATGGTGGCTGGAAGATACGCTTCGACGGATCAAGTCTAATTATAACTTTAGGATTTATCTCTATTGGAATTATGTGGAGAGATTTAGATCGTATCATTGATGTGCAAACTAAATTAATTGATAAGTGGCTTTTGATGGAATGGCGGAATACGGTATGGAATGGCGGAAAAGGATTGGTTGGTCAAAAATTTTGGAAGGAATAAGAAAGAGTTTTTTAAGAGTTGGGGCAGAATAGATTAGAATAGATATAATATATGGCAAAAAGATTTACAGATAGCAAGAAGTGGGAAAAGCCGTGGTTTAGAAAACTTCCGCTAAAGTATAAGTTACTCTGGATTTTTATTTGTGATAATTGTGATCTTGGGGGAGTATGGACTGTTGATTTTGAATTAGCATCATTTTTTATTGGAGAAACTATAGAACAGGTTGAGGCGGAAAATATTTTGGGAAAACAAATTGATATTATTGATGATAGTAAAAGATGGTTTATTCGTGATTTTATATATTTTCAATACGGAGAACTAAAAGATAATAATAATTTGCATAAATCTGTAATTGCCTCAATGAAGAATTCAGGGGTATTTGAGGGGTATATATACCCCTATTCAGGGGACAAGGTAAAGGTAAAGGTAAAGGTAAAGGAAAAGGTAAAGGTAAAGGAAAAGGTAAAGGAAGAGGTAAAAGGTAAGGGTAAAGATAAAGAGTATTCGGATATGTTTGAGAAATTTTGGGAAATTTATCCCAAAAAAATTGGTAAGGGTAAAGCTTATGAATCCTGGAATAAGATTGATCCTTCGATTGAACTCCAGGAAAAGATAATATTGGCGATAAAAAAGCAAATGAAATCAATCCAATGGCAAAAAAATAATGGTCAATATATTCCTTTGCCGGTTACTTGGCTTAATCAGGATAGGTGGAATGATGAATTAGATGAATCAGCTACAAAATTATCTGATACAACCTTATTTAATATCCGTGCAGCAAAAAATTTTATTGGAGATGAAAAATGAAAAAGTCAGAGTTGGCAATTATTCTACTGCCAGTAGGGGAGTTGTATGATAAAAAGATTAGTGAGAGTCTACTTGGAATTTATTATGAGATATTTAAAAATTATAGTATAGCTGATTTTAAAAATGCGATTGAAAGATTGATGAAATCTTATAAATTCAATTCAATACCTAAGCCAGCCGATATTCTCGAATATCTTGAGGGATCAGTTGATGATAAAGCAAGAAAAGCCTGGATTTTAGCACAAAAAGGAGTTGAAGATATTGGTCATATAGGTTCGGTTAAATTTAACGATCCGATAATATCAAATGTTATTGTTGCACTTGGTGGCTGGCAAAATTTTTGTCTAACTCTTACTGAAGATTTACCGTTTTTAGAAAAGAGATTTATTGATTATTACAAAATGTTTGAAAAACGAGGGGATTGTGAGCCGTTAGAGTTGATTGGTTTTTTGGATAGTAGTAATAGATTGAAAGGTTATTTTGAGAGAATTAAACCAGCATTTTTGATTGAAGAAATAGGTAAAGAAAAGAAATTACTAACCGGCGACCAGGGAAAAAATCATTAAAAAAGGTAAGGTATATTTAAGTTTATTTTAAATGTTTAAAAATTGCATACTTAGAGAAGAAGATGGCTATGATTGCGAAATGCAATATTTAATGGATTGTAAGCATCCTGAATGTAAATATTATTATAAAGGGAATTGGTTTATCAATCTGTTATTTGGCTTTATTTTTATTCTAATTTGGGGAATTATTCTGATTGGCAGTACAATATTTGCCGTAATTCAATCGTTTTTGGAGTTATTTAGATGAAAAAACTAATAGTAATTCAATTTCTATTAATGGCGACAACTATTTTAATTCTGATATTAGGGTTAATTGAGCTAAATTTAGAATACGACGAGAAATTATATAAATTTATTGAATTTATCGAAAATAATGACTTCTATCCCTTAGTATTTTCGGCTTATAATAGCCAACTTAATCAAACTCAAGGCGATCCTAATTTAACTGCATCAGGCACTAAAACCAGTTTCCAAACTCTTGCATTATCGAGGGATTTAATTAGCAATTACAACCAACCAGACGACAATTTATTCAATTACGGCGATACAGTTACGGTAATTTTTAGTAAAAAGATGATTGTCGAAGATACAATGAATAAAAGATATGTTAAAAGAGGTGACATTTGGACACTAAATGAAAATGAAGCTAAGATATTTGGTCTTCAAAATGGTATATTAATTAAAAAAAAGAAATTTATCAATTTTAAAAGGGAGAATTGACTATGAATTACAAAGCGCAAATTGATTTAGCAGCTATTGTCCGCAACAAATTAAAAAACCGATGGCAAAAAGTTATTTACCGGCTTTGGATAGCAAAATTATTAAATGACTACTATTATCTAAAGTCTGGACTTGATACCAGTATAATAAGAGGCTGGCTGCCAGTAAGAGCATTAAGGGGTACTTGGATTGGCGATTGTGCCGATAGAGGATTAAGAGAAGCCAGAGAACACTTTCCATTTCATCTTATCAAAAAAATTCACGAATGGGACTGCTATGGTAATAAAAAACGTACTTATATTTATAGTCTCAATTGTGAATTAACCAAAGAAGATTGGGATCAAATATTGGATATAAATAGACATTACATTTATAAGGGTTAATTGATGTTGCTAAAATTCAAAATACTGGGCATTTATTCACCTAAACAATCTTTCAAATTTACTAAAACTGGAATCCGCTACCAACCCCGAAAATTGAAGGAAGATAAAATTAATCTTAGATCGCAAATAATTAATCAATTACCCAAGAATTTTAAACCGTTTGCAAATAAGGTTGAATTGATTAAACTTTGGTTTCATTTCCCACCAGTCAAATCATTCAACCGAAAAATTAAAAAAATGATTGATGACGGCAATTATATTATCAAATGCACTCGACCCGATTACGATAATCTATTAAAAGGTGTAATTGATGCAATGATTGGAGTTGTGTTTTTAGATGATAATATCATTTGGCGGGTACAGGATGTCGCCAAAGTATATTCAAATGAACCCAAAATTGAGATGATAATTAAAGGTGAATAAAAATTTGCAATAACTCGAAATCTCGTAGCTCTTTGTAATCGCCAAAATTACAAGGCTACCGCTTTTTAAAATCCAAATTAATGTCGTTGCTGGTGCTTGTGATTTCGACCAGCAATTTTTTTTAATTGACAAATCCAATATCATCACTTAAATTTAAATTGACATTAATTTAATTAAATCTAAGGGTTAATTTATGCCTTACGTTAGTCAAGCACAAAGGCGAAAATTTCATGCTATGGAATCAAGAGGTGAAATTTCTCACAAAGTAGTTAAAGAATATGATCGTGCATCTAAGGGTAAAAAATTACCCGAAAAAGTTAGCCATAAATCAAAATCCAAACATTTAAAACATAGATAATTGAAAAGACCAGATACATATATTTTCGAACCTCACCCTGGCGCACAGACTGAATTTCTGGGTTGTATGGCTGATGAAATATTCTACGGTGGAGCTCGTGGCGGCGCAAAAACTGCTTCTTTGGTAATTAAAGCCGCCTGTAACGTGATAGATTATCACTATATTTATAAAAACAAAAAATATTCACTTGAAGATTATCAAAAATTAAGTAATGACCAGAAAAGATATTGCCATTTTTTGCCGACCTCTATTGCAATAGACCAACCTGATTATGTTGCCGTTTTAATTCGAAGATTATATCCCGATATTGTAAAAAACCTCAAACTTGAATGTGATAAATTTTATCCCTTACTTGGTGGAAAATGGAAACAAACTGAGCATTGTTGGAACTTCCCATCCGGTGCTAAAATATTCCTTGCTCAATGCCATGACCAAGACGCTTTGCGAACTTTTATGTCAGGTAACTATCACTTTATTGGCATTGACCAAGCTGAACAATTCCCCTTTGAATGGATTAAACAAATTGAAGGTTCATTGCGAACTTCAGTTGGCAAATTTAAAACTCAACTTTGTCTTACTGGCAATCCTGGCGACATAGGTCATAAAGATTTAAAAGAATATTTTGTAGATAGATGCCTACCTGTCAATATTGGCGATAAAATATATAATGAACAATATGATGTATTTTGGCAACCTCAAAAATCAGGCAAAACATTTTATGACAAAAATGGAATATCAATAAAATTTATACCCTCAAAAGTATTTGATAACCCAGCCATTATTGAAAATGATCCCAAATATGTACTTCGTCTAAAATCAATGAATGAAGTTTTAAGAGCAATGTGGTTAGAGGGTAGATGGGATGTTTTTACCGGATTATATTTTGATAACTGGAATATTATGCACCATGTAGTTACCGAAAATGAATTTATTTATGGTAAACATTACGATAAATATAAATATGATATTTGTAGATTCTATGATTATGGTACGAAAAGTCCATTCGTTTGCTTATTTGCTGCCGTAAATAGAGATACTAATCGAATTACAATCTTTGATGAAATCGTGGAAATCGGATATAGTGCCTCTCAACAAGCAAATTTAGTCAACGAATATTCTTATGAAAAATATAATCTTAGACCTGAAGATATAAAATATGAAATTGCCGATCCCGCCTATTGGACAAAATATTCTGCCGGAGAAAGTTTAGTTTCACCCGCCGAATATTATAGTCAAGCCGGAATTAATTTGATACCTGGTAATAATGACCGTGAAGCTGGTGCTAAAATAGTTTATGAAGGATTAAATGTATATTATGACGACAACGGCGAACCATATACAGGAATAAGATTTACCGAAAATTGTGTCAATAGTATAACTTCAATCCCAACTCTACCAGCCGATCCCAACCATCCCGAAAAAGTTTATACTAAAGCCGATGACCATATCTTTGATGCTTTACGTTATGGATGTATGGAAATTATTTTCCCAATAGTTAATAAAAAGAAATCAATTAAAGGTTGGCGGGAAAGATTAAAAGAAGTTGCCCTGAAAAATAAGTATCATAAAAGATTAGATTTTCCTAATGTGAGGCGTAAAGGTTGGATGTATGCCTGAAATAGACTCTAAATATTTAGATTCTGAAAATTATGAAAAAGTGTGGAAATGCTATCGGTATAGTAGAGAACATATTGAAGATGCCATTGCTGATAGCGAAGAAGCAATGAACTATGCAATTACTGGCATACAATGGGATGATGAATCAATTAATGAAGCTGAAACTAATGATAAACCATATCTAACATATAATATCATTACCCCAACCCTCAATACTTTAATCGGAGGCGAACAAAGTAACCGAAGAAGGGCAAAATTCAAACCACGAAATCTTAATGATATTAAAATCGCCGATATTATTCAAAATAGATTCAATGCAATCAATGATGAACAAAATCTCGAAGAATTAATCCAAATTGCCTTTGCCGATGGATTAATTACTAAACTTGGCGGATGGATTGAAAGAGTATTCGAAATTAACGAACAAGGCTATCTTGACTATAAATATAGATTATGCAATCAATTTAGAATTTATCCCGATCCCGAACTATTATCTTATGACGCAGCTTTAGATAAATGTAATTGGGTAATCAAAGAAACATTTGAAAATCTGGAAACAATTAATAGCAAATTTAATGTTGATTTAACAGACAATAATAAAAAAGAAGGTTTCTGGTGGTCACTAATTGACTCGGTTAAACGAATAACCAGTAAAGCATATAGCGAAGAAACTGATAATTATGATAAGTATAACGATAAATATCGCATTTTAGAAATGCTGGAAAGAATCAATACTAAAATTAATATATGCTTTAATGGAGAAAATATTATTATTTTAACTTAAGATGAATATAAAGAAAAGAAAAATACTAATTTAAAATTTTTATATTCTACAACTCAGAAAAGAATTATGGTAACTGTCATTTTACCATATTTCAAGGACGCAGTTATATATAAAAAAGTATTAAGTAATCCATCTAATAATTTTGGTTTGTTCAATATATTTTCTTTTAGATTTAATGCACAAGCAGCCGAAACAGCATCTTTAGTTGATAATCTTATATCACCACAAGACGATATTAATAAATCAAAATCTCAAATTAGAGATTATGTATCACAAATATTAGCTGGTCTTACCGCAGTTATCGGTAGAGAGGACGAAGCCGTTAAACTTATTCAGGAAAAAGGCAATCAACCTAACTTGGTTGTTCAATTAAGATCACCAAACTCGGATATTAAAAAAATATCACCCCAGAATGTGCCACCAGAATTATTTATGCAATCTGAGAGTGGAGTTACTTTTACTGAAAGACTATCCCAAGTTGTTCCAGCCCTCAAAGCACAATCTGAAAAAAGTGGCGAGTCCGGTATATTATATGAGAAAAAATTGGAAGTAGCCCATGCTGCAAATAACCCTTATTATAAATCAGTATCATTATTGCGTAAGGAAATTGCCAGAGATTTTTTAAAAAATTTCAGCTGGGTATACAACGATTCGGATAGAATCTTAGACCTAACTACAAACAAGGGGGAATCTTATCAGGAAATAGTAAATCTTAATTTTGGCAATGAAATAATTAACGATGTCCGTAATCCCGAAGTTAAAATTGAACTTGACGAAGGCGAAGATAATCTTACCAGACGTGAAGAAAACTTTAATCAATTAATTGCATTGAGTAATGTTATTGCTCAAATTAATCCTGCATTTGTTGATATTAAAACATTACTTAAAAATGCACCTATCCAGGGAATTGAAGATTGGATTGATTTTTATGATGCAGTTAGAGAGGCACAATCTCAAATTGGGCAAGAGAATCAAGATTTAGACAAAATGCAACGAATCCTCGAAAATGAAAAAATCAGAAATGATATATTAACTAATGAGGGCAAATTAAGAATCGAAGCTGCAAAAGCAGAAAATGATAAAAATAAACTAAATAAAGTAGGAGTAAGCAAACAATGACCGAAAAGTTTATGGAAAAAGGCGACGATATTCTCATTGATGAAATAGAGAAAATGCCGGAATTTGATCTTTCTAAGGTCGGGGAGGAAAAATATGATGACAATATTTCCGCAACAGAATCGGAAACTACCGAACAAACTGTTAGCGACAAGAATAAAACATCAGAAATATCCGAAACCGAAAAACCGGAAGATAAACAAATAGAAGGCAAGCAGACCGAAATATCTGGGCAGACAAAAGTTGAGAAAAATTTAGAGGAAAAAGTAATAAAGCCATCTTTGCTGACTGAACTTGAACCGTCTGGACAAATTGTATCTGACGACCCCAAATATAAAGGGAAAAACGTTAATGATATAATTAAAATGCACCAAGAAGCGGAAAAGAAACTCAGCGAGCAAGGGAAAGAGCTTGGTGAACTTAGAACTCATCTTAGCAAAAAAGAGCCAACTTTTGATGAAATCTATGCAAATATGACTTCTAACGACCTTTTAACCGCATCTCAGGATTTGAGAATTAAACTTTCAGAGATTGATCCCGTTGTAGAACCGGATGAATACAAGAAAGTAAATAATTTAATTGCTCGTACTGAAGTTTTATATTCGCAAAAGAAAACAGAAGAACTTTTTAAGGCTAATTTAAACTCTCAACAAAATAATGAATTTATTGAGAAGACTAAAAAGCAAATGCAAGAGCTTGGTATTCTTAATGATAAATCCGGTAACTTTAATGAATCTGAATACTATAAAGTTATCGAATCTGCCAAAGATTATGTAGGTCAGGATGGGCGATTGACTGATGCCTGTGTCTATAAATCATTAATTGATAACTATGGACACGAAAAAGTTAATAAATTCTTCGAATTTATCGGAGCTGAAAAAACTCGCAAACAGCTTATCGAATCGCAAAAAAAAGTAGAAGAAAGTGTGAGAATTGATACGTCAACTTCTCCTGAATCTACCGTTACAGGCAAGAGAATTAAATTATTAGATTTGCCCGAATATGAAATGCAGCGATACATTGATACTTTATCCGATGAAGAATTTAATCGTTTAAAAAAAATAATTGCGAGTAAAACTAAAAAATAAAAGGAAAATATCGAAATGGACGTAAATCAAACTTGGATTGCTAATAAAGCAATACTTAACAGAGAGCTAAGAAAGGAAGCTTGGTATAATACCTTCTGGGCTAAATATGCCGGATTTGTTGATATTTCCAGAGATGATAATGGGAATCAACGTTATACTCCATCTGGAAAACCAATTGAAATCCTGCGTGATTTTGTTGCCGATGGTCGTGACAACATGCTTATTCCTTTTCTGCGCTATCTTACCGGCGATCCGGTGCATGGTGATACCGTGCTAAAGGGTACTGGTGAAGATATGGTTCTGTGGTGGTTAATGGTTTACCTTAATCAAACTCGTAAAGCAGTTATGAAAAAGTCCGGCAATATGGCTGAACAAAGAGCCAAAATTTACAAATTGTATGAAGAAGCTAAGCCTTTATTGGTTGATTGGTTTAGCAAATACGAAAACTTCAATGTAATGAAGGCTTTTTACGAAGGCGCAAGTTGGGAACTTACAAGAGGAACTAATTACGATGGTCTTGGTTTGGCTAAACGATTGCATCCAAACTGGTATTATTGCAGTAGCGCAACTGCAATTACAGCCGTTGGCACTGAATATTATACCAAAACTTCAGCAAATATGGATTCAGCAGTTACGGCTTGTCATACAGGCACTTATGAATTGACTTATGCTATTTTGAAGGAAATCCGTTTGAAAGCTATGTCGTTGAAAATACCCCAAATTGTAACTAAAAATGGTTATAAATTTTGGGCTATGTTAGTGCATCCGGCGACTTATAACAAGCTATCAACCGATTCCAGTTTTGTTGCCGCTGTCCGTGCTGCCTATAATGGTAAAATGATGGAAGAACCTGAATTAAACGGAGCTACTTCATATTGTGGGGGATTTGCATTTTTTGAGGACATTACCCTTGTTAGAGGTTGGGATTCCGATGCAAGTCCTTACTCAATGTTTGGTAGCACCTTTGCCGAAGCTATTGAAGCAAGTACAATTACCGATAATCACAATTCACTGGTATTTGGTAATAGTGCTATGGGGAAAGCAATAGCAGCAGGTGAAGAACTCAGATTTACCGAAGAAATTGACGACCACGAAAACACTATCGAACTTGGCGGCGCAATGATGTCTGGCTATAATCGTGCCGACCATTTTGCTGAGAGCGATGCCGGTGAATCCAGTGGTGACGCATTTTACAAAAATCAGACCTCAGAGCATGTCTGTTCGGCTTTATTAGCCAAAAATCAGAGCTCAATGGTCATAATGAGTGATGATGCTTGATAAGGAGATGAAATATGAAATCGAGTAATTTCTGGAAATATCTAAATGGAAATCCAACAGGTGTTTCCTTAACAACTGTTATGCCTCATGCCGAGAGCTCAGGAAGTGCGGTTATTTATCCAGATGGTAAAGTCAGGATAAAAGTAACTGCTGCCTCAGGCGATAAGGCTGCTTCCTTGCGGGTTTATACGCCAATTGCATTTAGGATCGTAGATTTGATGGTTCTATATGCAACTGAAGGCGGTGGTGGTGCTACACAAGGATTAGTTCTTACTGTTAAAAATAATACTGATACGATTGCTGCCGTTACATCAGGAAGTGCAACCTATGTAAAAAGACCAAGCACAATTGACAATTCTAAATGTACATTTGGGGTTGATGATAATGATCTTTACGTTATTGCAAGTTGCTCCAGTGGTGGCACAGCCGTTGTAGTTCTCGACACTATTTTTGTTTAGTGCAAAAAGGACGGAGGGGGTAGAATATTTTATTCTATCCCCCCCCCTAACCTAAAATGCTAAAATTCAATCCAATATCAATCGGCATTCTAAACTCAAGAAAAGAATATATTAATGAATGTATTAATTCTGTAACTGGACAATTTTATCCAAACAAATTTATGGAACTTATTATTGTTAAAAATTTGGATAAAGAATATAAAATTGGTGAAGGTTATAATGAAATTGTTAAAAGATCAAAAAATAATTGGATTCTATTCTTAGGCGATGATGATATGATTGCCAGAACTTATTTGTTTAATGTTAATGCCTTTTTGAATCATATGCAGAATAAACATTTGGATTCTGATATTGTTGCGGTAGTAACTCATGCAATATTAATTGATGAAACCCGAAAAATTAGTCTCGATATTATTCCCACCGGAACATGGAATAGAGACTTTCTAATTAAAAATCCTTTTGATGAAAAATTGTGTAAATATGTAGATTCAGAAATGTTTGCACGGACTAATTCAATGATTGATAAATTTATTATTCGTGACGATACCAATTATGGTTATTATTATCGTCAGCATTCAAATAATGTTAGTAAAAATAAATTTAAAGAGAAAACTCGCATTTTAAAAGAAATCGAAAAGAAAATGAAAAATCAAAGGATATATGCGAGGTAAAAACGTAGTTTTAATAAGTAAAGAAGATTTTGCTGGCTCTGGATATAGAATGGTAGAGTCAATTAATTTATATTCTTGTAATAATGTTCAATATGTCAGATTAATACCACAACCTATGTCATTTCCTAAATTGCCAAGCGTATTTTATATTTGTGATGGAGGATATAATATAAACCGCCCTAATCTTGACGATCTTAATAAAGTTATTGAAAAGGCGGATATTTTACATTTTAAGGGTGATTATTTACCCATTAAAAAATATTTTCCGCTTATAAATATTCCTAAAAATATACCCAAAATAATCACGGTAGGGGGTATGTATTTTAGAAGGGGTAAAAGTATTATAGCTGATGAGCTTGATCCCCTAAGTAAATATGTTAAATTAACTCAATATCGCTCTGCCTTAACCGCAGATTTAAATTATCCAGAATATAAGGGGCATTTTACCCAGCACCCAATTGATATTGATAATATGAAATATTCATGGCATAAAAATAATAAAATTGTGATTGCGCATGCACCTACTAATGAAATTAAAAAGGGTACAATTATATTTTTACAAGCAATTAAAAAATTAAATAATAAAAATATTGAAATTGATATAATCAAAGATACACCTTATTATGAATGCCTTAAAAGAATTAGTAAGGCATCTTTATTTTTCGATCAATGCTTATTTGAGGCTTATGGCAATGCTTCTATCGAAGCAATGTCAATGGGTATTCCTCTAATAACAAGATTGACTGATAAGGCAATATCTCAATCTGAAGGGAAATTAGAAAATACGCCAATAATTAGATGTGATGATACACCTGAATCTATAATTGATGCAATTAATCGAGCATTAGATATGGATTTAAAAGATATATCTATCAAAACAAGAGAATTTTGTGAAAAAACATATTCTTATGAAATTGTAGGCAGGATGTGGGATAAAATTTATCATAGCGAGGAGTTAATAAAATGAAACACTTTAATTTAATTATTGCAATATTTTTGATAACTATCTTAGCCTTTGCGGGATTGCATGATTATTCTGAACAGGAAGTCTTAAATCTTGTGTTAAGGGACAGTACGCTTAACTCATATTTCCACGATTATTCTGCACAAGAAGTCCTTAATCTGATATATGACGGTAATAATTCCGCATTAAGAATTTATCTTGATTCAATCAGAACACTTACGACAGATACACTTACAATAAATAAATATTTGCTTGTAGAAGGCATTGCCGATATTGACACGGCACAAATTAATGTACTGAATAAAAATCTTGACGCTAACCAGAAGATGATAACCGATTTAGGGACAATGAAAACCGATTCGGTCATTTCCAATTCCGGCGAT
>Ga0163209_1000989_pt1 | contig 12447 bp, 10 predicted proteins | sample Kivu_160m_FD_113538 | JGI IMG/M metagenome (GOLD analysis project Ga0163209, IMG submission 113538) | Freshwater microbial communities from Lake Kivu, Western Province, Rwanda to study Microbial Dark Matter (Phase II) - Kivu_160m | ecosystem: Environmental > Aquatic > Freshwater > Lake ... | reverse complement strand
TCGACGCGTACGCCCCAGGGGCCGACATACAATCCGCAGTTGCCTACCGCTATGACAACATTCGCCGCGAGAGGCGGCGGCTCTTTTTCTCCGTGGAAAAAGGCATGCCCGGGCGGCAGCGGCGCTTCTTCAAACTCGATGCCGACGCCGTGAATCGGCGGACCGAAAATGTGATTGCCATGTCCCGCGTCTTTGAGAATGCCGTGAACCGTCTGCTCCAATTCCAGGACGCCAACGCCGGCTTTGATTCTCGCGATCGCCGTCTGCTGTGCCTTGAGATACAAATCGTACGCGGCTTGCTGCTCGGCGGTCGGCTTGCCCGCGCAAACGGTACGGCACTCGTCCGCGCTGTAGCCGTTGACGATGGGATGAATGTCGATCATCACCAATCGCCCTTGGCAATTTTGCGCGTGGTCGGCAAGCCGTGCGCGATGTTCGTGCGCGGACCCGCTGCGGCGTACGTGCGCCAGAACTCCTCTGCGCCCGCGTGCCGCATCGCAAATTCCGCCTCCGCCGCGATCTGGCTTTCGGTCACGCCGGGCTTGACCGCTTCAATCGCGGCTTTCATTCCTGCGTCGGCAACCTTCGCGGCGGCGCGAATGCGTTCGATCTCCTCTGGCTCTTTGACCATCCGCAGTTCGGACAGGATGGGTGTGCAATCCTTCGGCGCGACGTCTTTCGGCTTGGCGTGCGGGTGCGTCAGCATTCCCAACATGGATTGCGTGAGGAAGGTGTACTCCAAGCCGACAGCACCCTGCTGGATGCCAAAATGCTCAAAGTAGTGGGCGATCGAGTGGATCATGCCGACCTCGTCCTCAAAGCCGACGATCTGATCGAAATGCGCGAGCGCCTTGACGTCCTCGACGTCGGTGGAAGGCACGCCGAGCGCGACTTGACCATCCTGGGTGATCAGCGCGTACGCGCAGAGTCGCCCATCGCCTGTGAGGCAGTACATGTTCGATGGCTTGGTGAGCAGAAGGACGGCAAGTCCATGCTCTTTCATCATGCGGCTGCATTTCTCGATCCGTTTTGGTGCATTGGAGGTTCCATTTTCTTTCCTCCCTCGCTCAGAGCAAGTTGGCCGGAACCAATTGAACGTGGAAACAAAAAACGCCCTCCCCGATTAGAGCGAGAAAGGCATTCATCACCGCGAGCAGGACAGAGACAACATCCGCCAAGCTGGATTGCTCATCCGAGCTTCCAAGGGTATTATACCAGCGAATTAGCGCGGTCGTCAAGGATGAATGTCAAATGAGTCCATTGACCTAACCACTTTGGTTTTTTTGACATACCCAAGAAAGAATGCTATTGTGGAATAGGGAAATGGGCAGCATGGATTCTGGCAGCAACGTAGATATCCTGATGTTGGGTCACTTTGCCAAGGATCGTTTGGTCTACGCCGACCGCGACGAGATCAGTTCCGGAGGCGGCGTCTACTATGGCAGCATCGCGTTACGCCGTCTCGGCCTCCGGGTCGCCATTGTAACGCGCCTGCATCAAGACGATTTTGCGCGACTCGATCGAGTGAAACGCGAGGGTGTGCAAGTCTTTGCCAAGCCCGCGCCCCAGACCTCAGGCATCGCGAATTTTTACGACCCGACAGACCTAGACAAGCGCGTTTGCAAGCCGCTCGGCTTTGCCGGTCCCTTCCACACCGCAGATATTCCGAACGTTGCAGCAGGCATCTACGCAATCGTCCCTATTATTGCTGGCGAAGTGGACCTGTCCCTGCTGCAGGCGTTGGCGTTACGCGGGCCGGTGGCGTTGGACGTGCAAGGGTTTGTGAGATTCGTCGAAGGCGATGACTTGGTCTCCCGTCCGTGGCCACAGATGGCGGAGGGGCTGGCTTACGTGACCTTTCTCAAAGTGGATGGAGTCGAAGCAGAGCTGCTGACAGGAGAAACTGATTTCGCGCGTGCGGTGCGGCGCTTGAGTGATCTTGGGCCGCGCGAGATCGTCCTGACTCAATCGTCGGGCCTGACCGTCTTTTCGGATGGGCAGATTCACCAGGCGCCTTTCACACCGCGCTCACTCGCGGGACGGACCGGGCGCGGTGACACTTGCTTCGCGACGTACCTGGGTCGGCGGCTGAATGCTTCGCCGGCTGAGGCGTGTCAATTCGCTGCCGCGGTGACTACATTGAAGCTGGAAATACCCGGCCCCTGGTGCGGAACGGTTGCCGAAGCAGAGGCCCTGATGGCCAGCCGAGAAACGCGCACCTCGTAGATGATTTGATGCAAGGAGGCATCCGATGGACCAATCGAACAAGGTGAACGTCGGCCTGATCGGCGCGGGGCGGATCGGCCGAGTGCATGCTGAGAATTTGGCGTACCGCATTCCCAATGCAAAACTGGTCGCCGTGGCGGACGTGGTCGAGCAGGCCGCCAGGAAACTCGCTGCCGATTTGCAGATTTCCGCGATCTACCGTGACGCCGCTCCAATCATGGCGGACCCGAACATCGACGCGGTGATTATCTGCTCCAGCACCGATACACACGCGCAATTGATCGAAGACGCCGCCGCGGCGAAAAAACACATCTTTTGCGAGAAACCGATTGCGCTCGATCTTGCCAAGATCGATCACGCGCTGGCGGCGGTGAACCGAGCCGGCGTGAAACTCCAGGTGGGATTCAATCGACGGTTCGATCCCAGTTTCAAACGCATCCGCGAGTTGGTGGCGACGGGCGCGTTGGGTCAGCCGCACATCCTCCGCATCACCAGCCGCGACCCCGCGCCGCCTCCCCCGGCGTACGTGAAAGTATCCGGCGGGATTTTCCTCGACATGACGATTCATGATTTCGACATGGCGCGCTATCTGATCGGCAGCGAGGTCGAAGAAGTTTTCGCCGCCGGCAATGTCCTGGTCGCTCCCGAAATCGGCCAAGCCGGCGACATCGATACGGCGGTGACGACGCTGCGCTTTGCGAACGGCGCGCTGGGCGTGATCGACAACAGCCGCAAGGCGGTGTACGGCTACGACCAGCGCGTCGAGGTGTTCGGTTCAGGCGGAATGGCGCACGCGACGAACAAGACGCCGGACAATGTGGCGCAGAGCGATACCGCCGGCGTCCATACGGCGTTGCCCTTGCACTTTTTCGTGGAGCGTTACGCAGAGGCGTACGTGGAAGAAATGCGCGCGTTCATCCAGTCTATTGTGCAAGACCAACCGCCTTCGGTCACCGGGATCGACGCGCGGATCCCAGTCGTCATCGGCTATGCGGCGCTAAGATCATCGCGGGAAAATAGACCCGTGCGGCTGGACGAGGTCGATCGGAAATAGATGACCGAACCCTTCGACATCGCTTACGTCGGCCATTATACCAAAGATACAATTGTCTATCCTAGCGCCACGCAGACCATCGATGGTGGCGCGTTCTATTATGGCTGCAACGTCATCGCGCGAATGGGGCTGCGCGCAGCGGTGATCACGCGCTTGGCGCGCGAGGATTGGCGCGTCGTAGATGAGCTGGAGGGGCTGGGCGTCGCCGTGTTCGCGCGCGCGACGCCGCATTCCACTTGCTTGCGTCTCGTCTATCCCAGCGCGAACCTGGACGAGCGGACGATCGAGCTGACTTCATCGGCCGGCGCGTTCACCGTGGATGAAGTTGCCGGCGTGAACGCGCGCGCGTTCATCGTTGGCGCGTCAGTGCGCGGCGAGGTGCCGACCAAGGTGGTCGAGGCGCTTGCCGCAAAAGGCGCGCTGATCGCACTCGATGTGCAGGGATTTATGCGCGTCCTGTCCGGACAGACTCTCACCCTTGACGATTGGCCCGGCAAAGAATCGATCCTGCGGCGCGTCACCGTTCTGAAAACCGATGCCGTTGAAGCCGAGCAACTCACCGGCGAATCGGATCGCCGCGCGGCCGCGCGGCGACTTGCGGCGTATGGAGTGCGCGAGGTTTTGCTGACGCACAACGGCGGCGTACTCGTGCATCACGGCGGGATGATCGATGAAGCGCTGCTGGTGCCGCGCGAGGTTCGCGGCCGCAGCGGGCGCGGCGACACGTGTACGGCGGCGTATGTCTCCAGGCGTCTGACGAGTCCGCCGGCGGACGCGGTGGCGTGGGCAGCCGCGGTCACGAGTCTCAAATTGGAGGCGGAAGGGCCGTTCCGCCGCGAGCTGTCCGAGGTCGAACCCCTCTTTTCCGAACTCCGTGTTTCGCTCACCTCTTCCTGACGCGCGCACAACGCGCCGCGCGGTACGCCCCTTTTGACCAAATCTTGCATTGACATCGCTTCGGCTCTCTGTTATAATACTAATGCACACGTGTGCATTAAGGAGACAATGAAGGTCTCGATCAAAGACATCGCTCAAGCCGCCGGTGTCTCGCACTCGACAGTCTCACGTGCCCTCTCAAATAGTCCTCTCATCCCGGAATCCACGCGCCAGCGCATCCAGCGGATCGCGCAAAAGATGGGATACGCGCCCAACGCGATCGCGCGCGGGCTGGTGACACAGCGGTCGCAAGCGATTGGCGTGATCGTCACCACGATCGAAGACCCGTTCGCCGCCGAAGTGGTTCGCGGGATCGAAGAGATCGCCGCCGACCACAGTTACCGCGTCTTCCTCGGAACTTCGCACAACGACCCTCAGCGTGAAGTGGGTCTCGTCAAGGCACTCCGCGAATGGCGCGTCGACGGCGTCATCGTCGCGTCGTCGCGCGTGGGCGCGCTGTATCAGCCGCTCCTCAAAGAAATCGGCGCGCCGATTGTCTTGATCAACAATCAGAAACAAAGCAAACGGACTGCGCGCGCCCGGGGCGCGGCTGAGGACATTCACTCCGTCGTGGTCGACGACACGCAAGGCGGCGAGCTCGCCACGCGCTTTCTGATCTCGCAGGGTCATCGCGTGATCGGCTACCTCGGCGGACCCGCCGATTATGCCGCCAATCGCAATCGCTGGACCGGGTATCAGCGCGCGCTAGCGCAAGCCAACATCGCGTACGACGAAGCGCTCGTGCGGCCGGGCACAGGCCGCGCCGATGGCGGCGAGCAGGTCATCCCGTTCCTCACGCGATCGCCGGCGCCGACCGCCGTTTTCTGCTACAACGATATGACCGCGATCGGCGCGCTGTCCGCGCTCAGGCGCCGCGGGCTGCGCGTCCCCGACGATGTGTCGCTCGTCGGCTTTGACGACATTCCCTTCGCCGCGTACGTCGATCCGCCGCTGACGACGATCCATCAGCCCAAAGACGAAATGGGGCGCCTGGCCACGCGGATGCTGCTTAACCTCTTGGACGGGAAACAAGTCGCCAACGTGATGGTGCCCGGCAAATTGATTGTGCGTGAATCGACGCGCGTACTGCACACCCCGGCGACACTCGAACCGCCGGCGGCCTTATCGGATACGCGCCGAGGGTTGACCTCGGCCGATTAAACTCACAGAGAGGTGAAACATGCAAGCACTCGTACTGGATGCGAAGTGGGAGCCCAAGCCCGACTACAAGGTCAGCGATTGGGAGAAACAAACCGGCAAGGCGATCACCGGCTCCAGCATCTGGAGGCACCCCAAACTTGGGGTGCGCCAAGTGCCGGATCCCCAACCCGGTCCCGACGACGTTCTGCTGCGCATCAAAGCGTGCGGCGTCTGCGGCTCGGACATCCATTTCTACGAGCACGACAAGGACGACTACATTCTCTATCCCGGCTTGACCAAATTCCCCACCACGACGGGGCACGAATTCTCCGGCGAGGTCGTCGAAGTCGGCAAGAATGTCAAGAGTCTAAAGGTCGGCGACATGGTCACGGCGGAAGAGATGATCTGGTGCGGCTACTGCACGCCGTGCCGCAATGGTTACCCGAACCACTGCGAGAACCTGGAAGAGATCGGCTTTACGATTCCGGGCGCGTTCGCGGAATATCTCGCCATCGGCGCCAAGTACTGCTGGAAACTGGATGCAATCGCCGAACGCTATGGGTCGAAAGAGAAAGCGTTCGAAGCCGGTTCCGTCGTCGAGCCGACGAGCGTTTCGTACAACGCGATCTTCCCGCGCGCCGGCGGCTTCAATCCCGGCGCGTACTGCGCGGTCTTCGGCGCGGGCCCCATCGGTCTGGCAGCCATCGCCCTCTTCCGCGCATCCGGCGCGGGCTTGGTTGCCGCGTTTGAGATTTCGCCGAATCGCCGCGAGATCGCCAAGAAACTCGGCGCGGACTATGTGTACGATCCACGCGAGGTCGTGCCGCACGAGGTCTTGATGCAACTGAGTAAAGGCGAGGGGTTCGATTTCATGTTCGAAGGCGCGGGCGCGCCGCACCTGACGATTCCGGAAATGGAAAAGGCGCTCGCGATCAGCGGCAAGGTTGTGCAGGTTGGGCGCGCCGCGCAGCGCGTGCCGATGTATCTCGAGACGCTGCAAGTGCGCCGTGGGCAGGTGTTCGGTTCGCAGGGTCACAGCGGCGACGGGATCTTTCCCAGCGTCATCCGCATGCTGGCGTCGGGACGACTCGATATGACGCAGATGATCACCGCGCGCTACGATCTCGCCAAAACCGTAGAAGCGATTGCCGCGTCGGGAGAGCGCGCCCACGGGAAGATTACGGTCAAGCCGTAAAATGGCGTTCTCGGACATTTCGTGATAAAATTAGAATATCGCGTCGCAACAGTTGCGATCCACGAACTTGCCCAAAGGAGGTGATGCGCAAGCACCCAGCATCGGCGGTGAGCTCTACAAAGTCGTAGTGAATCTCAGAGGAGGAGAAAGATGCGTTCCAAACTGTTGATCGTGCTCGCCCTCGTCACATTGGCGGTGATCGCGCTGGCCTGTGCGCCGGCACCTACTCCGGCACCGACCGCGGCGCCACCCACGGCCGCCCCGGCCCAGCCCACCGCCGCGCCCAAGCCGGCGCTGAAAGGCGAACTCAGCCTGCTCTGCACTCCGCAGGAGATTTGGTGCCAGGGGATGAAGAAGGAATTCGAGACGAAATACCCCGGCGTCACCGTGAACTATGTGCGTCTCTCCAGCGGCGAAGCGCTGACGCGTGTTCGCAACGAAAAAGCCAACCCGCAGTTTGACATCTGGTGGGGCGGTCCCGCCGATTCGTTCATCGCGGCGAAGAAGGAAGGACTGCTCGAACCCTACAAATCGCCTGGGCAGGCGAACATCATCGATCCCAACTTGATGCTCGATTCCGATGCGACTCCACAGTGGACGGGCATCTACGTCGGCTCGCTCGGATCTGCGACCAATACCCAGCAAACGGCGATCCAGGCGCCCACATCGTTTGATGACCTGATCAAGCCGGAACTCAAAGGTCAGATCGTCATCGCACACCCCGCGTCCTCTGGCACGTCGTACACCTTCATGTGCACCATCCTCCAGATCAAGGGCGAACAGGCGGGCTGGGAGTACATGAAGAAATTTGCCCAGAACGTCTTGATCTGGACCAAGAGCGGCGCGGCGCCGGTCGACAGTGTGGGCAAGGGCGAGGCGGCCGTCGGCGTCGTTTTCTCGCATGACATTGTCGCGGGCATCGAAAAGGGCTATCCCCTGAAGCTGACCTTCCCGGGGGAGGGCACGGGCTATGAAATCGGCGCGATGGGGATCCTCAAAGGCGCCAAGAATCCTGAATTGGCGAAAGCCTGGTACGACTGGGCGCTCGAAGCGGGCACTCAGGAATTGGGCAAGAAGTACACGGCTTACCAAGGTCTCACGATCAAAGGTGCGCAGCCGCCCAAGCCCGAACTGCTGCAGGTCAAACTGATCAACTACAACTTTGACTACTGCGGCGACAATAAGAAAGCGTTCGTGGACAAGTTCTCGAACGAAATCGTTGCAGCTTCGGTGGCGAAATAAACCGAAGACGGTGGGGGCGGACCGAGGGTTCGCCCCTACCCCAATCGGACCACTATGACCACTCTCTCCCGCTCCTCACCCCTCAACTCGCTCGTGCGTCGCTATCGCGAATTCAAACTGATCGCGCGCGATCCCGTTCTGCTCATCGGTCTGTTGATCACCGGGGCATTCATGCTCGCGTTTATTATCTACCCGCTCGCGCGCGTGATCTGGCAAGGATTCTTTGGCGGCGCAGGCCAACCCAACGAGGGACAGTTCAGTCTGGAATATTTCCAGTATTACGTGAATCCGACGTACACGACCCAATATTGGCAGATTTTTCGGTGGACGATTGAAATGGGCGTCGGCGCCGCCATCGGCAGCACCCTCGTCGGGCTTCTTTTTGCGTACACGATGGTACGTTGCGAGATTCCACTGAAGCGGGTCGTCCATGCGCTCACGCTCGTCCCGACGATCTCACCTCCATTCGCCATTGCGCTCGCCGCCATCCTTTTGTTCGGACGGTCCGGGCTGATTACCAAAGAGCTTCTGCACATTCAGTACAAGGCCGGCGACACCGGCGTTTATGGATTGGGCGGCATCATCTTCGTCCAGATCATCACGTTCTTCCCGGTGGCCTATCTGATTATCCGCAGCTTGTTGGAACGCATTGATCCCTCCATGGAAGAAGCCGCGCTGGCTCTCGGCGCGAGCAAGTGGCACATCTTCCGTACGATTACGCTGCCGCTGCTGACGCCCGGCATCGCGGGATCATTTCTGTTAATGTTCGTCGAATCGCTGGCCGATTTGGGCAACCCGATTTTCATCGGCGGCAACGTGACAGTGCTTTCCACGCAGATCTGGGTTGCGGTCAACGGCGAGTTCAACCAGCAAAAAGGCGCGGCGTTGTCGTTAGTCCTGTTGCTGCCGACCCTGACCGTGTTCCTCTTGCAACGCTATTGGGTCTCGCGAAAATCGTACATCGCCGTCACCGGCAAACCGACGGGTGGAGGCGCGGGCTTTGTAAAAGAGCCGCTGATCCGCTGGATGTTCATCCTCCTCACCTTCCTGGTCCTCGTGCTCGTCATCATGCTCTACGGTGCAATTTTCCTCGGCTCAATCACGAAACTGTGGGGGATTGACTATAGTCTCGACTTGACCCACTACGCGAATGCCATTGACCGCGGCTTGAAACCGATCCTCGATACGACATTTCTTTCTGCCCTCGCCACGCCGATTGCGGGTCTCGCCGGGATGATTATCGCCTTCCTGGTTGTGCGCAAGACATTCAGCGGCAAAGAAGGCATCGACTTTTCGTCGAACCTGGGCGGCGCGGTGCCGGGGACCATTCTCGGGATTGGATACATCATCGCGTTCATTCAGGCGCCGTTGATCGTCGTGTTTCTCATTTACCTCGCGCTCGCGTACTACTTGGTCAGTCCGATGGTGCGCGGCTTTTGGCGACGCACGTCAATGCTCTTCGGCGCAACGGTGATCGGCGCAGGCATCAACTTTCTTGCGACGAGTCCAAAAGGTCGCGAACCCTTATTGTCAAATCCACTGATCGCACCATTCAGCGGTCTTCCCACGCTCGATCTACAAACGTGGCTGAACCTGCTGGCTGCGATTCTCATCGGGGTCGCGCTGCTGGCCTTGTTCTTCACCCAGGCGAAATCGCGCAGGTCGATTTTCATCCTGCTGATCGCCATGGCGGCGTACTTGCTCATACGCCAGCCGATCACCGATCTCACCGCGCCTTTGGTGGTGTGGGGCAAGGAATTGGGCGGAAACATCTGGCCCAAAACCTTCGCCAGTCTCGCGGCGTGGATCAATCTCTTCTTCCAGCCGCCGCTGGCGCTCATCGGATTTACGTACATCGTCATCACCGGAGTGATGATCGACCAATGGTCGCCGCGGGTCCGCATCGCCGCCGGGATGGCGCTGCTTTCGGTGTTCGCCGCGCTCACGTTCTACGGAGAGACGCTCGCGCTCGTCGGGTCGCCGTACATCATCCTCGCCGCGTACGCGGTGCGTAGTTTGCCGGCGTCCGTCCGCGCCGGCATCGCATCGCTGCAGCAGATCGACCCGGCGATTGAAGAGGCCTCGACGAACCTGGGCGCGGACGCGCAGCTGACCTTCCGCCAGATCACCCTACCGCTGATCTTGCCCGCCTTCATCGCCGGGCTGATTTTCAGTTTTGCGCGCCACATGACGTCCCTTTCGGCGATCATCTTCCTTTCCAGCGCCAAGTGGCCGATCCTTACGGCGTTGATCATGAGCGAAGTGGAGCAGGGCGGCACCAGTCTCGCGGCGGCTTACTCGATGATCCTGATCTTCATCGTCCTCGCGGCCATCGGCTTGATGTACGCGTGGGCGGGGCGCGCCTTCCGCACTTCGGGCATCGAGACCACCTTGGGTGCCGGCTAGCCGAGACTCGCCGAGTCTGCTCGACCCAAACGAACCATTCGGAGATTCCCATGTATCTCGTCCTTGACCATCTGACGAAAAGATTCCCCTCACGCGGTCCGGCGGGCGAGGTCACCGCGGTGGATGACGTCTCGCTGAATATCGAAAAGGGCAAGTTCGTCACTCTGCTCGGTCCGTCCGGCTGCGGCAAAACGACGACGCTCCGGTTGATCGCGGGGTTTGAGTTTCCGACCGCGGGACGCATCACACTCGATAACCAGCGGCTGGATGATGTCCCGCCGAATCGCCGTGATATGGCGATGGTGTTTCAGAGCTACGCGATCTTTCCGCATCTGAACGTCTACGAGAACATCGTCTACGGACTCAAGATCAAGCAGCTCTCCGCGACCGAAATCCGGCGCCGCGCGGATGAAGTGATGAAACTGACGCAACTGACCGGCTTGGAAGACCGTGCGCCGAACCAATTGTCCGGCGGACAGCAGCAGCGCGTCGCGCTCGCACGCGCGCTCGTGGTCGAGCCCAAAGTTCTGCTGTTCGACGAACCGCTCTCCAATCTCGACGCCAAGCTGCGCGAGGAGATGCGCTTTGAGATTCGCGATCTCCAAAAACGCTTGGGCATCACGGCGATCTACGTCACGCACGCCCAAGAGGAAGCGCTCGTCATGTCCGACCTCATCGCGATCATTAATAATGGCAAGCTGGCGCAATTAGGCACACCGGAGGAAATCTACGAGCACCCGCAATCGCGCTTTGTTGCGGATTTCATCGGCTTGTCGGATTTCATTCCCGCGCGCGTGGAGTCGTTCGACGACCGGACCGCGCAAGTCACCGCCGCGCATGCGACCTTCACGACACCGGCGAAGCCCGGGCTTGCACCGGGACAATCCACCACCCTCTTCATCCGCCCGAACGACATCGAGATCGTGGACGACACCGCAGAGAAGAACGTGCTGCCTTGCGTGGTCAAGCACGTGACGTACCTCGGCAACTGCGTGGACTATCGTGTGCAAGTGGACGAGGGGCTGGAGTTGCGCGTGCAGTCGGATACCTTACGTCGTTACGCGCCGGGGGCCCGGGTACGCTTGCACCTCCCGCCGGAACGCTGCCGCTTGATTGTAGAGGACTAGAGCAAATTCCAGTTTGATTTACGGTATCCTTCGACTACGCGGCGGGCGCATTCTGAGCGGAGCGCAGCGAAGTCGAAGAACGCCCGCCGCTCCGCTCAGGATGCAAGGCGTAAACTCAATCGGAATCCGCTCTAGAGGAAATATGAGCTGGGCGAGTCCTAGCCGCCGTACCGCCAAACAGGAGAGGTAGATGATGAAACTGGGCTACAATGGCGCAACCACGATGACCAGTAACCTGGAAACGGATATTCGCATTGCCGGCGAAGCCGGCTTTGACGTGCTCGAGATCACGGCGACGAAACTGGACACGTTCCTGGAGAAACACTCCATGGAGGAAGCGCGTAAATTGATCGATGCCGCGCGCTTGAAAACGCACGCGATCAATTCCATCGAGAAAATCAATTTCCGCGAGGCGGAAGGGCGCGCCGAGGTCCTCGCCCGCACGCGGCAACTGAGCGAATACGCGCAAGCGCTCGCGTGTCCGTGGCTCATTGCGGTGCCGGGTCCGGCACCGCAAGGGACAAAGTGGCAAGCCATTCGCGACAACACCGTTACGAGTCTGCGCACAATGAGCGAGATCGCCGCGCCGTACGGCGTGAACCTCGCGTTCGAGTTTCTCGGTTTTCCCTGGTGCTCGGTGCAGACCGCCGCGCAGGGCTGGGAGATCGTGCGCACAACCGACCGTGCCAACGTCGGCATGGTGATCGACACGTGCCATTTCTACGCGGGCAACTCGACGCTCGATTCGATCCGCGCGATCGACCGGAAGAAACTCGCCGTGTTCCATATCAACGACGTCGAGAAGATGCCGAAAGAGAAAATCACCGACGCGAATCGGCTCTTCCCCGGCGATGGGGTCATTCCGCTGAAAGGAATTATCGACGCGTTGCGCGGCATCGGATTCGACGGTGTAGCGTCGGTTGAGATCTTCCGCCCCGAATACTGGCAGCGCGAGCCGCTGGCTGTGGCAAGGGAGGCGAAGGCCAAGTCCGATCGCGTGCTAGCTAGTTCTTGTCGGAAAAATCAGGTGACGTCTGACTGCGAACGGTGACGGCGTTTGCGGAGCTTGCGTGCCATCACCACCAGGTTCGCCACGATGACACCCCAGCCGACCCAACGCT
>Ga0163209_1000987_pt1 | contig 12454 bp, 9 predicted proteins | sample Kivu_160m_FD_113538 | JGI IMG/M metagenome (GOLD analysis project Ga0163209, IMG submission 113538) | Freshwater microbial communities from Lake Kivu, Western Province, Rwanda to study Microbial Dark Matter (Phase II) - Kivu_160m | ecosystem: Environmental > Aquatic > Freshwater > Lake ... | reverse complement strand
TTCGATCAAGAGGTGATTATAGCTGTGAAGATAAACGCTTTGAACAACTAGAGAAACGTCATATTCAAAGACAACGAGATATTGATCGTTATTATAATTTCAATGTACCAAAGTAGAATTAATCCGAAGTGAATAAATCCGTAATACTCCATCTCATGCCATCGGAGCTGGGCCGGAGAAGGAACCGCGCCGTATGGAGCCGGGGGAACCGCCTGGCGCCGGATACAGGAAATTCCCGGGCAGCCGGCCAATAGAATGATCAGAAACCCTTTCCGCAAAAAGAAGTTCAAAAAAGTGTACAACCGTTGCATAAATCTTCCTCAAAGATACACCCAAAACCACTTTCCTGTTTTACCATTTTACATTTTGCTGGTTGAAATTGTAATAGTCGTATATTTGTACCCTTGTTCCGGGACGTTAGCTCAGTCGGTTCAGTCCCGATGCATCGGGATCACACGGCAGAGGTCAATATAACAGGGACGTTAGCTCAGTCGGTTCAGTCCCGATGCATCGGGATCACACGGCAGAGGTCAATATAACAGGGACGTTAGCTCAGTCGGTTCAGAGCGCTGCCTTCACACGGCAGAGGTCACTGGTTCGAATCCAGTACGTCCCACGAAGAATCCCCTGAAAAATCACAGAAAATCAATGAAAGCCGCCTATCCAGGCGGTTTTTTATTTACATCCATTTACACCATTTTACGATCTGTTAATAATTTTTCCAGGCAGATTTGCCTATAAAACTGACTGTAGGTATCTTTGTTTAGGCAGATTTTTAAAAAATACAGGCAACTTTATTTATGACATGGCTACGATAAATTTTTATGCTGACAAAGAGCGGAAAAACGGATGTTTAATCCTGCTGACGTTCACTTTTAACAACCAAAGACTACGCCTTTCTACAGGCTTGAATGTACCGGAAAAAGCTTGGAGCCAGGAGGATCAGAAAGCAAAACCAATAAAGGAATACCCTGAAGTAAACAGGCGGTTAAGGGAGATCGACAACTTCCTACTGGATTCTTATGATGATCTCTTCCCTCAAGGGGAAAAACTGTCGAAAGAAGAGGTAATAAAGAAAACACGAGAAATCAAAAGTGCATTCCAGGTTTTCAATGGTCGGCTGGAACCCGGGAATGAAAACCGGAAACCCACGCTAATTGAATTTATTCCGGTGTTTCAGGCCCGGTATAAGAACAAATTTACTATCAACCATATAAGACATTATACAGGGATCAAGAATTATCTACAGGCGTATGAAAAGAAAACTGGAAGTCCTATTGAATTCGAATCCATAAACAAGGAGTTCTACATTGGATTCACCGACTTCCTGAAGGAGAAAAACCTGAAGCCAAATACCATTGGCTCACATATCAGGCGATTGAAACGGTTGATGAATGAAGCGGTTGAGGACAAACTGACGGATAACCAGGAGCATCGTTCAAGGAACTTCAAGGTGATCACAGAGGAAACCGACAAAATTTACCTAACTACCAAGGAAGTTCAGGCATTGTACAAACTGGAATTGGATGAACTACGAATGCAACGTATCCGGGACCTCTTTGTACTTCATTGCCATACGGGATTGAGACATTCAGATTGGCCAAAGATTACTTTGAACAACATCGAGGAGGGAAAACTATATGTCAGAACCCAGAAAACGAAGGAAGCAGTAATAATTCCAGTTCATCCTATTATCCTTGAAATATTGAACAGATATGGACCGGAGCTGAAGATCCCGACCAACCAGGAAGCAAACCGTGTCCTGAAATGGATCGGGGAATACGCAGTCTTCAAGAAAATTACCAATGAGAATCCGGAAAAATGGTTGCAGATCCGGACCCATACCGTTCGTCGTTCATTCGCAACCAATGCATACATGAGCGGAGTTCCTATGATCTCAATCATGCAAATCACCGGACATAGGACGACAGAATCCTTCCTCAGGTATATTAGGGTCACAAAGTTGGAAAATGCAGTGAAGTTGAAAGATCATCCGTTTTTTAACGTATAAAACATATCGGAACATCGATATTCGGATTTACATTTTAAAAATCATTGATCTTTAATACATCTGCATGGTAAACCTGAGAAAAGATAAGCATCTCCATGATAAATTCCGTCTTGGTCAGCGTTTAAACCTCTGGAATGAACGAATACCGAACCCATTGATGTTGATGACCAGTAATAAGTAGTTGCCTGAAGAAAAGAAAACATGCCATCTGAACCTTTTACCCCACTTCCAAGTGCTGAGAAACCATATAAATTTTTTCCTTTTGGGAGCCACCAAAACCGATCACCAATCTCTTTCAGCGCATTTCCCTCACCTTTTTCAGAGCCTCTCCAACCTAATTGGTTAATCAAATAGTCAGGTAATCCAACATAACTTTCTAATTCTGACCAGTCATGATTATTTGGCACATGCCATCCAGTTGGACATAATCCCTGAACAATAACCGAATCCCCTCCTGCATGATAACAGCCATTGAGAACTGCTGCCCCTGAATATAATCGACCATAAACAGTTGAATTTGCAGGATTATCATCATAGTCAAACCAGTATTTTGAAATAGTATCACCATGCCAGTAACCAACACCAGTCCCATCTATGAGCGAGGTACCATCAGAATAATGCTTTGACCTTAATTCCTCCTTTAGCCAACATTGATTCCCAATCTGAACGGTGTGATAGGTATTCCCATCATAATCCGTAACCACCGGAATCCCGGGGCAAGGTCTTGAAATATGGATATCAATAGAATCCCCATCAACAGGTATGGTTAATGTGGAACCGGAATAATATCCGGGTTTCTTTGCAATCATGTTCAATTCATCACCCGGACTATAGTTAAAACCATTACCATAAGTTTCTTTAGAGCCACCATAGGATTGTACAATTTGAACAGATACATCATCCACCGAAGGATTGCCGATGAGTTTGAAACTTTTAATCGAACCGCTGTTTGAGACAGTCAATATGTAAAGCGGAGATGATCCGGCGACTATCCTGATTAGCGTGTGTCCTTGTTCAGCGATAACGTTTGAAGCTCCGACCAGTTTGCCCTCCATAGAAAAAATACTGAATGTAAAGTGCATTCTTACAGGGCAGAATAATGAAATCAATGACCCGCTGAAAGAATTCTGAATCAGCTCGCAAGAGAATTTTCCATCATTTTCCTCAAGTGCATTTATCAGTTTGCCCTGGGTCAGGTTAATTTCATAGGTAGAGATTTCCTGAGGCAAGGGAGACAGCGTCAACGTATCTCCATTAGTTATATTCTCAATTACAATGGTATCAACAGGCAGGGCCAAAGGTCCGAATTTGCCTGTCACATTGACAATAACATCGGTTTGAGAAAAAACAGCTTTACTCAGGAGAAATAAAAAGATGACAAGATTCTTTTTCATTGATCAGTTGGTAATTATCATTCGCTTTGTGTCTATTTCATGCCCATCAACAAGTAATGTGAATCAAGGGTTAAAACCCAAAGTTATTAACAGTCTGATTGTTAATAATATATGAAAACATAAATTTTATAAAGCCTTAGATATCAGTCTCTTAAATGTAAGTCTCACCTAACTCAAAAGATATGATCTCTAAGTCCAAGAGTACCAAATTAGTTGAAATTTTCTTTTACGTATCAGATGCATATGATAAAGAACTTAAATTTTCGTGTGAACGCTTCAGTAATAATAATTGTCCCGAGTTTACAGACCAGGAAATAATGACGGTGTATCTATTTTGCATAAACCAGGAGCAACGTACCAAGATCAAGCAGATCTACAATTTTGCTGATGAATATCTGCGATCCTGGTTTCCCAAACTTCCATCGTATGCCGCATTTAACAACCGCATCAACCGGTTGTCAGAAGCCTTTCGCCTACTGACGGTATCTTTACTGCAAACCTATCAGCCCTTAGATTGTTTCACTGGGGAAAGTCTATGGACTCTTTACCAATTATTACCTGCTCAGGTAAGCGAGTTGGTAAAGTAGCGCCGGAACTCACTGAAAAAGGATATTGTTCCACAAAGCCCATGTACTATTTCGGACTCAAACTTCATACCCTGGCATTCCGTCGTGAGAATCAACTTCTCTTCCCTGAACAACTTCTTGTTACAGCCGCCTCTGAAAATGATTTGAATGTTTTCAGAAATGCCTGGAGTACTATCAACAACAGAACCTTTTTCGGTGACAAAATTTATCATGATCACGCCTTCTTTGAACGTCTTTACATGACTCAGAATGCGGTTATGATGACACCAGTCAAAGCAATAAAAGGTCAATCTGAATGGGAGAAACAGCAGGATGGAGCAGCGAATGATCTATTCTCAAAGGCAGTTTCAAGAGTTCGTCAACCGATCGAAGGATGGTTTAATTGGTTAATTGAGAAAACAGATTTTCAAAGAGCGAGTAAGGTGCGGTCAGCAAAAGGCCTTCTTGTTCACGTATTCGGCAAATTAGCAGCCGCTTTTATTTATTTGATTTTTAACCCTTGATTCACATTATAAGTTTTTATCAAACTACCCTGAGCATTAAAGATTAATATTGAAATTCGTGATGCGCTATTTGATGCCGAATATCGTATATATGTACTTTGAGAGAAGGGATTAGGAACATTTTGAAAAAGTACATTATTATTGTTGTCCTCATTTGAATTGATTCCAGTATATGGAATAGTAGACCCCTCTCCCCCAATCAGCGATTCAAGATGATCTAATCGAGTTTCAAGTGATGATATTCTGATTTTCAAAATATCAAGACTATCCTGAATAGTATCAATTTGGGCAGATATTGCTTTTATTGCCTCAATAAAAAGTCCTGCCATTCCATAATATCCAACGGCTTTCGTACCATTGTCACACATCATTGTATAAATGCGCTAATCAACGGCCAGGCACTTGCAGCTATCAAGGCTATCGTCATCAGGGGCCGGAGCAGGTTTTTTACTGAACGGTTTTTCATCGAGAAAATCTCCCATGTGTGTATGGTAGCTGAGATCACGAAAAAGATCAGGGTGGCGATCAGGATTGTGGCATCGGCATAGAGCCCCCAGTTGAGGATAAATACCACCACCGCCGTAAGGGCGAAGGCCAAGTTGGCGCCTCCCGATTGCTTCTGGTACCTGGGATCGCTCTCTCTGCCCATGGATTCGGCGGAGGCCTTGCCGAAAAAGAGCCCTTCAATACCGGTCAGTCCGGCCAGAACCACGATAACGAAGAAACTCAGGTAATGCAGGGTTTTCTCGGGATCGCCATCCCCAAGAAAGTAGGCAAAGAAGATCCCGAGGCTGATCCCGGCGATGCGGGATCCTTCAAAGATTTTTGGTGTTTTCATCGTTCCGGTATCATTTTCTTTTATTCAGATCGTGGCCGAAAATCCTCTTCCGCCGGTCAGTACGCTATAAACCTTCGGAACCAGGGTGCGCAGGAGCCATCCGGCCCCGATGCAGAAGACAAGAATGGCCACCGGCAGGGTGATGAAGGCCAGCATGCGGTCGTACTGGAAGGAGCGGAACAGCTCCAGCGCCGGGTCGATGCAATAAGCCACCATCGGGGCATGGCCCACGTAGATAATGAAGGAGAAAGCACTAAGCCACACGAACCATCGCTTACCCATGCTCCAGCTGACCAGCCGGTCGAAACCATACCAGCAGGCCACCAGACCGCTGAAGACCGTTACCTTGTGCATCAGGGTGAGCACCGGATAGACCGCTTTGCCCATCCAGGGTTCTCCGGTGAAAGCCAGAAGGGTCTTGATCGCAGCGAGGGTGACAAAGGCAATACCCCATCCGAGGGGATTCAGGAAACGGCCGGGCTGTTCAATGTTGAATCCCTTCTTCCGGATCCAAACGCCCAGGGTGAAGAACAGCAGCCCTTCCCCTTCCACAATGGTGAATCCGAAGGTGCCCAGCCAGAGCAGGATGGCGACAGTGAAAAAGATCCACCGGGCAACCTTGTGGTTCAGGCACCAGAGGATCAGCGGGTAGGCCAGGTTGTAGAAAAACAGCACCCGGATAAACCAGAGCTGGTAAGGGATGGGGCGGAAGATCCACCGTAAGATAATCTCATACCAGTGGTACTGGTGGATCAGCATACGGGAATCATCAACCTGCACCACATGGGAGTTGGCCACCAGCTCCCTTCCATAGGGCCAGAGTTCAAGGAGCCATGTAAAGAGGATCCCCAGGGCGCTCCAGATCAGGTAGGGGATGATCAGGGTGCGGAACCGTTTTTTAACACGTTGCTTATAGGGCCGGTAATCATTCATGGCAAAGAGAAAACCTGAAATGATGAAGAGCATGGGGATCCGGAACCGGAGGATCCCGTTGGCCAGGAAGTACTCTGTGAAGCCGGTGAGGGTCAGCGGCTCCCCCGGAAGGGTCCAGGGCTGCAGGTAGCGGACGTTCAGGTTGTACTCGTGAACCACCACCAGCAGGGCCATCGCCATGAAGGACCAGAACCGGAACTTTGAACTGATGAAAGGGGAGAGGGGAGAGGTTGTCACGGAGATCGCTTGGAGTTTATCATTCAATAATATTCATCTGTCAGTAGTTGACAAAACGATTGAACAGGAACCATAGTGGTTTCATTTTCCGGGTTTTAAAAGGGATATGACTCCCGTAAAGGTATGGAATAATTGATGTTCCTTCACAGGCCCAAAAATAATCCCGCTAATTTTTGGTACTTTTACCGGGGAAAGTTTCCCTTTCACGACGAACACAATTACTTTATGAAGATCACCCTCTACGGCGCGGCCGGCGATGTGACCGGCGCAGCCTTCCATGTTCAGACAACCGAAGCCAGCCTCCTGATCGATTGCGGCATGTTTCAGGGAGGAAAACAGGCGGATGAGCTGAACAGGGCCGCTCCGCCGGTCGACTACAAACAGCTGGATTCCATCGTGCTGACCCATGCCCACCTGGATCACTGCGGACGGCTGCCTCTGGCCGTCCGGGCCGGATATTCCAATGCCATCTATGCCACCACGGCCACGATCCAGATCGCCTCCCTCATCCTCCGGGATTCACTGAAAGTATATACCAGCGACCTGGAGAAGCTGAACCGGATGCGCCAGCGGCAGGGGAAAAAGAGGCTTGAGCCTCTTTACGACCGGGAGGATGTGGAGCAGGCCATCCGGCAGATGGAAGCCATTCCCTACCGGCAACCCTACATGGTGGCTCCGGGGATGAAGGTGGTGGCCCACGATGCCGGCCACATCCTGGGATCTGTAAGCCTGAAACTCATGGTCACGGAAGAGGGCAAGGAAAAGTCGGTGGTGTTTTCGGGCGATCTCGGCCCGGCCGGCCTCCCCATCGTGAAAGACGCGGAACCCTTCCGGGAGGCCGATGTGGTTTTCATGGAGTCCACCTATGGAGACCGGGATCACAAATCACTGAGCGAGACCCTCGAAGAGGCGGTGAAGATCGTTCAGGAGGCGATCCGCTCCAAGGGGAAGATCCTGGTCCCCTCCTTTGCCGTTGGCCGCACACAGGACCTTCTCTATTACCTCGACGAGGCCTTCCACCGGGGAAATGTCCCTACCTTCCCGATCTATTTAGACAGCCCCATGGCGATCGAAGCGACCCGAATCTACCTGCAGCATCCCGAGCTGTATGACGAAGAGAGCCAGGTGATGAACCTGCGCGGGCAGTTCAGGAAAGACCTCAACCGGATCCACCTCGCGGAGACGCCGGAACAATCCAAACAGATCAATGAGGTGACGGGAACCTGCATGATCATCGCCGGCTCGGGGATGTGCACGGCCGGCCGGATCGTCCATCATCTCCGGCACAACCTGTGGCGGCCCGAGACCTCGCTGGTCATCGTGGGATACCAGGCGGTGGGAACCCTGGGGCGGCAGCTCGTGGAAGGCGCCGGCTTTGTGAAGATCTGGGGCGAGACCATCGCGGTCAAAGCCAAAATTTACAGCCTGGGAGGCTTCAGCGCCCATGCCGGGCAGTCGGACCTGCTGACATGGTTCAGCGCCATCGCCCCCTCACGCCCCAAAGTGATCCTGATCCACGGAGAGGAGAAAGCCCGGGAGGCGCTGAAGGCGAAACTGGAACAGGAGTTCAGCATCCGGGCGGAAACGCCGGGCCTACGGGAAACGATTGAATTGTAACATCGTAACATGTAAAACGGCAATCCCAGCTTGCCAGTTGGATCGTTAGCTTACTGAACTTTCAGGACTGATTTTGTTTCGGGGAATTGATTGCCTTCTGCCCTCACCACAATGTCCCCGGGCTCTTCTGTAGTTACGACCACGATCATCGCTTTGCCGTAGAAAAGCCAGACCCTGTCGGAGTGGAAGGGTTGGAAGGATTGAGGGTTGCCGTTGCAAACGCCGGCGATCTTTCCCGGGCCTTCCAGGGTGACGGAAACCGGGAAGCCGGCCAGAGGGCAGGGGGTGCCTGCTGAATCCACTGCCTCCGCCAGCACATAGGAGAGATCTTTGCCATCGGCTTTCAGCGCACTCCGGTCGGCAGTCAGTTTCAGCCTGGCAGGCGGACCGGCGGTCCTCATCATGGCAGTTCCGGTCTCCTTGCCCTCCTTGTAGGCCACCGCTTTCACCGTTCCGGGCTCATAGATCACCTCTTTCCACATGAGCCTGAACCGCTCGGTGGAGATACCGGAACCGGGGTCTTTGCATCTCTTTCCGTAGGATCGATCATTCACGAAAAGTTCGGCACAGTCGCCGTTGGTGTATACAAATACGGGTACGGTATCGCCGATACGTTCGGGCCAGTTCCAGTGGGGGAGGATATGGATGGTGGTTTCACCGGGTTTCCAGTAGCTTTTATAGAGGTAGTACCTGTCTTTCGGGATTCCGCAGAGGTCCACGATCCCGAAATAGGAGCTCCGGGAGGCCAGGCTGTCTGACATCCCGTGTTCCGTCACCCATTGGTTGGTATAAGGCGTTGGTTCCCCAAGGTAGTCGAACCCGGTCCACACGAACTCGCCTGCCACGTATGGCTCCTGCTGCTGCCACATGAAATCGTCGTCGGCCAGTTCGGCCCACCAGGGGGCATTCAGGTCGTAGGAGCTCACCTGCAGGGAGGTGGTGAAATCGGTTTTCTCAGCGGGAAGTGGAAGCTCGTAGAACCCGCGGGTGCTCAGTGTGGAGGCCGACTCACTGATGATGACCGCTTTTTCAGGCTCCAGCTCCCGGGCAAGGGCATAACGACGGCCATAGTTCCACGAATGGATGTCGTAGAAATCGAAATGGCGGAGGGCGGCACTCTCCCTGCTGTCACACACCAGCGTGACCGGCCGGGTGGGATCGTATTCCCTCACATACCGGATCATGGTCTTCAGCTTGTCGAACCCGCCGTTCTGATCCCACTGAACATCGCCGATCTCGTTCCCCACACTCCAGATGAACACCGAAGGATGGTTCCTGTCGCGAAGGATGAAATTCCGGATGTTTCGTCGGGCGAAGGATTCGAAGTCGGTGGTGTCCGTGATATCGGCTTTGGCATCGTACTTATCGAACACCTCGTCGAAGAGCAGAAGCCCCATCCGGTCGCACAGATCCAAAAGCTCCGGGGCCGGGGGATTGTGGCTGGTGCGGATGGCATTGCATCCCATCGCCTGCATGATCTCCAGCTGCCGTTCCATCGCCCGTTCATTGAAAGCGGCCCCCAGCGGTCCCAGGTCGTGGTGGAGGTTCACCCCCTTCAGCTGCACCCGCCGGCCATTCAGCCGGAAGCCGCTGTCGGCCGTGAATTGCATCTCCCTGATCCCGAAGCTGGTGGTTACACTGTCAAGTTGTTTGTCGCCCTGGAAGATCTGCGTCACCAGCGTGTAGAGGTCGGGATGGTCAATATCCCATAGCTGTGGCTTGGCGACGAAGAGCCTGCCCTCCACAGGATGGTCCGCGGCGGGTTCCAGGGTGACGGGGATCTCCTTCCCGGCCACATGGAGATCGCCGGGCGAAAGGACGGTATATTTCACCCGGATCTCCTGGCTGGCGGAGGTCTGGTTGGTGATCAGCGTGGAGAAAAAAAGAAGGGCTTCGGTTGGTTTGATGAGCGGGGTTTCAATGAATGTCCCCCAGATGGCCATGTGCACCGGGTTCACCGTGATCAGCCGGATTTTCCGGTAGATCCCCGCTCCCGGGTACCACCGGCTGTCGTGGTTCCGGGTATCCGCATGAACAGCAAGGATATTCTCCTTTCCGGGAATGACAAACGCGGTGATATCCAGCCAGAAGGAGGTATACCCGTAGTCCCATCTTCCGGCGAATTGTCCGTTGACATAAATCTCGGGAAAGGCCATGATGCCATCGCAGAGCAGGTAGAAGGAATTTCCTGCATCCTCTTCAGGGATGGCAAATCGGGTGCGGTACCAGCCCTCTCCTTTCCAGGGAAGTTTCCCGGTGTTACCGTTGCCGTCCACGATCCAGGGCCCCCCGATGGCCCAGTCGTGGGGGATGGTGACCACGGGCCATGAGGTGTCGTCGAACGAAGCCTGCCAAGCCGTTTCGCTTGCTCCGTGATGGAATTTCCATGGACCGGACAGCTCAACCGTTTTCCTCTCCTGTGCCCTGACAGGGAGGAACAGAACAACCGCCAGCAGCAGCAAGCTCATGACAATGGCTGATAAACGTGGCATCTGTAGATCTTTCAGACAAAGATCATAAAAAAAAGAGAGCTCTCTACCGGGGAAATATTTAATACTTTTGTCCTGCCTATGAAAAGGTCCACCCTCAAATACCTCCTGCTTTTCCTTGTGATCCTCCTGGAGGGATGTTCTGTCTCCACCACCAACCGTGAGTGGAAGATAAAATGGGACAAGGAGAAGCTGGCCAAAAAGGAGCAGTTCCTTGCCGGGATCAGGGCTTCGGCTGAGGCATCCTCCCTGCGAGAAGATACCTCCCGGCCCAATATCATCCTGATCATGGCCGACGACCTGGGGAAGTATGACATCAGCCTCTATCGTTCCGGTCCGGTACCTACCCCCAACCTGAACCGGCTGGCCTCCGAAGGGGTGCTCTTCGGGGATGCCTGTGTGACGGCCCCGATCTGTTCACCCTCCCGTGCTGCGATCCTTACGGGGAAATACCCGCAGCGCTATGGGTTTGAGTCGCAGCCGATGGAATTCTACCCTTCCAACTTCATCGAGTACAAGGCGGGAAAAAATGCCGGTTTTTTAGGTGACTGGAGGGTGGTCACTCCACCCAGCTATCCGGCTGAATGGGAGGTGGCCAAACAGGGAATCCCACTCACCGAGACCACCCTGCCGGAGCTGATGCAGGCCGGGGGATACCAGACGGCGATCATGGGGAAATGGCATCTGGGAGCGGGCAGGACACAGACCCCCAACCGGCGGGGATTCGACGAGCAATACGGCTTTTATGGGGCGCACTCCCTTTACACCCCTGCCCAGAATACGCCAGGATACATGCATTACATCCAACCTGATTTCAGTGCCCGTTACCAGTGGAATATGAAGCGGAAGTCGACCGCTGCCATCCGGCAGAACGACAGGGTAACCCGGGAAAAGGAGTACCTCACCTTTGCCATTGCCCACCGGGCGATCCGTTACCTGGAGGAGAACCGCGACAAGCGCTTCTTCCTTTACATCCCCTTCAACGCCCCCCATGTCCCCTTTGAGGCGCCACAGAACTATTTCGACAGGTTCGCCCAGGTGCAGGACACCAACAGGCGGGTCTACTATGCCATGATCGCCGCCCTGGATGATGCGATCGGGGAGATCCTCAGCAAGGTGAAGGAGCTGGGGCTGGAGGAGAACACCCTTATCTGGTTTATCTCCGACAACGGCGGGGCAAGCTATACCGGGGCCACCGATAACGGACCGCTGAGCGGCGGGAAGCTGACCTATTTTGAAGGAGGGATCGAGGTCCCCTTTATCCTGAAATGGAAAGGCCACCTTCCGGAGGGGATAACCTATCCGGAGGCGGTCTCCTCGCTCGATATCTTTGCCACCACCGTGGCGCAATGCCGGATCGACCGGCAGGAGGGCAACCTGATCGATGGGGTGGATCTGGTGCCTTACCTCACCGGGGATTCCACCGGCCTCCCGCACGACAAGCTCTTCTGGCGGGCCGACCATATCCGGGCGATGCGACGGGGCGACTGGAAAATGATCCTGAGCATGCGCGACAAATGGCTGCATCTCTATAACCTGAAAACCGACCGGTCGGAGATGATCGACCTGAAGGATGAAAACCCGGAGACGCTGCAGCAGCTGCAGGAGTACTTCGAAGAGTGGAACAGCCACCTGCCGGCAAAACCGATGTGGCCACGCATTATGGACCGGAAGTTTATTATCAACGGACAGGAGTACTGGTTTCCGGCATAACAGGCGGACATGTAGAGGCGAGGCATGCCTCGCCTAATCAAACGGACAAGAATGAAAAATGAGGAATGAGGAATGAGGAATGAGGAATTGAAAAGGGGGATATGGGATGCGGGATACGGGATGCGCGAAAGG
>Ga0163209_1000986_pt1 | contig 12454 bp, 11 predicted proteins | sample Kivu_160m_FD_113538 | JGI IMG/M metagenome (GOLD analysis project Ga0163209, IMG submission 113538) | Freshwater microbial communities from Lake Kivu, Western Province, Rwanda to study Microbial Dark Matter (Phase II) - Kivu_160m | ecosystem: Environmental > Aquatic > Freshwater > Lake ... | reverse complement strand
CCACTATCCGCTGATCCCGTTCCTGAAGCTTCGGCAGGATTCGGCCACGTCTCCACTTGTACCCTGTCGCCGACAACTGCCGGCGCAAGCCATGCGAACAAAGGACGCTCCGGCGGCAGAACCATAAAATCCGGGCAGAAAGGTTGGCGTTCGAAAACGATCAGTTTGGCTGGTCTGGCATTGGCTATCAATTCCTGCAGAATCCGGGCCGGCAAAATTAGATTGTCGAGCGTGCGCTTCAGAAAGTATAACTGTGCCCGCGCTGGCGCGAAGCCAGCAACCGCCAAGTCGGGCACCATTTTACATATCGTCTCGTCCAGCCATTTTGCCCACGCGTACTCCCGGCGAACCGTCATTTCACCCAACTCGTTCAGTTCCGAATCCAGACAGAAATCGTCCAGCCGCTGGTAGCCGATGTGGTGGTGCTGGCAGAACCAGGCGGCGATCGGAGTAATCGCCACAACCACCGCATCCGGCGCACGCCGGCGTGCCTCCAAAACATGTGCAGCGCTTTCGCACAGGACCATGGATTCGCTCAACTCATCCTCCCAATCACCATGCCTATGGCTTTTTCAAGCGCACTACGACGAACGAGTACCACATTTCTTCTGTTGGGCCGCGCTGTTGCGCTTGGTAGGGAGGCAATACTTCCGAACGAAAGATCGCGTGTCCCATCTGCTTGTAAGCAGTCTCATAGTCATTGGGGAAGATATGTCCAGCTAAATCAAACCTCTCCAGCAAATCTTTTCGGCCAGCCATAGCGATATGTTTTCGATAGATTTCGCGATGCAGAATTCGCGAGTTCGTAACCCGTGCCATTTCCCTCATAGCTTGCTTTGCATCGTTGACTGGAATGTGCTGAAGCACTGCCGTTGAAAAAGCCGCGTCGAACACTTTGTTGGGGAAGGGCAAAGCAGTCAGACTCGCCTGCACCAGCCATCCGGTAGCCTCTGGAAAATACTCGCGCGCATCTCGAAGCATGTTGAAACTGATATCTACACCAACAACATGGGCCTGCCTGAATTTCTCACAAACAGGTTTCATCTCGCGCGCATAACCGCACCCGGCGTCGAGAATGCTTTGAAAAGGCTCACGGGCTAACTCGTCTAGAAAGAACGCCCGGCCGGCCGTAGTGAGTTTGCCGGAATGAGCACCCGTGGCACGATCTTCCGCCAACAAAGAGCGACCTTCCCAATAGGCCTGCGGGTCGGCGTATTTCAACCATTGCGGTACATGTCCAGTGAGATTGTAGAATACCCCAACAGATTTCAACTTCGCACCCCGGGCAACTTTCAGAATTGGGGTCGGCAAATAGCGCTTGATGCGTTTCAACCAGTTGGCGCTAGGCATGTCATACATCCCACGCCGACTGGTTCACCGTGCTGCTAAACGCGCACGCCTTGCAGATCTCATTCTTATAGAATTCACCTCGCTTGTGAAGCATCCGCAGGTTGTGCATTTGCCGCGAATTCCACACCTCGTCCAGCGGCTTTTGGAATACGTTGCCCATGGGGAGATAGGCACCGTGGAATGTACAGCACGGTAGCAGCGTTCCGTCGTGGCGCACAATCATGCGTTGCCACGGCTTGGTGCATTTGAATTCGCCGGTGGTATGTCGCATTTCGGAGAACATCTTGGACTTGTCATCATAGTGTTCGTCACTCGGAAGCACAGGATTGAGATACTCCCGAATCAGCAAATAGTCGACTCTGGGCTCCCAGAAATTCACGAATTTGTCCAACTCCTTTTCGTTGTCCTTTTGTTTGACAAAGGAGACCGCGACCAACGGCAGATCAGATTCTTTCTCCCGGCGTAGCTCTAAGAACCTGAGAACATTCTTGAGCACCTTGTCATAGTCACCGCCGGTGCGGACTTTGTTGTACGTCTCAACACTGAAGGCGTCCAAAGAGAATTGAATGCGAGTGAGCCCTGATTCGATCAATCGATAGCTCAACTCCGGCGTGAGGAGCGTGCCATTTGTATTGAATCCCACATCCACGATACCTGCCTGGCGCGCGAAGTCGATAAACTCTGGCAAGTCCTTGCGGATCAGCGGTTCGTTGACGAAGGACATATCCAGCGCCTTTAGTCCGCGCGCGACTCCATACCGGATAATCTCCTGAAACTTGTCAAAGGGAAACCAATCTTTCCGGCCGGTCCCGCTAGTTTCCTCAATACTCCAAGTACACATCGGGCACTTGAGATTACACGAATAATTTAGCTCAAAGTCCAACTGGAGCGGGAAAGCCGTCTCCAATTCAAAATGCGAGGCTGCATGCCACTGGCGTCGGTATTCGGCAAAAGCATCGCCAAATTTCTCCGTGAGAGTGACAAACGGATCTCTAGAGTCCAAAAAGCCGCAGTCCTCTTGAGCTTCTTTTCTGGCAAGGCGTTTTTCCAGTTGTTCGATATCTATCAATCTGTTTGGAGATAAATCCATGATAACCTCTTGTGCCGAATGGTAGTATGAACCACCAGAAGGGCCCTAGGCGTCATGACTGTCGAAAACCGCGAAAATTGACATTATGCCCAATATACAGGTCGTGGGCCTGCTGTTTGACCCTCTTCATTTGTATCTGATAGTAGTTTTGGATGAGACGGGAGTTAGCCTCAAACAGCGCTTGGTGAAGCTCCTCGTCGCTCATGTGTGTGAAGTTAACGCTGACCAGATCGGAATTCACGTGCTTATGTTCGTAAAAATCCTCACAGTCGCGCAACAAGCCCTTTTTGATCGCGTAGTAATAAAGTGGGGAGCCTGGATACGGAGTCACCGGCCGGATCGTGCGCAACTGAGAGCCGTCAGAATATTTGAGCAAGAACTCTACACCCTTGTTTAACGTTTCACGATTTTCGCCAATGTTGCCAAAGATGATGTTAAGGCCAGGGCTGATGCCTGCTGCCAGAGTTGCTTCAACACCCCGGATAACGATGTCGGTCGTAAGTGCCTTATTCATGTTCTTCAGAATCTGGTCGTCCATCGCCTCGATGCCGTAATTGATAAAGACGCAACCAGCCCGTTTCATCAATTCCAATACCTTGGGCTTGGCGTAATTCAGCCGGCCGTTACACCACCATTTGAACTTGAGCCCTGAGTCGAGAATGGCTTCACACAGTTCCACCGTGCGTTTCATCGAAGACATCAACAGCTCATCAAAGAATGTGATATAGGTGATGCCGTAGTCGCGTTGAAGTAGGCGGATTTCATCAAGGATACATTCGCTGCTGCGCGCCCGAAACCCCTCGTCCAGGCGATAGCAGAAATTGCATTCGAAGGTGCATCCTCTCCCAGAAAGCATCGTCATCGTCAAATCGGCACTCTCTACCCGCGCCTCACGCATCAAACGGTAGTATTCCATGGGGAACAGCTCGTAGGCGGGAAAAGGGATGGCGTCTATATCCGCGATCAAGGGACGACGTTCGTTTACCGTCACTTGTTCACCATTCCTCCAGGCGATGCCCTTGACCTTGGCGAGCTGTGCTGGGCTGCCGATCGCTTCCAACAGCTCGAGCACTGTGAGTTCGCCTTCTCCGATCACAATCGCATCTGCGCGGGTTTTCCGCAAAAAGAATTCCGGCTCCGGCGCAGGACCATGGCCTCCAAGCACATAGAAGGGTCTATCTCTACACGCATTAATGGCCTCCGAAATTCTGAGCAGTTTGCGATACTGATAGTAGCCTCCAATGACGCTCAGTCCCACCATGTCAAAATGGTTCTCGTTCAGATAATTCGTCAGATGTTCCTCTGGGTAATGGCCACAATCCTGCGAGTAAATAGAGACCTGATGTCCGGCTTTCTTTAACACTGCGGCAATGTATGCCGTACCCAACGGGATATAGGAAACCGTCATCCCATTGTCGTGAACCACAAGCAAAATCCTCATGTTATCCAGCTCCTTCACTCAAGGTCAGCATCATTTATCCAATGGCGAGCACTTTGTCCATGGCTCGAATAATGTCCTGAATATCCTCTAGCGTATGTGGCGGGCGGATATGCTCGTTGATCAGCATTTGTTCAAAGTGCAGCTTTTCCGCGTTAGGACACGCTCCCGGGTAGTAATTCGTTTTGGCATTTCGATTTTCCGGTGCGCTGAACGGGTATCCATGCTTGAATACCTGCTTCTTTTGATAGATCGGCTGCAAGTACAGCGGACGCGAATATCCCTCGAAGAATCTCACCCCTTCAGCATTGATTACTTGAGCAAACCGCTTTCGATCGACCCCCACCACTTCGGGCAAAAAACGCATGGGATATACGTAGTAAGTGCTCTGACAGCCGGCACACGCGTCGGACGGATCGCCGAACGCCGCGCCGCTGCATCGCGGCGGAGCGATCAGTCCAGGATATTTCGAAACCGCGCGGCTGAGCGTGTCGACGAGTTCCTGACGGACCTCGCTCAACGCATCAAGTTTCTTTAGTTGCTCACTCGCAATCGCCGCCGTCACCTCGGTCATGCGATAATTAAAGCCGATGATATTCGTGAGATCCGCATAACCGGCGGGGCCGACGACTGCCTCGCCGTGATTTCGAATCAGCGCGAGCCGATACCGCAGCTCTTCGTCATTCGTGATACACATGCCGCCTTCGCCGGTCTGAATCGTCTTGTTGACGTTGAGACTGAATACGCCGATGTCGCCAATCGTTCCGACGGGGCGACCGCGGTATTTGGCGCCGTGTGCCTGTGCGCAGTCTTCAATCACCTTCAATTTGTGTTTGTGCGCGAGCGCCATGATGCGGTCCATATCGGCAGGAATGCCGAATTGGTGCACGACCAGGATCGCGCGCGTGTGCTCGGTGACATGCGCTTCAATACTGTCCGGATCAAGGCAACCTGTTTCCAGTTGCACGTCGGCGAAAATTGGAATCGCGCCGTAAAGCAAAGCGCAGACGGCACAGGTAGACATGGTGTACGGCGAGACCACCACCTCATCGCCGTATCCCAGACCCAGCGCGCCGATGGAGGCGAACAGACCAGAAGCCGCGCTGTTCATGCTGACAGCGAAACGCGCGCCGTAATAATCCGCCCATTCGCCTTCCAGTTTCTGAACACGCGGTCCACCCCAGAAACTGAACGGTTCGTCCGGTTTGTGCGACCCTTCGAAGAGAGACAGATATCCGCTCTCGATCGCCGCGATCGCCGCGCGCTTTTCTTCTTCACCGGTCGTGAAATTATCCAGCCATGGTTTGGTGCGAATCGGCGTTCCGCCGTTGATCGCGAGTTTGCCGCTCTCAAACAAGTTTGGTCTCCTGATTTACGCGTCCCTGCGCGATCACTCGCCACAAGATTTGCATCGTGCGCGCCGCTTCGTCCATCGTCGCGCCGGTCGTCGATAACTCCGCGCCATCGCGCAAGTACCGGCTGATCGCTGCTACCGCGTGATAGAGCGGTGAGGTCAAACCTCTCCACGGCGAATCATTCAGCGGCGTCAACACGCGCTCTCCAATCGAATTCGTCTCCATTCGCTCGACGACGATCTCCGCGCCAAAGTCTCGGAGCAACACGCGCCCGCGCTCGAAGCGCAAATCGATTTCGAAGAGCTGATAGAATTTTTCGTCGAAACTTTGCAAATCAACCGGCGTGCCGCCAAAATTCAATTGCACATTCCAGCAGGGATCGTCGGGTTTGCCCGGCGCACCCGGTGTCATGGAGACAATCGCTGGCTCTGTACCAAAGAACATTCGTAAAGTATCTACAGCGTGCGTGCCGTTGTGTAGCCAGCCGCCGTAATAATCGCAGCGGCCCTGCACCAATGCACCCATTTGACGCTGGCGGATCAATTCGGCCACCCGCGAATGCGCGGGGTCAAATCGACGCGTGTGATTGACCAGAACGATGGTGTGCGTTTTGCGTGTCAGTTCTCTCAAGGCTTGCAGTTCAGCCGGCGCTTCGCACATCGGCTTTTCGACGAAAACGACGCGCGGAGGAGTCTGTGCTTCCAGCAGCACACCCACCTGTCGAAAATGCTCGACGGTCGGAGAGCAGATACTGACTACGTCTGGTTGCACTTGTTCGGCGAGTTGATACGCATCTGTAAATGTGTGCGGCACCTGCCAGATTTTTCCGAATGCGGCAGCACGCTCCGCGTCCGTATCACACGCGGCGATGACCTGGAAGTCGGGATGACGGTGGTACGCTTGGGCGTGAGTTGCAATACCTCCATCGTCACGCGGCACATCTTTGATCCCGGCGATTCTTCCGCAGCCCACAATTGCCGCGCGGAATCGAGTGCGCTTCATTTCGCTTCATCTTTTCGAAAGACGCGCCAGCGTCGCTCTACATCTTTGTTCAAAGCGATCAAGCCCTCCGCCTCGGCGAATTCAATCACCTGCGCAAGTGAAAAGCCGGGATTACGTGGGTAAAAGTGCTCAAAGATCCTCGATACGACGCGGAAATCTTCTTCGGTGTCCACTTCGACGTGCAGGTCGGGACAAGACAGCCACGGCGGCGCCGCGAGATTGCATATTCGAAAGCGTTCCGGATGCTGATAAATGTGGATCCCGACGTGCTCGCGCAACTTGAAATCGGTTGCTTGTTCCTCCGCCTCGATCAGCACGGCAGCGGGATAAACCGATACTTCCGCGCCAGGCGGGTAGGTCGTCTTGAGCGCATTCGTCACATAATCGTACTCGCCTGCGTGCTTTAAGTAAAAGCCGATGATCGAATCCACGAGCAGCGGGTCGGGCATGGGATTATCGCCTTGAAACTCGACGTGGAGGTCTACACTAAACGCCTTCAGCGCGCCGACGACTCGCCCAAGCACATCACTCTCGCTGCCGCGAAAACACTCAATGTCCAAGTCCGTTGCCAGTTGCTCAAGCGCATCATCCTGCGGCGTGGTGCTCGTCGCGAGAATAATGCGATCAATGAGTCGGCTCTGGCGAATGCGCTCGATTTGCAGCGCCAGCATCGGTTTGCCCAGGATCGGCTTGAGCACCTTGCCCGGCAATCGGGTTGACCCTGTCCGCGCTTGAATGGTCGCGTCAATTCTCATCATATCGGATCATCCAGCGCCAAGCTCACAACTCGCTCGGCCGCATCACGTACGGCAAACGGATATTCGCGAATCTCGCGTGCCCCGCGCGTCTCGTGTCGAGCCAACCACTGCTCCAGTTCGCTCGCCGTTTCGATTTTCGGGACAACTCCGAGCCGCACCGCCGTACAGCGTTCTTCGGTCAAAAGACCCGGTTGAAACGAGACGGCCTTACATCCCAGGATACTCGCTTCGAGCAGTGCCATCGAGCGCATTCCAATGACCCCATCGCTGTGCCAAAGCAGCGCGTGCAAATCGGTCTGCCGAACGGTCCACCACTCGATGTTGTCAAAGATCGCGTGGTTTTGAGTGGGCGCTGGCGCGGCTGGATGCAGTTTTTCGACAAAGACGACGCGCCCTCCGAGATGCCGCAAGATTTCAAGGATTTGCGCGCGGACTGTTGCTTCGGTATAGCCGAGATATGCGCCGAGCGGTCCAGGAGCATCCGGCGATGTCCCATAATCCGCCGCGTGGGTTTCCGACAAAAACGTGACCACTTGCGTGTCAGAGTCCGACAAGAAATCTGGACGCCGCGGCGGCGATTGCAAAAATCGATGCGCCCGCCAGGTCAATTCTGCAAGCGCCGGGCTGCCAGTGATGCGGATCCGTTCGGCAGGCAATCCCTCGGCGAGGGCTTGGCTTTTTGCGTGTTCATCCTGGACGGCGATCACATTGGGCAGATAAGTCAGTTTGCCGGTTGGTTTCTCCTCAAAGCGTTGATGATAGCCAAACCATTCATCAAGCACGGCAACTGTGCGCACGCGCCCTTGCGCGAGCAGAATCAATTCTCGATCCGGGCTTGCATAGCGCGTCGTCCCGCAAATGATCGCGCGCGGCTTGAACTCGGCGAGCAATTCCGCAAGGGCTGCCGAATCCATGCGGTCTGAAAAAAAGAGCCGCTCGGCTAGAGAAACACGTTCGCCAAACGAGTCTAATTGCGCCGGGCTGGTCAGGAGGAGAGGGCTGACCTCCCGGTGGACGAGTCGCTCCAAAAGAGGGGCTAGGTTCCGCGCTCCACCCGCATCAGTCGCGCAAAGCAGAACGCGTTCTATAGAACCGGGGCCTGCAAATCTTCCCACTGTAGGATGTGATCCACCTCCAACGCGTGCCGGGCGCGGCGACCGATTACTTCGTCCCAATGCAGCGGGCTGATGCCTGTGCCGGGGCGCTTGTATGTCAGCATGGCTTCGGTTAGCATTGTCCCCGGTTCGACTGATTGGTTCAACACGATGCTCCGCCGCGCATTCAGGCGTGCAAGGTCTTCGCTTGGAATGGGCGCCTTGTGATCCGACGGACCCATGAGCGCTCGAATCCGTTTCAATTGCTGGACCAAGCGCTTCAAATCGTTCACATCCATCGCATGATAATGATCGTTGCCCGGCAAGGTTTTATCGTGAGTGAAATGCTTTTCGATGACCCGCGCGCCAAGCAGGTACGCCGTCGTCCCCACCAGCATGTCTGGGTCTGGCAAGGTATGATCCGAGTAGCCGATTACGCATTCCGGATACGCGCGGCGCAGTCCGGTGATCATGCCGAGATGAGCGTTTGGATAATCCGTAGGATAATTGAGGATGCAATGGAGCAGAACAATATCCACGCATCCGGCGCCGCGCAATTCTCGCACGGCCATGTCAATCTCGCCCAGCGTGCACGCGCCCGTGGAAAGGAGTACGGGTTTGCGATGCGTGGCAACCTGTCGTAGCAAGGGAATATTCGTCAAGTCGGCGGAAGCGATCTTAAAACACGGTACCAGCGGCGCAAGGAATTCTACAGCCCGGGCGTCGAAAGGGGTGGAAATAAAACCTATTCCGACTCGCCCGCAATGCTCTGCCAGCGCGTTGTATTCGCTCGGACCGAAGGCGTCGTACTTCTTGAATAGCTCATATTGACTGCGCGTCTGTTCCTTTGATGTATCCCAGTACGCGGGACTGTGTTTTGATGCAAGTGTTTCTGCCTTGTAACTCTGAAATTTGGCGGCGTGTGCGCCGCCTTCATGCGCCAACTCAATGAGTCGCTTGGCTTGCCTGAGTGAGCCTTCGTGATTGACTCCAATCTCGGCGACAACATAGGGCTCGGTGTTATCGTTAATCAAGTGATTTCCCAAGCTTACTTGTGGCATAGACTCCCCACGTCACCGCCAATGCTCAACTGGTCTGGGTCTTGGCGACGCCATGCTTCTGATCGAGCAAATCCTTGTACAACGCAACCGCATGCTTGTTGTTGGTGATGTTGTCCTTGTGGCGGCGATAGCGATAGAGCGGCAGCGCCACGCGATGAATCTCATAACGCTCCAAAAAGCGAATGCGCAGATCCTTATCCTCATGCAGCCACAGTTGTTCGTCGTACAGGCCAAGCTCGACGAGATGTTCGATGCGAAACATGATGCCGCAGCCGATCGGCTCTTCCATACAGTTTTTAGCCGCGATGACTTGTTCATTATCCGACACGACCAGATAATCGCAAGCCACCGCGTCCATGTGCGGGTTCATCGCGAGGTACAGACTCAGGATGTTGATGTATTCCGCATGCACGTAATCGTCTGCGTCAATTCGCACTATGAATTGTCCGTGCGCTTCTCGAATACCCCGATTGAGCGATGCCGGCAGCCCCATTTGCTGAGGATTCTCAATGATCCGAATGTCGTCGCCGAATACTTCCAGCGCGTAATGGGTACGGTCGGCGCTCGCGTCATTGATCACGACGATTTCGTAATCGTCTTTCGGATATTTCTGATTGAGCGCGGAGCGAATGCATCGTCCTATGAACTTTTCCTGATTGCGCGCCGGCACGATAATCGAGACGATCGGGGCAGATTTCATTTCGGCCTCATTGCAGCACAGACTGCAGCGCCACTCGCACACGCGCGGGAACATCAGTTGGCATTTTGACGTTGATGGGTAGGGCGACCGAACGACCTAGCCACTGCGTCGAGGCGGGAAACGCGTTGCTCAAATTGCCGCCCTGCGCCGCGACTAGCGTAGGCATGTGATTCCATGTCCCCGCAAAATGCCACGTGATGGCTTCCGGCAAAATCTTGGTGCCTAAGCCGGCGGAGGTCAGCGCCTCGCGGCAGCGTCGGGCGGTGACGTTATCGGCGACGAAAAACACGAGGGCATCCGCTGTCTCTTCGGATCCTTCCGGGACAGTCCGAAACCGGAGGCCCGGCAAATCGCCAATGCTCTCATAGATCGCGTCTTTGTTCGTGCGTTGCGCTTCGATCACGCGATCCAATTTAGCTAGTTGCGCCAGCCCGATCGCGCCTTGAAGCTCCATCATTCGGTAATTAAAACCACTGCCGCTCCGGCTATCTTCCCAGCGTGGTAGAGTGGGATTGTTTTCGTGTCCGTGGTCGTGCCATGCCCGCGCGCGCGCGGCGACTTGATCGTCTTGAAACACGAGCATTCCCCCTTCGCCGGTGGTCAATGTTTTTGCGAAATCGAAACTAAAAGTCCCGACGACTCCGTGCGTTCCCAGGGGTTTCCCTTTGAACTTGCCGCCGCACCCCCACGCCGAATCTTCGATGACCGGAATGTTATGCCGATTGGCAATTTCCATAATCCGATCGAGACGCGCTGGCGTTCCGAGCATGTGTACGACGATGATTGCCTTGGTTCGTTTCGTAATTCGGAATTCGAGATTGGATGGATCCATGTTGAGCGTATCGTCCACTTCGGTACACACCGGCGTCGCGCCGGCTTCGATAATCGCCTCCACCGTGGCGACGAAGGTGAAACTTTGCGTGATGACCTCATCGCCGCGGCCGATACCGAGCGCGGCGAGCGCAACGCGCAAGGCGGCGGTGCCAGAAGTCACAGCGAGCGCATGGCGCACACCCATCCGTGCGGCGAATGCGTTTTCAAAGTCGCGTACTTTGTACACGCCGTTCCGCAAATTGTCGAAACTGTGGCGAAATAAAACCCCGCCCTTTTCGAACACTTCTTTGACTTGATCGAATTCTTCTTGCCCGATGACTTCAAAACCCGGCATTGGGGTTCACTCCTTCGACGTCATTTCTCTCAGGGTCTTTCTGATTTCGGCCTCTCCAAAAGGCACGGGGTTTTGCTCCAACGCTCCCTTCAAATCCAGCGTATCACTGACGAGGCGATCCCAATCATCTGCCATCACGCCAAATTCGTTCAGGGAGAATGGAATGTGCAGGCGTTTCCAAGCCGCCCTCATTGCCTCGACAAATTGTGCGGCCTGTTGATTGCGCGGCAAATTCAAATCGGCTTCAGCCATGACACGGTACAAATCGGCATAATCGTAAACCCCTTTTTCCACATTGCCCTGCGCAACGTATGGCAGAAAAACTGCCCCAGCCAAACCATGCGGCACGCGATGATGCACTCCCAGCGGATACGACAGTGCCGCCGCCGGCCCCGTTCCCGAGTTCATCAGAGCGACCCCCGATAGGAATGCGCCGTACATGACTTGCACGCGCAGGGCAAGGTCACCCGGAGCATCAACAATGCGAGGTAGCGTGTTAAAGACCCGGCCAAAACCTTCTCGCGCGAAAAGCCGGGCAAGCGGATTTGTTTTCTTGGCAACGTACGCTTCAGTAGCGTGAACCAGGCTGTCCGCCCCTGCGGAAACACTCGGTCGCACCGGACAGGATAGAGTCAATTCTGGATCAAGCAGGGCATAGCGCGGGCGCACCGCTTCGCCATTGATCCCCATTTTGCGTTTTTCACGCGCGTCCACAAATGACGCGTTGGGAGTAACTTCACTCCCCGTGCCCGCGGTAGTGGGGATTGAAATAATCGGCAGCACCGGTTCGGTCATCTTATCAAATCCACGATAGTGAATTGCCGGTTCGCGATTATGAACGAGCACGGCCAGGGCTTTCGCCATATCAAGGGTGCTGCCACCGCCGACGCCGACGATGACCTGCAAATGCTCATTCGCATAAAGTCCGCGCATCGAATCCAGCGATTCATAGGTTGGCTCTGCAACCTCGCACCAACCGAGAACAAGATGCCGGCACGTCTTTCGCAGCAGGTCTATGAGATCAGTAACGCGTTGCACGTTCTGGAGACTATGGTCAACAACAATTCCCACGCGTTGCCATGCGTTCTGATCCAAGATTGGCGGGAGGTCTGAACGAACTCCAACACCGAATGTCACCCGCGTGTTGAAGCAGAAATTGAAACCATCCATCGTTTTCTCTTCAGCTATCAGGCCATATGACTCTGAACGCCGTCCCATCAGATTTCAGGGCCGGCACATCTGCAGTATCATTCGCGACTCCCACATTTTGTTCCAAACAGGTCAGCCGTAGAATTTCTGTGGCTTCATCGTCACCATCAATATTCACGGATGTGTGGCCAGAGCGGCGTACCTCTTCCAACGTCTTCCGCGCCGACTGCCGCAGTTCTCGGTACGTTCGCAGCGATACCTCCATGTAACTGCGCGTCAATTTAACCTT
>Ga0163209_1000985_pt1 | contig 12483 bp, 9 predicted proteins | sample Kivu_160m_FD_113538 | JGI IMG/M metagenome (GOLD analysis project Ga0163209, IMG submission 113538) | Freshwater microbial communities from Lake Kivu, Western Province, Rwanda to study Microbial Dark Matter (Phase II) - Kivu_160m | ecosystem: Environmental > Aquatic > Freshwater > Lake ... | reverse complement strand
TGTGGCAGTTGTCGTCGGAGTTAGCGCAGTCGACGATCCCCTTGTCTGCCAGACCGTAGCTGTTCCGGAAGTAGCTGCCTTCCCCCCATCTCCAACTTGCCAGCCATTCGTATATGGCCACTGCCTTGCCGTCGAAGCATGGCTCGTCGCTGTTGTGGACCCGGAACGCTTCATACCCCGCCAAGGCCATGCCGTACTCGAAGGGGAAGGCCTGGCAGTCCCACTTCTGGCCGCCCGTTGGGGGGTCCTGCATGGCGGCCAGGTAGAAGGTGATGTAGCGGTCTGCGGCGGCCTTGTACGCCGGGTCCGCCGTGGCATCGAAGGCGGCGTAGAGGCCGATGGCCATGAAGGTGGGGCTGTGGTAGTGGGTCGTGATGCAGCGATGCTTCGTGACGAACGGACAGGTGCTCGGGTCCGGCCGACCGTAGCTGGTCTGCCACGCCGCGAACGCGTCGGCGAGCATCCGGATCTTGTCGGTGATAGTGTCTCCCATTCTGGTTCGCCTTCCTACAGAGTGAGGATCGTGACTGTGTCGGGTGCGGCCTGGCCGGGCCCCCAGGCTGCGCACACCAGCCGTCCATCGTCGAGCGCAAGGGCTACCGGTCGCTGCAGGCCCTCGCCGAAGCGTATGGTCTCTTCCCACGATTCGCCACCGTCTATCGAGACACACGCCTTCAGCGCATCTCTCGCCGAGGCCACGCAGGCCAGGCGGCCGTCCGCCAGGAAGCAAGCCGAAGGGGCGGCTCCCTCGATGCCGCAGTCGCCCGGTGCGGACCATGTGGCGCCATCGTCCGGGCTCGTCGCCAGCCATATGCGGCTCGGCGCGCCGACCGCGATGAGAGCCGTGAGCGATCCATCGTGCCGGTCGGCAAGGGTCGCCCCGTGCACGCGCCCTCGTCCTGAGAAGACCTGGGGGCCGATCAACCATGCCGCACTGCCTACTCGGCGGCGGATCAGGCTGCAGCAGCCGCCGTCATGGTCGCAGGCGAGTCGCAGCTCCCATCCCCCTCTGGCCACTTCCCGTTCCACGAGGGGCGCCTCGTGACTCGGGTCGTGGTAGGTACATGCGATCGGCTCGTCGCGGGCCGGATCCGGTACGATCAGCAGCGCCGTTACCCCTCGCCTGCGCATGGCGCGGCAGCGCGCGTAGAACGGGCCGGAGTCACCCGTCAGCGAGGCGAAGACGCTCACCGGCGCGGGCCCCTCGTGCATGGAGGGGCGAGCATCCTCGTCATAGAACCAGCAGATCTCCGCGAACTCCTCGGTGACACCGAAGGACGAGCCTGCCGCGAACCATGTGAATGCTACGTCGCCGGGCCTAACCTCGGTCGTGGCATTCTCCGGCGGCACGCGGATCGCCGCAGGCAACACCATGACGCACTCACTGCCGGAGTATGAGGCATGATGCGCGACGGCGGCCACAGGCAGGCGCGACACTATGGCCTCGCACGTCGAGGGAGCGTCGGCTGGAAGCAGATCGGCGACGGCCGTTTGGCCGGTCAGGAGGAAGATCAGGCGGATGCGTGCCGTCGGCGGAACCGCAGGCCGCGCCGGACCGTGTGATTCGGGAGGGGCCATTGACATTTGCGTATGACTAGCATAACATAGTGGCCGGCCTTATGCAAGCGTTTGCGTAACTCCCACACCTATGGTGACCCCCACCCCCAACGAGACCGGCGCCGAGGGCGCACCTGAGCTTGAGGCCCGCCGCGCCGGAGATAGCGCGCTCTCCCTCGGGCGCGCGGCAGCGGCGGTCGGGGTCGGCGTCACGCTCATCGTCTTGACGAGCCTGGCAATCCGCTACACCGAGATGGTCACAGGGCGTTACGTCAGCCATGGCGTGCCCCCGCTTCCCGCATTCGTCTCCCTGCTGCTTCTGAGCCTCGCACGCCCGCTGCTGCGACGCCGGTTCCCTCGCTTCGCGCCCACGCATGTACAGGTGTTGATCGTCTATGTGATGGTCGCGGTTTCGACGATCATCAGCAGTCCCTATCAGATGCGCGCGTTTCTGCCTCATCTCGTCTCGATGCAGTACCAGGGCCGCACAGATCCCGCGATGGCGGGCTACGCGAAGCATCTGCCGAAGTGGTTCGCGCCTCGCGATCCGAAGGCGATCGAGGACTACTACGAGGGAGCGCCCGGCAAGCCGTTCCCGTGGCACGCGTGGGCGGCGCCACTCGTCTGGTGGTACCTCTTCCTGGGCGCGCTCTTCATCGGCGCCTTCTGCATCATCACGCTCGTCCGGCAACGATGGGTCAAGGAGGAGCGCCTGACATTTCCGCTGCTCGCCGTGCCGCTGGCCGTGTCGTCCGACGACTGGCGGTCCTACGGCGGCCAGAGAGCACGCCGAGCCATGTTCATGCTGGGGTTCGGCGTCGCGGCCCTCTACAACGGCATCAACATCCTCCACACCCTCTACCCGTCCGCCCCGTCCATCGGCTTCTTCATCCCCCTTCAGCCCTACTTCATGGACAGGCCCTGGACGCCCCTGGGATCTGCGTTCATCATCTTCTTCATCGAGGCCATCGGCATCGGCTACTTCGTGCCGCTCGAGATAACGTTCTCGATATGGTTCTTCTACTTCTTGAACCGCGCCTTCGCGGTCGCCGGCACCGCTCTCGGCTACGACAACCCGGGCTTCCCCTACACGCAGGAGCAGTCGGCAGGCGGCTACGTCGCCATGGGTCTGGTGCTTCTGTGGGGGCTGCGCGCCACACTGTCCGGAAGCCTCAGGCGAGCGTTCTCGAGGGCGCGTTCGGACCCGGAGTCGACCGAGGAGAGATGGGCATGGATCGGCCTGGCGGCGTCGGCGGTCTTCGTGCTCACATTCTGCTGGGCGGCGGGCATGGCACTCTGGCTTGCAGCAGGCTTCTTCGGAATCCTCCTGCTCTTCGTGCTTGTAGTCGCGCGCATCCGGGGTGAAACGGGCGTCCCGCTGGGGTTCGTGTATCCCTACGGCCTGCCCAAGGAGATGCTGCTCAACACTGTGAGCGTGCCTCAGACCCTGGCATGGGGCGGGACCGGCTCGTTTGTGCTCCTCTCCAGCTTCGCCTGGCTGTCGCGCCATCACTTTGTGCAGGAGCACGCCGCCTATCAGCTGGACGGCGCCAAAATCGCCACCGACAACAAGCTGCGCATGAAGACGCTCCTCATCTTTGTCGGCATTGCCTTCGCGGTAGGGCTGGCCGCGTCGTTCTGGCTGCACCTGAGCACCTACTACCAGATCGGCAGCAACGTGGCAGGCGGAGGAGGCGGCTCCGGGGAGTTCCGCGCGATGGTCGCCGCCCAGGAGTACCAGCAGATGTCGGCGCGTCTGGCGGCGCCGCCGCTTCGTGACACGGGCAAGCTCATCGCCACCGGCGGTGGGTTCGTCGTGGTGGCGGGCCTGTGCCTCGCCCGGAGCGCGTTGCTGAAGCTGCCGCTGCATCCGCTGGGCTTCGTGATCGCCACGGCCTACGGTGAGTCGCTCAACGCGTGGTTCCCGATCCTCGTAGCGTGGTTGCTCAAGGCCCTGATCCTCAGGTTCGGTGGGCTGCCCCTCTACCGGCGCGGCATCCCCTTCTTCCTGGGTCTGACCATCGGCCACTTCCTCCTCGCGGGCGCCGTCTGGCCCGTCATCAGCCTCTTCATCGCGCCGGAGGCGAGCCAGTCGTACCACATCTACTTCGCGGGATAGACGTTTGATGGCGAGGCTGCGGCTGCGCGGTCCGTTTTCCTCGATGTGCTTGACATACGGTCAGAGGCATGTTATCATATAGCAAACGGTTTCTAGAATGCGGTTGCTTGTCGTGACCTAGGAAGTGTGAGTATCGGGCACAACCATGGCGACCATCAGGGATATTGCCAGGCTCCTCGACCTATCGCCTGCGACCGTCTCGCGAGCGCTACACGACCCCGATAGTCCCTTTGTGTCGGCCAAGACGCGCCTGAGGGTGCAGGAGACGGCCGCGAGCATCGGCTACGTGGCCAACGCCTCGGGACGAGCTCTTGCGACCGGACGGTCCAATCTCGTCAGTCTCTGGATCAATGACCCGTACACGCCCTACTACGCAATGGTTGGTCGGTGTCTGTATGCGGAGTCCGAGCGCCGGGGATATCACCCCATCGTCCGCGGCGTCAGCACACAGAGCGAGTCGGCAGCGCGCTGGGAGGGGCCGGACAGCCTCGCCGACGGCTTGCTGGCGCTTGACGTGCGGGAGCCCCTGCGGCGGTGTCTCAAGGCCTCGCCCAAGCTACGGAAGCCCATCGTCGCGCTCGGCGCGCTATGCCTCGACAGCGTGGACCACGTTCGCGTTGATCTGGAGGCAGGTTCCCGCGAGGCCGTCCGCCATCTGGTGGAGACGAGGGCGGGACGAATCGTCGCGCTCCTGTACCGAGAGAACGATCCTCGAACCGCGGCGTACCGAGCGGTCATGTCGGATTCAGGGCGCGAGACGGAGGTGGTGTGGATACCGGACGAGACGCGTGCCACGAACCGACGCCTGGCCACCCAATACGTGCGCGAAACCGGGTGCCCCGCTGCGTTTTTCTGCCAGAACGATGACGTCGCGATCGGGACGTACCGCGGCCTTCTCGACTGTGGGATGCGTGTACCCGACGACGTTGCCATTGTCGGCTGTGACGGCATCGAGGACGGCGAGTACCTGCCGACGCCCCTTTCCACCGTCGTGCATCCCGTAAGCGAGATGTGCTCCATCGCCTGGTGCTTTCTGGTCGACCGGATGCACTGTCCCGATGGCCCGACGCAGGGCACTACTCTGGCCTCCCGCCTGATCGTCAAGGGGACCTCAGGCGGATGACATTGGCGGCAGTTTCACAGCAACTCTCGCGTGATAAGGAGGTGGTCGCACAACGCCCGGGCCTCAGCAGCCCGTATCGGACCGGCGGGCGCACTTCGTCCCGCCACGACCAAAGGCCGGAGGGCCTCGAGAGGTTAGGAATGACCGTGAGACGTCATGGCTTCACATTGATCGAGCTTCTGGTGGTGATCGCTATCATCGCGATCCTCGCCGCAATCCTGTTCCCCGTCTTCGCTCAGGCAAGGGAACAGGCACGCAAGACGTCCTGTCTCAGCAGCCAGAAGCAGAACGGTCTGGCGCTGATGATGTACGCTCAGGACTTCGACGAGACCTACTCTCAGATAGGCGACTGGAACCAGCGAGTCGCTCCCTATCATGGCGGCGTGCTCAACTGGACGTCGCTGATCCAGCCCTATGTCAAGAGCTACGAACTCGTTGAGTTCGGCTGCGCCAGCGCTCGGTACAAGAGGTCGCCCTGGGGGGAACTGCCCGATCCGAACGACGGCAACAGACCGGCTCCCGCCGATCGCGGTCCGGAATACGCGGGGAACCACATGGTTCTGGGACTCAACGGCCCGGCGTGGGCAGCCTACATGACTGTCGGTATGGCAAACATCCAGGTGCCTGCCGAGACGATCGCGATCGCCGAGTGCGGCACGGTTGACGGGACGCAACGGTTCGGAACGTACTGGGCGCCATACTGGTACGATCACTACTACTACGACTTCGGTTCAGCCGAATGGTGGCGGCCGCCCGTCGCGCACAACAGCTCCGCGAACGACGGCGGCATGAACTGCGTGTTCGCAGACGGGCACGCCAAGAACATGCGTCTCGCCGGCTTTATCTCGATCAGCGGCGGCACGTACACTGTAAAGACGTACTACTGGGAACAGGACAAGACCGGCCTTAGCCCATAGGAGAGCGTCGGTCGGCGGCGCTCAGCGCCGCCGACCGACGTGGAGAGCGCATGAAGACCAACGTGAACCCGGTAGTCGCGACGGTCCTGATCGTGATTGTGCTGGTTGCAGCCGTCGCATTCGTCTACACCCGTGTTGTCAGCAGCGGAGACCAGCACGGCGCGAAGATCCCGGAAGTTGTGCTGAAGGAGTACAGGGAGAAGGGTCCGCGACCGATGCCTCCCGTTCCCATGCCGGGAGGTGGACGCCTCCAGGCACCGAGCGGGGCCGCCGGCCCGGGCCCCGGAACGCCGAAGGGCAAGTAGGCAAGCCAGGCAACGGGGCCGCCGGCGCGGCCCCTGTCATTCTGCACGCCAGGACCCAGACCATGAAACTGCTCGCGTTCGCCGCGCTGCTCGGCGCGACAGCCCAGTCGCTCGCTGCGCATTGGGAGACAAAGATGACGCCGGATACACGACCACTGCCCGTTGCAGCCTACGGCATCGCTTCGAGCCTCTGGCCGGCCGAACTGGGACATCATCGGGCGCTCGTCAGAGTGCGCGCGGCATCTCCGGCGGTGCGAGTGTGCATTCCCTGGCGTCGGCGTGATCGCGATCCACAGGCCAAAGACGTGATCGTCATTGACCAGGCGTCGGGCAAACGGGTCGCCAACCTCGTCCGCATTGATATGCGTCGGGAATGCGGCGACATCGCCTTCGATGCCTCTCGCGCCGGGGTGTACGAGGTCTACTACCTGCCATATGCGCCGGAGCCCACGCAGTTCTACTACGGCAAAGGGTATACGCCGCCGTCGGATACATCCGACCCTGCCTGGCTTGCCGCAAACGGCCTTCGCAAACAAGACGTCGCCTCGGGGGCGTGGCGTAGCCTGCCCGAAGCAGAAGTGGAGAAGCTGGAAGCACGCACAGCGTTCGACAGCTTCTATCCCATGGAAGTCGTGGCGACACCGGCCGAGGTCGCCGATCTCGTCTCCAGCCACACGGACGCGTTCCTGCTGTTCCCCGAGGATCGGAAGCTGCCCATTCGCATGCGTGATGACGTGCCGGTACGATGGGTGCAGCAAGGGCCCTCGAGGGAGTTCCGAGGTGAAGCTCAGAGGAATGAGTACTACGCCTTCCAGATCGGCGTGTTCGCCGCAAGATGCGCGTTGCCCGACCTGACCATCGCCTTCGGCGACCTGAAGGCGAGCGCCGACAAGTCGGCCATCCCGGCATCCGCTCTCCACTGTCTGAACACGGGAGGCCGCGACACCAACGGGCGGCCATTCGTAAAGCGCGTGGATGTGCCGATGGGTGCGGTTCAGGCTCTGTGGATCGGTGTGGACGTGCCTCGATCGCTGAAGCCCGGCGAGTACAGCGGCTTGGTGCGGGTCTCGGCACAGGGACTGCCGCCGCAGTCCGTTTCCGTGCACCTAACCGTCCGCAAGGAAGTCCTTGCCGATCGCGGCGACGGCGAGCCCTGGCGTCATTCGCGCCTGCGTTGGCTGGACTCGACAGCCGGTGATGACGATGGCGTCGTGGCTCCGTATACGCCGCTGAAGGTTAGCGGCAACATCGTCCACTGTCTCGGGCGCGCATTGCGGTTCGGAGCGGACGGGCTGCCCGAGAGCTTGAAGTCAGGAGGCACGGAAGTTCTGGCGGAGCCGATCCGCTTTCATCTCGCGACCGACGGCGGCCCCGCCGAGCTTACGTCGGGGCGGGCCTCTCTCATCTCGCGAAAGCCCGGCCTCGTATCGTGGAGTTCCGAACGCACCGGACCCAGCCTGAGCGTGGCGTGCAGGGCCGACATGAGCTTCGATGGACACGTCGGCTACCGGCTGACCGTGAAGGCGCACGAGGACGTCCGGCTGACCGACGCCGTCCTCGATCTGCCCCTGCGCCCGAGTGTGGCTCGGTATTTCATGGGCGCCGGACGTAAGGGAGGCATCACGCCCGACGAGTACGATTGGCGCTGGACGACGCCTCATGACAGCTTCTGGATCGGCGACGTGCCGGCAGGGGTCCATTGTGAGCTCCGAGGTAGCTCATACAATGGTCCGCTCCTGAACCTCTTCCGTCCGGCGCCGCCGGTTACGTGGTCGAACGGTGGACGCGGCGGCGTGACGCTGTTGCGTACCGATCGGGCCGTCACGGCTCGCGCTTACTCCGGCGCGCGCGCGATGAAGGCCGGCGAAGAGCTGGTGTTCGAGTTCGCCCTGATTCTGACGCCCGTGAAGCCGCTTGACACCGCCGCGCACTTCCGCACCCGGTACTACCACGGCGGCGACAAACCGGTCATCAGCGACTACTCGGTGGGGTCCGGGATCAACGTCATCAACATCCACCATGCCAACGCGGTGAATCCCTACATCAACTACCCGTTCGTTACGGTTGGGCCTCTCCAGGCACTTGTGCGTCACTGGCAGGAACGGGGCATGAAGGTGAAGCTGTACTACACGGTCCGGGAACTGACGAACTACATCGTCGAGCTGTGGGCGCTTCGGAGCCTGGGCAACGAGGTCATCGCCGGAGGGCCCGGGGGAGGCTTCCCATGGCTGCGCGAGCACCTGGGCGGCGACTACACGACCCAGTGGTTCGTGCCGTACCCGGACGGCACCGCCGACGCCGCTCTGATGAACAGCGGCGAGACCCGCTGGTACAACTACTACATCGAGGGGCTCGGATGGCTCGTGCAGAATGTGGGCATAGACGGCTTGTACCTCGACGACGTGTCCTACGACCGCCGCATTCTGATGCGCATGCGCAAGGTCATGGAGGCACGACGCCCGGGGTGCATGATAGACCTGCATTCGAACACCGCCTTCTCGATCGGTCCCGCAAACCAGTACATGGAGTACATGCCGTACGTTGACAGGCTGTGGTTTGGCGAGAGCTTCCGCTACAACCAGGAGCCGCCCGACTACTGGCTCACCGAGATCTCGGGCATACCGTTCGGGGTGATGGGCGAGATGCTCCACAGCCCCACGAACGCCCTCCGGGGGATGATCTACGGCATCACAAACCGCGTCACCTGGGATGCGCCGGAGGCGGGTGAAGACCCGCGCCCCATCTTCCGTCTGTGGGACTCATTTGGGATCGAGAAGGCCAGGATGCTGGGCTACTGGGACGACAGATGCCCCGTGCGCACGGACAACCCGGACGTTCTTGCCACGGCCTACGTTCGGAAGGGGAAAGCGCTGATCGCCGTCGCCAGTTGGGCGCCTGCCGACACAAGCGTACGGCTGGTCGTTGACTGGAAGGCGCTGGGCATGGACCCGGCTCGCGCCGTCCTGCGCGCTCCTGCCGTGCGAGGAGTTCAGGAGGCGGCCGAGTTCGCTCCCGACGCCTCGCTTCCCGTGGCGCACCTGCGCGGATGGCTCCTGCTGCTCGAGACGCGTGTGGAGCGATGAGACGCCGGCGACGCCGCTCGCCGGGCGAAGCCGGTTCCGATGGTCGGTACAGGCATGGCAAGACAGCACGCGCCTGCGCGGTACCCTGATGTCCATGCACCGAAGGGTGGGCATCCTGGCCGTGCTCCTGGTTGTGCCCGGATGCACGCTGAACACGCCCGACGCACACCAGGGCACTACCATTGAGGTCGCCGTCTTCGAGGGCGGGTACGGCCTTGACTGGCACCGGTCGGTGGCGCGCCGGTACGAGAAGGAGCACCCCGGCGTACGCGTGAACCTGTGGGGCGACCCTCGTGTTGACGAGAAGCTGAAGCCGCGCATCCTGCGCCGCGACCCGCCTGACCTCGCGAGCGCGGGCCTGCCCGTGTGGAAGCTCATCGTTGCAGGCAAGCTCTACCCGCTGGATGAGGCTCTCGACAGCCCCGCCTACGGCCAACCGCGCCTCACGTGGCGCGAGACGCTTGCGCCCGGCGTGCTTGGGGACTTCCGGTTCAGGGGCAAGACCTACGCGGCCCCAACCAGCCTTGGAGCCTGGGTGTGCTGGTACGACAAGCGGCAGTTCCGCAAGCACCGATGGGCCGCGCCGCGCACATGGGGCGAGTTCACGCGGCTCTGCGACAAGATCAAGGCTTCCGGGGTCGCTCCGCTGGCGTTCCAGGGCAAGTACCCCGGGTACGCGTGGGCGACGTTGCTCTCGCTTTACCAGCGGCTCGTCCCCTTCGAGCGGTGGTACGCGATGCAGGACCTGCGTCCGGGGGCGTTTCTTGATCCCGACTTCATCAAGGCTGCGCGCATGATGCAGGAGATGGCCGTGCGTCACTTCGAGCCGGGCGCCATGGCCATGACCCACACGGAGAGCCAGCTCGAGTGGGTGAACGGGCGCGCGGCCATGGTGTTCTGCGGTCTCTGGCTCAAGAACGAGATGAAGAACGCCATCCCGGAGGGGTTTGAGATGGCATGCTTCCCGGTACCGTTGGTGGAGGGAGGTAAGGGAGACCCTCGGGCGGTCTACGGAGGTGGCGCCGAGAGCTTCTTCGTGTTCAGCGATGCCAAGCACCCCAGGGAGGGAGCGGACTTCCTGAAGTACTTGCTCAGCCTGCAGAGCGCTCAGAGCTACACAATGCGTCTGGACTCGCTGTCAGCGGTCCGAGACTCCACGGCCGGTCTCGCGATCTCACCCGAGCTTCGCAGCGCGGTGGACGTCCTGGGGGGCAGCTCTCGGATCTTCCAGGACCGCATCGGCATGCTCTATCTCGAGTTCGGCGCCAATGTCCTGCAGGACGCGCAGGCCGATCTGATTTCGGGGCGCATCACGCCTGAGGAGTTCGCGAGGAGACTCGAGGCCGGCGCGGAGGCCACGCGCAGGAACCCGGACATCTACAAGCCGGCGCCCATGGGAGTGCCGGACCTGAGATGAGCGGCTCGGCGGGAGCGTCGCCCTCCCGTGGGAGACGCAGGCGCGACGCCGGGCGACGCCTGTTCGTCGCCACGTTCATCGGGCCGCCCTTGCTGCTGTATGCCGTCTTCGTCCTGCTGCCCGCGGTCAACGCCTTCCGCTACAGCCTCACGCGGTGGGATGGCCTGGGCGAACCGGCGTGGGTGGGGCTGGGCAACTTCGGAGCCATCCTGGCTTCAGGCTCGGAGTTCCTGCCGGCCATCCGGCATAACCTGTTCTTGACGTTCGTACCTGGCGTGATCACCCTCTCGCTCGCGCTCTTCTTCGCCTACACGATCCACCAGAGGGTCGCCGGGGCACGGCTCTTCCGCGTGGCGTTCTTCTTCCCCAACGTGATCAGCGGCGTGGCCGTCGCCCTGCTTTGGATACTGATCTACAGCACCACGGATGTCGGCATGCTGAACAACCTGCTGAAGGCCATGGGGCGCCACGAGCCAATCGCGTTCACTGAGAGCGGCAACCTGCTCTGGGCCATCGTCCCGATGAGCGTGTGGTCCGCCACGGGCTTCTTCATGATCCTGTTCCTTGCGGCCATGGAGAACATACCGGAGACCTACTACGAGGCCGCCCGGCTCGACGGCGCGTCGGCCGCCGGTCAGTTCCGGCACATCACCTTGCCGCTCATGTGGGACGTCCTGACCACCGGCGTCGTGTTCCTCGTGGTTGGCGGGCTGAAGTTCTTCGACGCGATCTATGTCATGGAGAACGGCCGCCCGAGCAAGGCGACGCACACCATGTCCACGCTGCTCTACTCCAAGGTCTTCCAGGAGTACAACATCGGCTACGGCACAGCTATCTCGGTGATGTTGTTCCTGCTCGTGCTGGGCGCGACCTTCCTCAGCCTGCGTCTGATGCGCAGGGAGAGGCTGGAGTACTGATGGCCCCGAAGACCAGGTCGGCGTCTCGCGACGCCGGATCAAGGGTTGCCGGCGCGCTCCGGTACATAGTGCTTCTCGTGTACCTGGCCGCGGTCGTGTTTCCCATGTGCTGGGTGTTCTACACCAGCGCCAAGAGCACGCGCCAGATATACGCGAGTCCGTTCGGTCTACCCGGTGTCCTCATGTCTCCGAGCCGAACCTCCGCCCAGCCGCTGATCGAGAACTACGCCAAGGCGTGGGTGGGCAGCCACTTCAGCCGCTACTTCCTCAACAGCGCCTTCGTCGTTAGCGTGAGCCTCGCGCTCATACTCCTGCTGGGCAGCATGGCGGCTTACGTGCTGGCTCGGTTCGAGTTCCGGGGGCGGAAGACCATCTTCATGCTGTTCGTCTGTGGTCTGCTCATACCGATGCAGCTCGTGCTGATTCCCCTGTTCTTCCAGTTCTCTGACATGGGAGAGTGGCTGACACGGCTCCTTGCGCCGTCGGCCAGGGCCCTGGGACTCGGCGAGCTCACGGTTTCGCTCCACGATTCCCACTTCGGCCTGATCCTGATCTATGTGGCCTTCAGCCTCGCGTTCACTGTCTTCACGCTGACGGCGTTCTTCCGTACCCTCCCCGGCGAGCTTCGCGAGGCCGCCCTCATGGACGGGGCCGGCGAGTACCGCGTCTTCTTCTCCGTAATGATGCCGCTGGGCAAGCCGGGCATCGTCACGATCGCCATCTTCAACTTCCTCGGACTGTGGAATGAGTACCTCTTCGGGCTGGTGTTTCTGAGCACCGACAGGCTCAAGACGTTGCCGCTGGGGCTGGCCAGCATCTCCATGCAGGCGCAGTACAAGAGCGACTTCGGACTGCTGTTCGCGGCGCTGGTGATCGCCATGGCCCCGACGATCCTGGTCTACATCATCCTTCAGGAGAAGCTCACGCGCGGCATCACGCTCGGCGCCTTGAAGGGCTGAGCCGAGCAATGCGAAAGGCGACACATGACTGAGCTCCGGTGCGAGGCCTACACCATCCCTGCCGCGGACATCGGTCCAGAGAACCC
>Ga0163209_1000982_pt1 | contig 12494 bp, 12 predicted proteins | sample Kivu_160m_FD_113538 | JGI IMG/M metagenome (GOLD analysis project Ga0163209, IMG submission 113538) | Freshwater microbial communities from Lake Kivu, Western Province, Rwanda to study Microbial Dark Matter (Phase II) - Kivu_160m | ecosystem: Environmental > Aquatic > Freshwater > Lake ... | reverse complement strand
GTTGTCTGACTTTGCAGGGAAAAAGATTATTCTGAACATTTTTCCGAGCCTTGATACAGCCGTGTGTGCGGCTTCCGTAAGAAGATTCAACGCCGAAGCAGGAAAACTGGCAGACACCGTTGTGCTGTGCGTTTCTAAAGACCTTCCTTTCGCCCACGCCCGCTTCTGCACGACAGAAGGACTACAGGATGTCATTTCTGCCTCCTCCCTGCGGAACGATGCATTCGGCAAGGATTTCGGTGTCCTGATCACCGACAGTCCACTGGCTGGCCTCTTTTCCCGGGCCGTCGTGATCGCTGACGGGCAGGGTGTCATCATCCACAGCGAGCAGGTTCCCGACATCGTGCAAGAACCGGATTATGAAGCGGCACTTGCCTCGCTGAAGCAGCAGTTCGCGAAATAATTGTACTTTTGCACTCTATTTCCGGGAGGCACTTACATTGCGGATGTGGCGTAACTGGTAGCCGCGCAAGACTTAGGATCTTGTGCCTTCGGGCGTGGGGGTTCGAGTCCCTTCATCCGCACATGTTAAATATCCATCCATAACAATTGCTTCATAGATGAACATAACCAGAGAAAACACAGGGGAGCTCACCGCGCTGCTGAAGATCGAGATCACACCGGCCGATTATTCGGCATCGGTCGAAAAACAGATCGCAGAATACAAGAAAAAGGCCAATATCCCGGGATTCAGGCCTGGCCACATTCCTACGGGGCTCATCAGAAAAATATACGGCAAGGCGATCACGGCCGATGAGGTCAATAAGCTCATCTCCGGCGGAATAACCGACTATATCAGGGATGAAAATCTCAATATTTTGGGAAATCCGCTTCCCAGTGAGAACAACCCTTCCATTGATTTTGACAACCAGGATACTTTCGAATTCTGGTTCGACCTGGGGCTGGCACCCGAATTTACCGTCCCGCTCGATCAGGATTTCGGGATTAACCATTACACCATTGCAGTCGACGATGAAATGGTCGATAAATACATAGAGGAGACACGCAAACGACACGGCAAGCCCGCCGGACAGGCGGTACCGGAAAACGCCGCTGCAGAGCCGGCCACTGAAGGAGAACCAGGTACACTGTCGAATAATCCCGAAACCGAACCTGCCGGGATGAACCAGAAATTCTTTGATCTGGTCTATCCCGGTCTGGATATTGCCAACGAAGAGGACTTCCGCGAACAGGTCAGGAAGGACGCCGCAATAAGCCTTTCTTCCGAACCCGAGAAGCTGCTTTTCAACGATATTACCCGGGCGCTGGTAAAGAATACCGACCTTCCGCTACCCGATGAATTCCTGAAACGATGGCTCGTGGAGCACAATGAAGGAAAGTACGCTGCCGAGGAGATCGACAGGAACTATCCCTCCTTCACCGAATCGATGAAATGGCAGCTCATCGAAAGCAAACTCACCAGGGACAACGGCATCAGCGTGGCAGACAGGGAAATCCGCGACTATATCAGGACATACATGCTGAGGCAGGTCAGTACTGACGATATTGACGCGGAGGTGCAGAAGCGTTACGAAGCGATCGTGGATGCTTTCATGCAGAACAAAGAACAGGTCGAACGCATCAGCGACCAGATCTTCCATGCCAAGCTGATGCAGTTCTTCAGGTCGGCCATGACGATCCATCCCAGGGAGGTCACTTATAAGGAATTCCTCACGACTGCCGCAGCCAGCCAGGGATACGGCGATGAGCATCATCACGGGCACAGCCATGATCATGATCATGATCATGAGCATGACCACGAGCATGACCACGAACACGAACACAATCATTGATCATCAATAATCCAAACCAATCAACATGGACGAATTCACCAGGTACGCCGTCAGGCACAGGGGCCTCAGCAGCCTGACCCTTGAGAAGTACAAATCCGTCACTTCGAACTACATATCCCCCACCATCATCGAAGAGAGGCAGCTCAACATCGCGACCATGGACGTCTTTTCCCGCCTGATGATGGACAGGATCATCTTCCTGGGGGTCCCGATCGACGACTATGTCGCCAATATCATCCAGGCCCAGCTTCTCTTTCTTGAATCGGTCGATTCGAGGAAGGATATCCAGATCTACCTGAACACCCCGGGGGGGTCGGTGTACTCGGGGCTCGGTATTTACGACACGATGCAATACATCAACCCCCATGTGGCCACGATCTGCACCGGCATGGCCGCCTCGATGGGCGCCATCCTCCTCTGTGCCGGGGAAAAAGGAAAACGTACTGCGCTCAAACACTCCAGGATCCTCATCCACCAGCCGATGGGATCCGCCGAGGGTCAGGCCTCCGATATTGACATTACGGCACGGGAGATCCAGAAACTCAAGAAAGAGCTTTATGAGATCATCTCCCTCCATACCAGCCAGCCCTACAAGCGGATCCTCAGGGATGCAGACCGCGATTACTGGATGACCAGCGAGGAAGCCCTCGGCTACGGGATGATCGACGAGATCCTTGTCCGTTCAAAAAAGAACAACTGACATGGCAAAGACCACTGACCGGTGTTCTTTCTGCGGCCGCTCGAAACGGGAGACCAGAATACTGATCGCCGGCCTCGAAGGACATATCTGCGATAATTGTGTCGAACAGGCCCAGGCTATCCTTGCCGAAGAGCTCGGGGCGGGGAAACACAAGGAACTTCCTGACATTAAGCTCACCAAGCCGGTCGAGATCAAGAAATTTCTTGATCAGTATATCATCGGCCAGGAGGAAGCGAAAAAGGTGGTGGCCGTTGCCGTGTACAACCATTACAAGCGGCTTGGACATGCCCGGGCCACCAAGGACGATGATGTGGAGATCGAAAAATCGAATATCGTCATCGTAGGCGAGACCGGCACGGGCAAGACCCTGCTGGCCCGCACCGTAGCGAAAATGCTCAACGTTCCCTTCTGCATCGCCGATGCCACCGCGCTGACGGAGGCCGGATACGTTGGCGAAGATGTCGAAAGCATCCTTGCCCGGCTGCTGCAGGTGGCAGATTACAACGTCGCGGCTGCCGAGCGCGGGATCGTCTTCATTGATGAAATCGACAAGATCGCCCGTAAGAGCGACAACCCCTCCATTACCCGTGATGTGAGCGGCGAAGGCGTCCAGCAGGCCTTGCTGAAAATGCTCGAAGGCGCCATCGTCAACGTCCCGCCGCAGGGCGGGAGAAAGCATCCGGAACAGAAAATGATCCAGGTCAATACCCATAACATCCTGTTCATCACAGGAGGGGCGTTTGACGGGATCGAAAAAAAAATCGCCTCACGGCTCCAGACCAACAAGATCGGTTACAAAGCCGAAAGCCGTCATGAATTCATCGACAAGGACAACATCCTGCAATACATCACCCCTCCCGACCTCAAGGCGTATGGTTTGATTCCCGAACTGGTCGGCCGGCTTCCCATCGTCACCTTCATGCATACGCTCGACCGGGAGACCCTCCGGAGGATCCTTACCGAACCGAAAAATTCGCTTATCAGGCAGTACACCAAGCTCTTCGAACTCGATAACATCCGTCTCACATTCGAAGAAGAGGCCCTGGACTGTATCGTTGACAAGGCCATGGAATTCAAGCTTGGTGCGCGTGGGCTCCGCTCGATGCTCGAGGGGATCATGAACGATGCCATGTTTGAGATGCCTTCGGACAAGACTGTCAGAAACTTTTGCGTCTCCGCACAATTCGTTGAAGAAGAGCTGAAAAAAACCAGCATCGCCCGTTTAAAGGTCGCCTGATACCAAACCGTTCATTTTTCCGTTATCTGAAAAATATTTTGAACAGGGGGGCAAATGCAAAGAGGAATCCTGGTGATTTTGCTGCTGATGGTTTGCAGAATCCCTGCATTTTCCCAGGATACCGTTAAAACAATGCCCCAGGTCAAGATCTTCGAAGGCGATACCATCCCTCTGGTGGATGTCAGGGCCGTGGTGATCTTTCCAACCCCTGCATTCAGCAATAAAAGGGAGGCCGCCAGGTACACGAAGCTGGTTTACAACATAAAAAAGGTCTATCCCTATGCAAAGCTGGCGGGACAGCAATTCGCCCTCTACGAAAAAGCGCTCGATACCATCCAGGGCGACAAGGCCAGGAAACAGTTCATGAAACAGGCCGAGAAAGAGCTGGAGGAGAAGTTCGGCGATGATATAAGGGAATTGACATTTTCACAGGGGAAGATCCTGATCAAGCTGATTTACAGGGAGACGGGTAACACGACCTTCGAGATCGTCAGGGAGCTGCGGGGCAAATTTTCAGCCTTTATCTGGCAAACGCTGGCGAGGATCTTCGGCTATGACCTCAAGACCGTTTACGATCCGCAGGGGAACGACCAGGCCATCGAGCAGATCGTGCTGATGATCGAGGCCGGGGCAATGTAGCTATTGAATGTTTGAATTACCATACCTTTACACCCGAAAAGGGACAACGGAATGAAGATTTCGGTCATCATTGTCAATTACAACGTGAAGTACTTCCTGGAGCAGTGCCTTCATTCGGTACAGAATGGCTGTGGGGGGATCGATGCCGAGATCTTCGTGGTTGACAATAATTCGGTGGACGGTTCGGTGAAAATGGTCAGGGAGAAGTTCCCACGGGTTCACCTTATCGAAAACAAGGAAAACAAAGGGTTTTCTGCCGCCAACAACCAGGCGATCCGGAAATCGAAAGGAGAATACGTACTGTTACTCAATCCCGACACCCTGGTCGAGGATGACACCCTCCGCAAGGTTGTCGATTTCATGGACCGGAATCCCGATGCAGGCGGACTCGGTGTGAAAATGCTGGACGGCAAGGGGAAATTCCTGCCTGAAAGCAAGCGGGGACTGCCCTATCCATCGGTGGCGTTCTTCAAAGTCTTCGGGCTCTCATCCCTCTTCCCGAAATCCAGGATTTTCGGCGCCTATCACCTGGGATACCTGGATAAGGATCAAACCCACGAGGTGGATGTCCTCGCCGGGGCGTTCATGCTGATCCGGAGAAAGACACTGGAAAAGACCGGTCTGCTCGACGAGGAATTTTTCATGTACGGCGAAGATATCGACCTGAGCTACCGCATCACGCAGGCAGGTTATAAGAATTACTACTTTCCCGGTACCCGCATCATTCACTACAAGGGCGAGAGTACGAAAAAAGGAAGCCTGAACTACGTGTTCATGTTCTACAACGCCATGATCGTCTTCGCAAGGAAGCATTTTTCCAGGAAAAATGCCCGCGTCTTTTCGATCATGATCAACATCGCCATCTATATCCGTGCTTTCATCTCAATACTCACCCGCTTCTTCAAGCGGATCATGCTCCCCCTGCTTGACGCAGTGCTGACTTTCGCCGGGATTTTTTTCATCACGGTTTACTGGGAATCGCATTTCATTTTTCCCGACGGCGGCCACTATCCCTATGCTTTCATGCACATCGCGGTGCCGGTTTATCTGGCGATCTGGATCCTTTGTATTTACCTCAGCGGAGGGTATGACAAACCTGTCCGGCTCCGGCGCATCATCCAGGGCATGGCCGTAGGGACCCTTATCATCCTGGTGGTCTATTCCCTGCTGAACGAAAGCTACCGTTTTTCCAGGGCGCTGATCATCCTGGGCGCCGTATGGGGTAGCCTGATCATCCTGGCCGCCAGGTTCATCCTGCATTACCTGAATCTCGAAGGGTTCAGGCTGAATTCCCAAAAGAACAAACGCTTTATCATCGTCGGAGAAAAAGAGGAAACGGTGCGCGTCTCCGATCTGCTGCAACAAACAGGGATGAACCCTGCCTTCACGGGACTTGTCAGCTTTTTAGCCCACCGGCACAATTCCAACGGGTACATCGGTCACATCGGACAGATCAGTGAAATCATCACCATCCATAAGATCAACGAGGTCATCTTCTGCGCCAAGGATGTGCCCGCTCAGGTGATCATCGACAAAATGGCCGAGCTGAAAGATCACCAGGTCGACTTCAAGATCGCACCGCCCGAAAGCCTCTCGATCATCGGCAGCAACTCCATCAACACCTCCGGCGACCTCTATGTGATCGACATCAATGCCATCATTAAGAAGGCGAACCGGAGAAACAAACGGATGCTCGATATCCTGGTGGCCATCACGCTTCTCACTTTCTACCCCGTTACGCTGTTTCTTGTAAGGAATCCTGCCGGACTGCTGAAAAACATCTTTTCCGTCCTCTTTGCCTTCAAGTCGTGGATCGGGTTTACTTCGCATCCGGATCAGGAACCGGGAAGACTTCCGGAGATCAGACCCGGGGTGCTCAATCCCCTTGATGCCTTCAGGAATCAGCACGTACCCGAAGAGACCACCGCCCGCCTCGACCTGATCTACGCCCGCGACTACAAGATCACCAACGATCTGAACATCATCCTCAAAGGGTTCAGGAATCTCGGCCGGGCCTGATTGTTTATTTTATTTTGAACGTTTCAAAATAAGAAAAAGCATTACCTTTGCACCAGAGAACTTTCACATATGACAAACTATGAGGTAGTTATACCTAAGTTGGGTGAAGCGGTCATTGAGGCGACCATCACAAAATGGCTGAAGCATGAGGGTGACATGGTGCAGGCGGAGGAGCCGGTCATCGAGATCGCAACCGACAAGGTGGATTCCGAGATCACATCGGCCGTAACCGGAAGACTCATAAAAAAGTTGTTCCCCGAAGGCGCCGTCGTACCTGTCGGTGCGGCCTTTGCCATCCTTGAAACAACCGAAGAACAACCGGAACTGGAGGAAACGCGGCCTGCTGCCGGAAAACAATCGCCCCAGACTGGCCATGATGAACCTCAATCGGAAAACATCGCCTTAAAGACGCGGGACGAAGCACTCCCCGTGGGTACTGATGATTCAAACGAACTAACCTCCCAGTCGGGAACCAGGTTTTACTCCCCCCTGGTGCGCAGCATTGCCCGGCGGGAGAACATCCCCTTTTCGGAGCTCGACAACATTCCCGGCACGGGCAAAGACGACCGGCTTACCAAACAGGACCTGCTCGATTACATGAAAACAAAGCATGCGGGCATCAAACCGGACGATGCGGGGAAATCATCCCCGGGGGCGGCCGCACCAGCCATAGTGCCACCGGACGCCCGGCAGATCATCCCGGGAGAAGACCGGATCGTCGAGATGGACCGTATCCGCCAGCTGATCTCGGCCCATATGGTCAGGTCCGTCCAGACCTCCCCGCATGTCACCTCGTTCCAGGAGGTTGACATGAGCCGCATCGTGCAATGGCGAGAGAAGAACAAGGAGGCCTTCCGGAAAAGGGAAAACGGGAACCTCACCTTCACGCCGGTTTTCATCGAGGCCATCGCCAAAGCCGTCATGGAATTCCCCATGGTGAACGTCTCCGTCGACGGAACCAAGATCGTCGTCTATAAGAACGTCAACATCGGCATGGCCGTTTCCCTTCCCGGCTTCAACCTGATCGTCCCGGTGATCCGGCAGGCCCATGAAAAGAGCCTGCTGGGCATCGTCAAGGCGGTCAACGACCTGGCCCAGCGGGCCCGCGCCGGCAAATTGGTGCCGGACGAGATCACCGGAGGCACCATCTCCCTGACCAACCTCGGCTCCTTCGGCACCCTGATGGGAACACCCATCATCAACCAGCCGCAGACCTGCATCGTGGCCACCGGCGCTATTAAGAAGCGCGTGGTCGTGGTCGAATCGCCGGAGGGCGACACCATGGCCATCCGGCCCGTCATGATCATGTCGGTCACTTACGACCACCGCGTAATCGACGGCTCCCTTGGCGGACAGTTCCTTGCCCGCATCGTATATCACCTCGAGAACTTCGACGCCTCACAATCCATCTGATGAACCTTTCGCTGACCAAGCCCATCGTTTTCTTCGACCTCGAGACCACAGGGATCCGGGTCGCCACCGACCGTATCATCGAAATCTCGATGCTGAAGGTTATGCCCGACGGTTCGGAAAAGATCAAAACCCTGCGGATCAACCCGGAAATGCCCATCCCGCCTGAGGTCACTGAAATCCACGGCATCACCGACGAAGATGTGAAGGATTGCCCCAGTTTCCGGCAGGTTGCCCATGAACTGGCTCAATTTTTGGAAAACAGCGACCTGGCCGGCTATAACTCGAACCATTTCGATATCCCCCTCCTCGCTGAGGAATTCCTTCGGGCCGGCGTCGATTTCGATCTGAAGGGGAGGCGCTTCGTGGATGTTCAGAACATCTTCCACAAAATGGAACCCAGGAACCTGGTGGCAGCCTTCCAGTTTTACTGTAACAGGGATCTCGAAAACGCCCACAGCGCCGAAGCGGATACCATTGCTACCTACGAGATCCTGAAGTCCCAGCTCGACCGGTACACGGATGTACCATTCAAGGACAGAAAAGGGAAGGTAACCAAACCTGTTGTTAACGACATCCAGGCACTGAGCGAATTCTCTCATTCCACCAGGGCGGTCGATCTGATCGGGCATATCGTTTACAACGACAAGAACACCGAGGTCTTCAACTTCGGAAAACACAAGGGGAAACCGGTGGCCCAGGTGCTGAAGGACGAGCCCTCCTATTACGACTGGATGATGAAGGGAGAATTCCCCCTGTCAACCAAAAAAGTGCTGACCCAGATCAAACTGCGCAGCTACAGCAACTCCTCCGCCAAATTGGATCTTACCTGAACGTTATCCTGCTGAATCAACCAATGAAGATCATCTGCATCGGACGAAATTACGTGGAGCATATCCGGGAACTGAACAACGAAATTCCCTCCGCACCGGTTTTTTTCATCAAGCCCGACACTTCGCTGCTTACCCGCAACAGGCCCTTCCATTACCCGGCCTTTTCAAATGAGATCCACTACGAAACGGAACTGGTATTGAAGATATCTAAGGAAGGGAAGAACATCACGAAGGGGTCGGCACCCGATCACTACGACAAGATCGGCATCGGCCTCGACCTCACCGCCCGCGACCTGCAGTCGGCCGCCAAGGAAAAAGGACTTCCATGGACGATCTCCAAGGGGTTTGATCATTCCGCACCCGTCAACCGGTTCGTTCCCAAATCGGTTTTTCCCGACTTGAAGAATATCCGCTTTCATCTGGATGTGAACGGGATCACTGTCCAGCAAGGGAATTCAGGGCTGATGATCTACGATTTCGACGATATTGTTTCTCACATCTCCCGGTTCATGACGCTGCGCCCGGGCGATTACATCTTTACCGGCACCCCGGCGGGCGTGGGACCCGTTAAGGTTGGTGACAGACTGGAGGCCTGGATAGAGGAGGAAAAACTGTTAACGTGCCTGATCAGATAACGTCGTTGTTGCTTTCAGAGGAGCCAAAGAAAGTTTCCTGTCCCAAAAGGCAAAACCAAATATACTGACCATCATTGTGGTAAAGATTCCAATGATCGCCCAGAGGAAATTAAAAAAAAGCTGGTCAAAACGGCCATTCATTTCCGATCGAAGACCTGTAAATTGCTTGTCAACCGTTTCGAATTGTTTGTTGACTGTTTCAAACCGGGCATTCATTTCGGTTTTGATAGATTCAACCTTCTGTTCAGTCCGGATAATCCGGTCGCGGTCATCCAACGTATATGGAATCTCTTTTGTTTCTGCCATGCCAATTACAGGCAATATCAGCAGCAAAAACATGATAATTTTCTGAATTGTTTTCATTTTCTTTCGGATTAAAATTATACTGCTTAATCCGGTTTCAGGGACAAAGGTAATATAGAAAACGAGGAAAGTTTTCAACAAAATGCTTAATTCAGTACAATATCTTCAATCACCTGCGCGCCTGCCTCCTTGTTCAGCGCCCTGATCAGCCTGGTGCGGGCAAAAAGAAGCTCGTTTCGCAGCGCAGCAGAATTCACCCGGACATGCAACACTCTTTTACTGATATGTAACTTCACGGTGTGCTTGGAGACCATCGGCCCCACCACCTTTTCCCACGACTGAATAACCTTTGCCTCATTCATCCGGTCACGGAGCCGGTACTTGTCGAGGAATTCTCCGATCGCCTCGCCGATCGTCTGCTCATTCGCTTTTCTTACCTTCATGTCAATATATTACCCCACCCCTAAGAGGGTGACTTAAAAGTACTTGAAACTGTTGACAATACCTCTGTGGTTCTCTGTGGATACTCTGTGAAGCTCTGTGTAACAGGCATTTAAAAATTACACGGAGAACCACGGAGAATTCACTGAGGTTCACAGAGGGCTTTTGAGTCACCCTCAATATCTTGTATCCTGCATCCTGCATCCTGCATCCACTATCCAGCATCCAGCATCCAGCATCCAGCATCATTTATCCTCCTCCCCAGGGAGTTTGAAAATCCGGTGCTCGATCTCCATCGAATCAAAGATAGCAGTGATCCGCTCCCTGCTTGTATCGGTGATAAACACCTGTCCGAAGCTGTTGTTGCTCACCAGCTTGATCAACTGGGATACGCGCAGGTCGTCCAGCTTGTCGAAAATATCATCCAGGAGCAGCATCGGCTTAAAGCCCTTAACGTCGCGTGTGTAGTCAAACTGGGCCAGCTTGACCGCGATGACGAACGACTTCTGCTGCCCCTGCGACCCGAACCGTTTCACTGGATAACCGTCAAGCAGGAACTCCAGGTCGTCCTTGTGCACCCCCATTGTACTGCATTGCGCCGCGCGGTCTTTTTCAATGGCCGCCAGGAAGATATCGCGATAGGAACTGCCTGTGTTCTGCGTAACATACCTGATATCCACCGTCTCAGAACCGTTGCAGATGAACTTGAAATAATGCCTGAACAGGGGCACGAACTGTTCCAGAAAGGCTTTCCGCTTTTCGGAAATCCGCGTCCCAAGCAGGATAAGCTGCTCGTTCCATGTCTCCAGCGAAGCCTGGTCGAAATAATGACGCTCGGCGAAAGCCTTCAGCAGTGCATTTCGCTGGTACAGCGCCCGGTTGTATTGGATCAGGTCGTCGAGATACAGCTTGTCGAACTGCGAGATGACACTGTCGATATACTTGCGCCGCAACTCGCTTCCGTCGTTGATCAGATCCCGGTCATAGGGGGAGATCATGACCAGGGGATAAAGCCCGATATGATCTGCGAGCCGATCGTACTCATTAGAATTGAACAGGAACCGCTTCCGGTGTTCCCTGCGCTGGATGCACTGCACAAGATCGCCGGTCCCGTCATCACGTAAAAAGTTCCCGCGGATCGCAAAGAAATCATCCCCGTGCCGTATGTTCTGCATATCCAGGCTCGTGAAGTAGCTTTTGCAGAACGACAGGTAATGGATGGCATCGAGCAGGTTGGTCTTCCCCACGCCGTTATTTCCGATAAAACAGTTGATCTTTCCCGAAAAACCGAACTCGGCCTGGGAATAATTCTTGAAACCGGTGATGGTAAGTTTCCGGAGATACATGGCTATGCCCCTATTTTCCGGATGCCCGCCGCGATCTCCTCCATCAGCCACATCGGCGTAGAGGTGGCGCCGCATACACCCACGGTGCGGGCAAGCTCAAACCACGACAGATCCACTTCTCCCGGGTCCGATACCAGCTTTGTCCGTGGATTTACGCTCAGGCAGTCGTGGTATAGTATCATTCCGTTGGAACTCTTTTGTCCGCTGACAAAGATAACGACATCAAACCTTGATGCAAAATCCTTGAGTTGGACCGACCGGTTTGAAACCTGGCGGCAAATGCTGTCATTCCACTGAAAATCAATTTCCTTTCCCGGATTCACCTTTTCCATTTGCTCCCGGATCATCCCGATGATCTGCCGGAAACCCTCCACGCTCTTGGTGGTCTGGCTGTAGAGCCTTACCGGCCGGGAAAAATCGATCTGGTGCAGATCCTCCGTGCTCCCGATCACGATGGCGTTCCCGTTCGACTGGCCTTTCAACGCATTCACCTCCGCGTGGCCCTCCTTTCCATAGATCACGATCTGCCCGTTCATTGGCAGCATTTCCTGGTATCCCCGGTAGATAACGTTCTGGAGATTCAACACGATGGGGCATGAAGCGTCGATGAGCTCGATGTTGTTCCGCAGGGCTGTCTGATAAGTCTCGGGCGGTTCGCCATGGGCGCGGATCAGCACCTTGCAGTCGTGGAGCGTCTTCAGCTCTTCATGGTTGATGATCACCAGCCCGAGCTGGCGGAGCCGGTTCACCTCCATGTTGTTGTGGACGATGTCGCCAAGGCAGTGCAGGACAGGGTTTTTCTTCAGTTCGCGCTCGGCTACCTCGATGGCGTAAACCACGCCAAAACAAAAACCGGAATGAGAATCGATCGTGACCTGCAACCCTATTCTTTTTTGATGAATTCCTGCAGACTGACGGCGAGGGTGAGGTAGTTCATGGACTTCCCGGCAGTATAGGAGGAAAGCGCGTAATCGAGGGTGAACATTTTGACTTTCAGCCCGGCTCCCAGCGAAAAGCCCGTCAGGCCGGCTTTGTTGTAGAGTTTCATTTCCTGTCTGCGCTGGTAATTATAGCCCAGCCTCACCGAGAACACTTTTGCGATGGTCACCTCGGCACCGAGCACGATGTGCCGCATCAC
>Ga0163209_1000979_pt1 | contig 12500 bp, 8 predicted proteins | sample Kivu_160m_FD_113538 | JGI IMG/M metagenome (GOLD analysis project Ga0163209, IMG submission 113538) | Freshwater microbial communities from Lake Kivu, Western Province, Rwanda to study Microbial Dark Matter (Phase II) - Kivu_160m | ecosystem: Environmental > Aquatic > Freshwater > Lake ... | reverse complement strand
TCCCCGGTGAGGTTGTCGATCTTGATGTCCATCTGCAGCGACGTGACGCCCTTTTCCGTCCCGCAGACCTTGAAGTCCATGTCGCCGGCATGGTCCTCGTCTCCGAGGATGTCGGAGAGAATGACCACCCGGTCCCCCTCTTTCAGCAGGCCCATCGCGATCCCGGCCACCGTATCCCGGATCGGGACCCCGGCGTCCATCAGGGAAAGGCAGCCTCCACAGACCGTGGCCATCGACGAGGACCCGTTGGAGGAGAGGATGTCCGACACGACCCGGATCGTATAGGGAAAGGCCTCTTTGGGCGGCAGCACCGGCACCAGCGCCCGCCGCGACAGGCCTCCGTGCCCGATCTCACGCCTGCCCGGGCTCCGGAGAGGCTTGGCCTCGCCGACGCTGTACGGCGGGAAATTGTAATGGAGCAGGAAGGAGCGCCGCTCCTCCCCGGCGATGTAATCCATCCGCTGCTCGTCATGAGAGGTCCCCAGAGTCACGGTCACCAGCGCCTGCGTCTCGCCCCGGTTGAAGAGGGCCGAACCGTGGGCGCGGGGCAGAATCCCGACCTCGGAGCTGATCGGACGGATCTGTGTGGTGGAGCGGCCGTCGATTCTCCGGTTCTCCTTGAGGATCATCTCCCGGAGGATGCGCCGCTCCAGCGATTCGATGATCTCGAGAATTCTTGGTTTGAGGGAGGGATTGTCGGCCGTGAGCGTCTGGACCGCTTTTCTCCGAACGTCATCTAACTTTGCATACCGCTCCATCTTGCGCGCCATGCCGTATCCCTCTTTCAGCCCCGGCAGAACCGCTTCGGTCACCTTCGCGACGAGGGCTTCATCCATGACTGGGATCTCCACAACCCGCTTGGCCTTGCCCGCCTCCGCACGCATCTTGTCCTGCAGATCGATCACCGGCCGCAGCGCCTCGAGACCGAGGTTGATCGCATCGACGATCACATCCTCGGCAATCTCATCCGCCCCGCCTTCCAGCATGACCAGGTTGACGTCGTAGGGCCTCCCTTCCGTGCCGGGGACAATTTTCCGTCCCACCAAGAAGAGATTGAGTTCGCTTTTTTCCTGAAGCGCCATCGAGGGGTTGCAGACAAAAGCGCCGTCCACGCGGCCGACCCGGACCCCGGCGATCGGTCCCTTGAAGGGGATATTCGAGATCTCCAGCGCGGCGGACGCAGCCAGCATCGCCACCACATCGGAGTCATTCTCGTTGTCCACGGAAAGGACCGACGCCATGAGCTGGGTTTCGTGGAAATAGTTCTTCGGAAACAGGGGCCGGATGGAGCGGTCGATGATCCGCGAGGTCAGGATCTCCTTTTCGTTGAGACGACCCTCTCTCTTAAAGAAGCCGCCGGGGATCTTCCCTGCCGCAAAGGTCATTTCCTGATAATCGACGGTCAGAGGCAGAAAGTCGACCCCTTCCCGGATCGTCTTTAAGGAAACGGCGGTCACCAGAACCATCGTATCCCCGTAAGTCGCCAGGATGGCGCCGTCCGCCTGCCCCGCGACATAGTCCGCCTTGAGGGAGATACTCCTCCCCGCAAAATCTGTACTGAACAGTTTACTCATATTTTCCTCTCAATGGTTGATTTGCGGCGCGGGGCATGAAAGGAGTAGGCAGTAAGGGGTAGGCAGCAGGCATGGGCGACCTGCTTCTTACCCCTTACTTCCTACTCTCTGACAATGCCCCGCACCCTAATTCCCAGGTTACTTCCTGAGCCCGAGACGCTGAATCACCGCTCTGTAGCGTTCCACGTCCTTGTTCTTCACGTAATCAAGAAGGCTACGCCGCTGGCTGACCAGCTTCAGAAGCCCCCGCCGGGAGTGATGGTCCTTTTTGTTGGTCTTGAAGTGTTCCGTCAGATACTCAATCCTGGCGCTAAGGAGGGCGATCTGGACCTCCGGAGATCCCGTATCCTTTTCGTGCAACTGATAACTTCCGATGATTCCCTTTTTCTTTTCCACATCTAACACTGCTCTCATCCTCCCTTAAGTCAATCGCGCAAGTACCAAGGCCTTCCGCCCCTCACTCAATCGTTGGCGGCTTCGTAAAAAGTCCGGATGCTGCGTTACGCTTCATCCCTCGTCATTGCGGCTCGTTCCGGGGACACGTTCCGATCCCTTTGGGCCTGGGGACACCCTGCGGCACGGTGTCCCCACATGTCCCCGACGCCTCATTCCTCAGGAGTTGCTCGCCTTGCCTGCGGCCATTTTACGAAGCCGCCCCATTTTCAAGACTTCTTGCGAGCCATCAATCGTTCAATACCCGTAAAATCTTGACCGCTTGTCTTTTCTCCCCCCGCGAAGCCAGTTCATCCGATGCGCAGAGCATCCGGGCGACGGCTACCAGATGTTTGTCATTGACTGTAATTTTTATCACATCTCCGGCGACAAGAAAAGGAATATGATAACGGGTCAGAACCTCGCCGTCCGGCTGATAGCCGTTCCGCAATCTCTCCGCCAGCGGCGGATCCACATCAATGACTGCAAGGTCGGGCAGGAGTTCCGACAGCGGCAACAGATACGCCGCCAGCCGTTCCCGCTTTTCCTCTCCCGTCAAACCCTCCAGGGTGACGGCTGTCTCCTCACGGAAGTTGCCGCTGCGCGTCCGGCGCAGGGCCGACATGCAGCCCCCGCAACCGAGCGTCTCTCCCGCCTCCGCGCAGAGAGAGCGGATGTAGGCGCCCTTCGAACAGGAGACCGCAAAGGTCACTTCGGGGAGATGGATCTCTTCGATCCGGATGTCGTAAATCTCCACCTCCCGCGCCGGCGTTTCGACGTCGATCCCCCGGCGCGTCCAATCGTAGAGGGCCTTCCCCCGAACCTTCACCGCCGAGTAACGGGGCGGAACCTGCTCCCGCCTCCCCGTCAGACCGTTCAGCGCCGCCTCGACCTGTTCCCGGGTCACGCGGGGCTCTTCCCGGGTGAGGACGATGCCCTCGGTATCGAGGGTATCGGTTCGGACCCCCAGGAGAAGGGTTGCCCGGTACTCCTTGCTGTCCAGCGCCAGGAACTGGACCAGCTTCGTCGCCTCATTGATGCAGACGGGAAGGACGCCGGTCGCCAGCGGATCGAGGGTCCCCGTATGCCCCGCCTTCCGGACCCCGAGCGCCTGCTTGACCTCTTCCACAACATCCCGGGAGGTCGGCCCCGACGGCTTGTCGATAACAACGACCCCGTTCATGCGAGACCTTTGGAAATCGCGATCCCTCCGCGCGCTGGACATTTTTCGACCCAAATTTCCATTTTCCACCAGGGGGACCCCGAAAAATCTCCAATGCGCGCTTCCGGGATCCGATTTCCAAATTGCGCCAAGGTCTCTCATGCTTCTGCGGCGGACGTCCTGATCGCCTCGATTACCCGCCTGCGGATCTCCGACAGTTCCCCCTCCACCCGACAGCCGGCGGCATTGATATGGCCTCCCCCGCCGAAGGCGCGGGCCACGCGTTCCACGTTGACTTTCCCCTTCGATCGCAGGCTCAGCTTGAATCTCCCGTCCGGAAGCTCCGCGTAGAGGATGGAGATCTCGATCCCGCGGATGGACCGGGGCAGATCGACAAAACCTTCTGAATGCTCCGGGAGCGCTCCGGCATCGGCCAGCGCCTTCTGCGTCACGACCAGTGAACCGACCCGGTCCCCCTCTTCGAGGGTCAGTGTGGGAAGAACCGCCGCCAACAGACGGAGCCTGGCCGGCGAATCCGCTTCATAGACATTTTCCGAGATCCGCTGGGGATCGGCGCCGTCGGTCACCAGATCCGCCGCGGCAAGAAGGGCGCCTCGGCGTGTGTTGCCGTAGCGAAAACCGCCCGTATCCGTCAGGATCGCCGTATAGAGGCATGTCGCCATCTCACCGGTCACCGCAAGGCCCATATCCCGGGCGAGACGGAAGATCAGCTCCCCCGTCGAGCTCGCCTGCGGATCGATCAGCCGGACGTCACAAAACCCCCCGTTGGAGACGTGATGATCGATGTTGACGAGGTTCGGGATCGTCCCGATCCGGGCCGACTCTTCCCCGACCCGGTCCAGTTCGCTGCAATCCAGAATAAAGGCAACCTCGAAAGGGTCGAGCGGGGGAAGCTCATGGACGATTCGGTCGCTTCCCGGGAGAAAAAGGTAATTCCCCGGCGTCCGGTCCTGATTGTAGACGACGGCCTCTTTCCCCAGGTTTCGCAGCATGTGGTAAAGGGCCAATTCCGAACCGAGGGCGTCCCCGTCGAGCCGCTCATGGGCCGTGATCAGAAAAATACGGTATCGGCGGATCCGTCCGCTAATCCTCTTGAGCATGCGCCTCCTCTTCCCGGTGAATCTCCGAAAGCAGCCTTTTGATCCGGTTCCCGTAGGCAAAGGACGGATCATAGGAAAACAACAGCTCCGGAACGCAACGGAGCCGGATTCTGCGGCCCAGTTCCCTTCTCAGGAATCCCGCCGCCTTCCCGAGCCCTGACCGGACCTCCTCGCTGCACTGATCCTTCCCCAGTTCGACGAAAAAGATCCTCGCCGTCCGCAGATCATCTGTGACCTTCACGCCGGTGATCGTAACGGAACCGATCCGCGGGTCCCGGACCTGTTTGAGCAGAAGGTCGGAGATCTCCATCTTAACGAGGTCGGCTACACGGTCCGCCCTCTTGAAACTATTCATACTTTCCTTCTTCGATATCCGCATTCGGCCCTTCCGTCAGATCGGAAAAGCTCGTAATTTCGATCCGGCTCCGGACCACCTCCGCAAGCCCCAATTGATCGACAAAACGGAGGATATGATCCACCTTGGAGTTGATGTAGGGCTTGTCGTTCCCCACCACGCAAAAACCGATTCGGGCCTTCCGCCAGTGGTCGTTGTCACCGACCTCCGCGATCGAGACGTTGAACTCATTCTGCGTCCGCCGGAGGATGCGGCTCAGGACGCCGCGTTTCTCCTTCAGGGAACCGCACCCGGAAATCCAAAGATCGATGAGACCTGTTCCGACAACCATGACGATATCCCAAGAACCTTGCGTACATTGAAAATCGGATCCCGGAAGCGCGCATTGGAGATTTTTCGGGGCACCCTTGCCCCCGCAGCGAAGCGAGGAGGTGCAGGGTCGAAAAATGTCCAGCGCGCGGAGGGATCACGATTTTCAAAGATCTCAAGCTATAGTTTTCTCTCGATCTGTTCCTTCACGTACGCCTCGATGACATCCGCCACCCGGATATCGTTGAACCCTTCGATGCCGATGCCGCACTCGAAGCCCGCGGCCACCTCCTTCGCATCGTCCTTGAAACGCCTCAGAGAACCGATGCGACCGTCATAGACAACCACACCGTCCCGAAGCAGCCGGAGACCGGCCGACCGGGTGATCTTGCCGTCCGTCACGTAACTCCCGGCGATGGCCCCCACCTTGGGCACCCGGAAGAGCTCCCGGACCTCGGCGCGTCCCTGGACGACCTCTTTGAAGATCGGATCCAGGAGGCCTTCCATGGCGGCCCTCACATCGGCGATGACGTTGTAGATGATATCATAGAGTTTGATGTCCACCCCTTCCTGCTCGGCCACCTCCACCACACGGGCGTCGGGACGGACGTTGAAGCCGATGATCACCGCATCGGAGGCCGAGGCCAGCATGACATCGGTTTCCGTGATCGTCCCCGTGGAGCTGTGGATGATCTTCAGCTTGATTTCCTCCGTGGAGAGCTTGTTCAGGGCGTCGATCAGGGCCTCGATGGAACCCTGGACGTCGGCCTTGAGGATGACGTTGAGCTCCTTGACCCCCTCCTTCATCCGCTGATAGAGCTGTTCCAGTGTGATCTTGGAGGAGACGGAGAGCTCCTTCTCCCTTTCCTTCCGGATCCAGTATTCGCCGATGCTGCGGGCTTTTTTCTCATCCTCGACACAGATGAATTCCGTGCTTACCTGGGGAACCCGCGAGAACCCGATGACCTCCACCGGCATCGCGGGACCGGCCTCGCTGATCCGCCGTCCCTGATCGTCGATTATCGCCCGGACCCGGCCGAATTCCATCTTGGAGACGAAGGCGTCCCCCTCGCGCAGCGTGCCCTCCTGGATCAGGACAGTCGCTACCGGCCCCCGGCCCCGGTCCAGTTTCGCTTCGATGACGACGCCGCGGGCGGGCCGGTCGGGATCGGCCTTGAGCTCCATGACGTCGGCCTGGAGGAGGATCATCTCTAACAGTTCCTCGATCCCCCGTTTCTTTTTCGCCGAGACCTCGCAGAAGATGGTCTCGCCTCCCCACTCCTCCGACAGCAGATTGTATTCGGTCAGGGCCTGACGGATCTTGCCCGGATCGGCGCCCGGCTTGTCGATCTTGTTGATGGCTACGATGATGGGAACCTCGGCCACTCGCGCATGGTTGATCGCCTCCACGGTCTGTCCCATGACGCCGTCGTCGGCGGCGACAACCAGGACGACGATATCCGTCACCTGGGCCCCCCTCGCCCTCATGGCCGTGAAGGCCTCATGACCCGGCGTATCCAGAAAGACGATATCCCTCCCCTTAAGGTGGACATGGTAGGCGCCGATGGCCTGGGTGATACCGCCCGCCTCGCCATCGATTACGTTCGTCTGTCGGATCGCGTCCAGGAGCGACGTCTTGCCGTGATCCACGTGACCCATGATGGTTACAACCGGCGCCCGGGGCTTCAAATTCTCCGGAGAATCCTCGGTTCTCTGCAGGGTCTCGTCACGCTCATTCTGCGCCGCCTCCACCTGGTAGCCAAAATCGGCGCCGATCAGCGTGGCGGTATCGCAATCGATCGCCTGGTTGATGGTCACCATGAGGCCCAGACCGATCAACTTGTTGATCACCTCGGACGCCTTGACGCCCATTCTCTTGGCCATTTCTCCGACGCTGATCGCCTCGTCCACGCGGATCCTCCTCTTGATCGCCTTCGGCGTGGTGATCAGGGTCTTCTGCATCTTGACCGGCGCGGCCTTCTTCTCTTCACGCCATTTCGACGGCCGTTCCTGCCGTTCGACGTCGATCTGCCGACCCTTCCGGTCGATCAGTTTCTTGATGAAGGCCTTTTTACGCGGCGGCGCTTCGCCCATCAGGACCTCAACGGGCGCTTTTCCACCCTTCTTCCTCGGTCTCTCCGCTTCCGGCTGCCGGTCGGGCTTTCCCGAGCGAGGAGGAACTCCTTTCCCGATATCCTTGACGATCTTCAGATCCGGTCTGCGGAGGGATTCTTTTCTACCCTCCGGCGCCGGTCTCGGAGCTTCCGGAAGCGCCTGCTGGGTTCTCCCCCGTTCCGCGGAAGGACGCTTGATTTCGCGGGATGCCGGGGATTGGACGGACAGGGGCTTCCTCTCCAGCTCCGGGATCTTCTGAATGGTTTCGGGAACCGGTTTCTTTGCGGGTTTTTCCTTCTGTTCCACCACCGGGGCTTCAGGTCTGGCAACCGCTGTCTTCGCCTCCGGCTCCACGGGCACGGCCGCCGGTTTGGACACCGGCCCCCGCATAGAAACCGGCTTCTGCGAAGGCTCCGGGGGCGCCACGGGCCTGGGAATGGCGCCGTCGACAGGCGATTCCCGGTAGATGGACGTTCTCACCGGGGCTTCCCTGGGAGAAATCTTGGGGACCGGTTCCACAGGAGCCGCCTCCGCGCGCGGCGTCTCGTCGGCAGGGGGTTCCTCCTTCGTCTGCGGCGCGGCGGCACCCTTCTCCGGAACGCTCTCCTCAACCGGTGGGCGGTACGCCCTCCGCCGGATCACCGTCGATTTGATTCTCTTTTCAACCATCTCGCGGGGCTCGGGAGAAAGCAACTCCGCCTGAATCCGCTCCAGATCGCCGTCCTCAAGTGTGCTCGAGTGGGATTTGACTGCAATACCGATCTTTTCCAGGCGAGAGATCAGCTCTCTGTTTTCCAGCCCCAACTCCTTGGCCAGTTCGTATACTCTTTTTTTCGACATGCCCGACACTCTCCCCCATCCAAATTCACATCCGAGGACATCCTAAGCCGGAACAACCTTTTGCCCGCCGGCCTCCTGGTCGATCATCTTTCCCGCCTCCTGGATCCAGATCGCGGCGGTTTTTTCGCCTACGCCCGGAATCGCCGCCAGTTGTTCGGAATCGGCCGCGGCCAGCATGGCCAAGCTCTTCAAGCCCACCTTGAACAGACGCTCCGCTGTGACCTCGCCGATTCCCGGAATTTTCATGAGGGCCTCGCACCCCTCGTCCGCCTTCGAAGCGGCCGTGGATTCACTCTTGACATCAATCTTCCAACCGGTCAATTTAACGGCCAGGCGAACATTCTGTCCGTTTCTCCCGATGGCCAGAGAGAGCTGATCATCGGGGACGATAACCTCCATCGCCCGGTTCTCGTCATCGACAAAGACCCGGTTCACCTTCGCCGGAGAGAGGGCGCTGCAGACATACCTGGCCTGATCCTCCGCATAGGGGACGATATCGATCTTCTCGCCCCGGAGTTCCTGGACGACGCTCTGGACGCGCGTCCCCCGCATGCCGACGCAGGCGCCCACCGGGTCGATATCCTTGTCCCGACTCTTGACGGAGATCTTGGAGCGCTTCCCCGGTTCCCGCGACACGTTGACGATCTCGATCAACCCCTCCGAGATTTCGGGAACCTCCACATCGAAGAGTGCCTTGAGAAAACCGGGATGGGTCCGGGAGAGGATGATCTGGGGACCCTTCGTGATCTTCTTGACCTCGCAGATAAAGGCCCGTATCCGCTCTCCCCGTTTGTAGGATTCCTTGAAGATCTGTTCCGAAACGGGGATGATCCCTTCGGCGCGCCCCAGATTCACGATGATGTTTCCGCCTTCGAACCGCTGGACGAAACCATTGGAGAGTTCGCCCTTCTTGGTGTGATACTCCTCGTAGATGTTGTCCCGCTCCGCATCCTTCACACGCTGGATGATGATCTGCTTGGCGGTCTGAACGGCGATCCGGCCGAAGGTGCTGGTTTCGATCTTGATGCCCAGGCTGTCGCCCGGTTCCGCCTCCTCATCCAGCGAGCGTCTCGCCTCCGTTAGGGACACCTGGGTTTCAGGATCCAGAACCTTTTCCATCACCGTCTTGAACTGGAAGACCTCGATCTCCCCGGCCTCCTCGTTGTAACGAGCCTCCAGTTCGACATCGGGCCCCAGCTTCTTGCGGGCCGCCGTCAGCATGGCATCCTCCAGGGCCTTGACAATGATCTCCCGGTCTATGCCGCGATCCTTGCCCATCTGTTCGATCAGCCGTTTCAGTTCCGGAAACATTTAAAAACCTCCGTTATTATTCTCATAACTCATACTCCAGATTGGCCTTGGCCACCGCCTTCCGGGGGATCCGGAATGTTTTTCCATCCGCCCGCACCACGAGGACCTTCCCGCCGCCGCCGTCTTCATAATCGAGCAGCTCGGCGCAGAAATTGCGCCGTCCCTCGATCTTTTCCCCCAGACGGAGTCGGACCCGGGAACCGCGATACTTCAGAAAATCCTGGTCGCGATGTAGAGGCCGGTCCAGACCGGGCGAAGAGACCTCCAGGGTGTAAGGGCCGGGGGGAACGTCGTGCACATTTAACAGATCCCCCAACTGGTTGCTGATCTGCGCGCAATCGTCCACGGTGACGCCCCCTTCGCGATCCATATAGATCCGCACCAGCCATCGTGTCTGCATCCTCAGGCATTCCGCCAGAACCAGCTCCATCCCTTCGGATGCGAGAAGCGGTTCCGCCAGTTGCCGGATCTGTTCTTCATGGGGTTGCATAAAAACATCCCATCCCTTGGAAAAAAAAAGTGGGCTTAAGCCCACTCATCAAAACCCGCCGATGATTTCGGTTTTTCCTAACACACAAACAGACCCATTGCAAGGGAAAAAACGGACTCCGCCGCATTTTCCTCTGCGGGCGCCGAATGGATAAAAGAGTACGGCTTGAAATCAGGTCCCTTCAATTCGATAACCCTTTTTCCGAAATAATTTCAGGCAGACATCTGCAACCGTATTGTCGTATAAGACCCCTCTATTTTTCTCGATTTCTTCCAAAGCCGCATCAATCCCTATGGCGGGACGATAGGGGCGGTGCGATGCCATCGCCTCCACGACGTCGGCCACGGCGAGAATCCGCGCATCGAGAAGAATCTCGTCCCCTTTGAGCTTCTGAGGATAGCCGGAACCGTCGATCCGTTCATGATGTTGATAGGTTATATTTGCGATAGAATAAGGGAGTTCTATCATTTTCAGAATGTCATAACCGATTTTTGTGCGAGATTTTATCAGCTCGAATTCGATGCGGCTCAGTTTGGTAGGTTTGCTGAGTATTTCCGCAGGTATGTTCATCTTTCCGATATCATGGATCACACCCGCCATCCGGATGCCATTGATCTGTTCTTGGGGAAGATTCAGATCCTGAGCTATCGCCACGGCCAGGTTAGCGACCCTCTCCTGATGGCCGGCAGTGTATGGGTCTCTCGTTTCTACCATCATGGCCATCGATCGGATGGTATCGTTGATGCTCCGCCACAACTTTTCAACGGTCTTGCTGATTTCTTCTTCGGCGCGGCGCTGCTCGGTGACGTCGTCGATGGAGAAAACCACCTCGCTGATATTGCCCTTTTCATCAACGATGGGGGCGCCGTTGATGGAAAGATAGACGCGTCGCCCTTCGGGGGAAGTGATGGCATACCGAATGCCATAAGCGGGATTGCCGGAAGAGATTACCCGTGCAAAAGGTAGATTCTCGATGGGGAAAGGATTTCCGTCGAAATCCGTGATCCGCCATTCAGGAGAATCGTAAGTGAGACCGTTCATTTTATCGATGGAGAGACCCAGGATTTCCTCGGCCCGTTTGTTTGCGAAAACGATCCTGCCGTCACGATCGGCCACGGTGATTCCCGCCGGACTCGTTTTCATGATGCGATCGACCATGCTGCGCTCCCGGAGAAGCCATTCCTCCGCCTGCTTGCGTTCGGTGATGTCCTGCAGGGTAGTGCGAATCCCGGTGATTTTGCCATCTTTGTCCCGAAGGATCAGATCCTGGATAAGCACCGGTATTCTGGTTCCGTCTTTCTTGCAGTAGGATCGCTCGAGATTTCGCCCCTGCGGCAAAGTTCCAGCGAGCTTGTCCAACACGGCTTTTCGGGAAATGTCCTTTTCATCAACGAACTCCCACACGTGGCGGCCCAGCATCTCCTCAACAGAATAGCCAAGCATCTCGAGTTCAGTGCGGTTGATGCGGGTAACTCGTCCCTCGGTGTCCAACTCGTGGTAGCCAATAGGGGCATTATCAAAGATCTCCCTAAATTGAGTCTCGCTTTCCCGGAGGGCCTCCGCGGAGCGTCTTCGGGCGATTGCAATGCCGATACTGGCACCGAACCCTTCAAAAAACAGAATCCTATCGAGGGTAAATAAATTCTGCCGCGAATCGTTCAACTGTAGAAGACCGATGATTCCGCCGCCCGACTTCAGGGGTATCAACGCCACGGATTCATACCCCTCGCCGTTGCATCGGTTTCTCGTGCGGCCCTGACGCTCCTCCTCGGTTGTAGAGGCCAAGAGTTTCGTCGTGCTGTTCGTCCAGAAACTTCCGCCTTCCGTGAAAAAAGGCAGCGAGAGATCCGTCCGTCCGCTGAGGATGTTCCCGCACATACATTCAAGGACAGGATTTCCTTGGAAATCTCGGATGATTTTCCCCGCATTATCGTACGCGCAAAGATGATTCTCGTCTTCCAGAAAATGGTCGGGAAAGCCCTTGGACTCAAAGTAGGGGTAGTCCTCACCCTCCTTAAGGCGGATCCCTATGGCCTCGATGCCCGTGTGTTCCTTCAACAGGTGAAGGATATCGTTAACCAATTTCTGAACATCGTTCTGGCGGTTCAGCGTCTCGAGGATCTCCCTGGCCAGGTTCAGGCGCAACTCCGAAAGTCTGCGTCCGGTGACGTCTTCCAGAATGCCCTCATAGTAGAGCAGAACGCCTTTCTCGTCGCGGACATTGTGCGCACCGATCGATATCCAGATCCGGCTGCCGTTTTTGCGATAGGCCTGACACTCAAAATTGATGACCTCTCCTTGTGTTTCCATGATCCGGTCAAATTCGGCGGCATCCTCGGGATTCACATAAATCTGATGGGCAATATCCTTTATACTCGTCATAAGATCTTCCGGCGAGTCGTAGCCGAATATCCGGGCGAGAGCGGGATTGGCGGCGATGAAGCGCTCCCCGGGCACACTCCGGAAGATCCCCTCGCGGGCGTTTTCAAAGATGGAGCGGTACTCTTCTTCGGCCTTGCGGATTTGAATATACAACGCCGTGTTTTCCAGGATAGGAGAGATGATGCTCACCAGGATGCTCAACGCCTTCAACTGTCCTAACGTAAATTTACGGTGGCTCTTTGTGATATTGACATTCAGTACGCCCACCAGCTTTCCTTGGGAAAGCATCGGCATGGAGACGGCGGTGTGAATATCGCTGCGCGGCCGGATCGGCGCCATACGCGGATCACTGACCTCTCCCTTGAATACGACGGGCTCGCGGTTGCGGGCGACCCAGCCGGCAATGCCC
>Ga0163209_1000978_pt1 | contig 12501 bp, 7 predicted proteins | sample Kivu_160m_FD_113538 | JGI IMG/M metagenome (GOLD analysis project Ga0163209, IMG submission 113538) | Freshwater microbial communities from Lake Kivu, Western Province, Rwanda to study Microbial Dark Matter (Phase II) - Kivu_160m | ecosystem: Environmental > Aquatic > Freshwater > Lake ... | reverse complement strand
GGGCGTGTACTTCGTGAAGGTGACCACCTCCGAAGGCATCCGCACGATCAAGATCACGGTAACCCACTAACCTTAATTGGAACATACCTGAAAAAGGCCGGCCATGCCGGCCTTTTTCGTTTCTTTGCACCATGATCTCCATTAACAATCTCTCGATACAATTCGGTGGCGAATACCTGTTCGACCATGTATCCTTCATTATTAATGACAAGGACAGGATCGGCCTGGTCGGGAAGAACGGCGCCGGAAAATCCACCCTGCTGAAGATCATCCGGGGCATCCAGAAGCCCGATGAAGGGGAGACCGTCATGCCCGAAGGCTATTCAATCGGTTACCTGCCACAGGAAATGGTGGTCAGGAGCGACCGGACCGTCATGGAAGAAGCCATGAACGCCTTCGAAGAGGTGGTCGGGCTGAAGGAGAAGATCGCCGGATATGAAAAGCAGATCGCTGAACGGAGCGATTATGAATCGGAAGGTTACCACCAGCTCATCCGGCGGCATTCCGATGCCCTCGACCGCTACCACATCCTTGAAGGACAGGCTGTGCATGTCAACGTGGAAAAAATACTTGCGGGACTGGGTTTCGAACGCGATGAATTCGACCGGAAGATGGATACATTCTCGAGCGGCTGGCAAATGCGCGTGGAGATCGCCAAGATCCTGCTCCGCCAGCATGACGTCATCCTTCTCGATGAGCCGACGAACCACCTCGACATCGAATCCATTCAATGGCTGGAGGAATTCCTTGAAACATACCGGGGCGCCGTCGTGCTGGTCTCACACGACCGCGCCTTCCTCGATAACGTGACCCGGCGTACCATCGAGATATCGCTCGGGAAGATTTACGATTACAAGGCCAACTACTCCGATTACGTGCAGATGCGCGAGGAAAGGTTCGAAAGCCAGCTTGCGACCTACAACAACCAGCAGCGGCAGATCCGCCAGATCGAACGCTTCATTGATCGCTTCCGGTCCAAGGCCACCAAGGCAAAGCAGGTACAGTCGCGCATCAAAATGCTGGAGAAGATTGACCTTGTTGAATTGGACATGATCGACGAATCGGGGATCCGGTTCAGGTTCCCCCCGGCGCCCCATTCAGGCAAGATCATCCTCGAAGGGATCAACATCACAAAGGATTACCCCCAGAAAAGAGTGTTGTCAGGATTGCACTTCTCCGTCATCAAAAATGACCGGATCGCCTTCGTGGGAAAGAACGGCGAAGGGAAAACGACCCTATCAAAGATCATCACCAGGCAAACCGACTGCTCGGGCGAACTGAAGTACGGCCACAATGTCGTGATCGGTTACTATGCCCAGAATCAGAGCGATTACCTGGATCCGGAAAAGACCGTTTTCAAGACCATCGACGATATCGCCATCGGGGATATCCGCCCGCGGATCAAGGCCATCCTGGGAGGATTCCTCTTCAGCGGGGATGATATAGAGAAAAAGGTAAAAGTCCTTTCGGGCGGGGAGAAATCAAGGCTGTCGCTGGCCAAGATGCTGCTGACCCCGGCGAACCTTCTGATCCTCGACGAGCCGACCAACCATCTCGACATGCATTCGAAGGACGTCCTGAAAAACGCGCTGCTCCAGTTCAACGGCACCCTGATTATCGTTTCGCACGACCGGGATTTCCTCCAGGGGTTGACCAACCGGGTGTTTGAATTCAGGCATGGATCAGTCAGGGAGTATATCGGCGACATATACGATTACCTGGAACAGCGCCGCATCCGTTCCCTGAAGGAACTGGAGGAATCGGCAGCGTCAGCCGCCACCCCGGCTAATGCGCTTACGGCTTCCGTAAATAAGATCAACTGGGAGAAGCGGAAGGAAAACGAAAAGGAGATACGCAAGGTTAAGACCCGCATCGGGAAATGCGAATCGGAGATCGAACGGCTCGAAAACGAGATCCGGATAAAGGAGGGCATGCTGGGATCCCCTGAAAAACACCAGGACCAGATACGCAACGGCAGCCTTTATAAGGACTACCAGGATCTGAAGCTTTCGCTCGAACGGGAGATGAAGCGCTGGGAGGAATTGAACTACGAGCTCGAGATACTGGAGGATTAACAATGATGCGGGATGCCTACTTCTCCCTCACCAGCATATCATTCATCAGGGATACAAGCGTTTCCTTCCCGGCAGGTTCAAAGTGAAATGAATCGACCATTTGCAATGCGTTGCCGTGATGGCGCACGATCTCCTGCCGGGTCAGTTCATCGATCCCCAGCTCGCGGTATATCTTCAGGATCCCTGCGGTTTTTTCCTCCGGAGAGATCTCCCGGTCGAAAAAGTAATTTGTCAGCCTGACCAGCGTATCTCCTGTCGCCTTTTCGAAGGCCTTCAGATACAGGAAAGTCTTCTTGTTGGTGGCGATATCGCCCCCGATCTCCTTGCCGAACTTGCCCGCATCACCGAAAGCGTCGAGGTAATCGTCTCTGAGCTGGAATGCCATGCCCAGCTCGATGCCGAGGTCATAGATCCTGTCGGCGTCAGGCTGCCCGGCATTTGCCAGGATCGCGCCGAGCTTGAGCCCGCATGCGATCAGCACGGCCGTTTTCAGCCTGATCATCATGAGATAGTCGGCAACCGATATATCGGGATTTGTCTCGAATTCCATATCATACTGCTGGCCTTCGCATACTTTTCTGGCTGTGTCATTGAAAAGCCGGAGGACCTGGGGGAGGAATGAGGGATCGGTCCTGGCGACATGCTCGTAAGCGATCACAAACATGGTATCACCCGAAAGGATGGCAGTGTTGGCGTTCCATTTTTTATGAACGGTTTCAAAGCCCCTGCGGAGGGGGGCGTTGTCCATGATGTCGTCGTGGAGCAAGGTGAAATTGTGGAAAATTTCGATCCCCATGGCAGGATAGACCGCATCCTCGATGTTCCCGCCGAACAGGTCGCACGAAAGAAGCACAAGCACCGGCCTCAGCCGTTTTCCTCCGAATTCGAGTGTGTAGGCGATGGGCTCATACAGCCTGGAAGGCTCATGCCTGAATGCCGATCCGGCAAATGCCCTGTCGATCCGTTCCCTAAGCAACGTCAACGAATGCATATCAATCCGAAAGATTGATCAAATACTGCCCATACCCGCTTTTCAGGAGCGGTTGGGCGATGCGGTTGAGCTGTTCGCGGTCAATGAACTTCATGCGATAGGCGATCTCCTCGATGCAGCCGATCATCAGTCCCTGGCGGTTCTGCACCACTTCGACGAACTGCGAGGCTTGCAGCAGCGATTCGAAGGTGCCGGTATCGAGCCAGGCGATGCCACGGCTCAGCACGCCCACCTTCAGCTTCCCCTGTTCGAGGTACCAACGGTTCACATCGGTGATCTCATATTCGCCCCGGGCGCTGGGCTTCATGGTTTTCGCGATTTCGATGACGGAATTGTCATAGAAATACAAGCCCGGCACCGCATAATGTGATTTAGGCTGCTTTGGTTTCTCTTCGATGGACAGGGCTTTGAAATTATCGTCGAACTCCACTACTCCGTACCGCTCCGGATCGTGGACGTGGTAGGCGAATACCACACCGCCCGCAGGATCGTTGTTCTCCTGTACGATCTGGGAGAGCCCGTTTCCAAAGAAGATGTTGTCGCCGAGTACGAGCGCCGCTTTTTCCTTCCCGATGAAATGCTCGCCGATGACGAATGCCTGTGCGAGCCCGTTCGGAATGACTTGTTCCTCATAAGAAAAGGAGCATCCGAGCGATGATCCGTCGCCAAGGAGCTTTCGGAAATGGGGCAGATCCTGGGGCGTGGAGATGATCAGGATGTCGCGGATACCCGCCATCAGCAGTACCGAAAGCGGATAATAGATCATCGGTTTGTCGTAGATCGGCATCAGCTGCTTGCTGACGGCAAGTGTCAGTGGATGCAGGCGTGTCCCTGCCCCTCCTGCTAAAATGATTCCTTTCATGCCGGATAGATTAAAAATGGATGGGTAAAAGTACTAAAAGAAATTTGTTCAGGGGGCAGGATTGTTTTCATGGTTCCGGTTGAGGTCGCCGCCGGGAGCCGGCTCTTCTTCCGGCACGATGATCTCAGGGTCTTCGAAGATCTCGACAAATGGCTCCTCGAATGATTTTGTCGTACTCCATTTGTCAAGGGTCAGAAGCAGCGACGGGAGGACGAACATGTTCAGCAAACCTGCCACCAGCAGCGTAAAGGAGATGAGAAACCCGAGCGCCTGGGTGCCGCCGAAGGTGGAAAGAACGAAAATGCCGAACCCGAAGAACAGAACGGTCGATGAATAGATCATGCTGTATCCTGTTTCACGCAGCGCCGAGATGACGGAGGCAGGGATGTTGTGACCCGTTTGCTTCAGTTGCAGCCGGTACCGCGAAAGGTATTGAATGGAGTTATCTACCGAAATTCCCAGGGCAATGCTGAATATCAGTATGGTGGAGGGCTTGATCGGGATGCCCGTGAATCCCATCAGGGCGGCGGTCATCAGTTGCGGGATCAGGTTGGGGATCAGCGAGATCAGGATCATTCTCCAGGAAGTGAACAGAAAAGCCAGCAGTAGCGCGATGACGACCACAGCCAGCGCGATGCTCTCCCAGAGGTTACGGATCAGGAAATTGGTGCCTTTCAGGAAAACAACACTGGTTCCGGTGATGGTTACGTCATATCTCGCGGGATTGAATATCGAATCGATCGTCGGCTTCAGGCTTTGCTGAATACTGTCGATTTTGGCCGTCCCCACGTTGGCCATCTGCACGCTGATCCTGGTCACCCGGTAATTCGAATCGATGAAATTATCGAGCAGTGTCTTTTTTCCCGTTCTGAACGAAGGGATGTAACCTGCCATGAAGGCCAGTTCATTGCCGTCGGGCAGGGAGTAGAACTGCGGATCCCCGGCATAAAAGGCCTGCCTGCCGGTTTTTATGATCTCGACCACCGACAGGGGCCTCGAAAGTTCGGGGTATTTTTGAAGGCTGTCCTGCAGCCGGTCGATCTTTTTCAGCGTCGAAAGATTGAGCACCCCTTTTTTCTTTTTGGTGTCGACGATGATCTCGAGTGGCATGATCCCCTTGAAATGCTTTTCAAAGAACATCATATCCTTGTAGATCGGGTCGCTCTTCGATACGTCATCAACGATCGTCCCGCTGGTTTTCAGCCTCATCGCCCCCGCTGCGCCGATCAGGATACAGATCCCCATGCCGATATAGATCAGGTTGCGGTAACGGGTGACCACGCGGACCGCCTTATCGATCAGGGATTTTGCCAGGCTGGCCTCGATGTGCCGGGTATACTTTGCTTTTGGCGGCGGCAGGAAGCTGAAGAAGATAGGAACCAGGGTCAGCGAAAGGGCGTAAATGAACATGATGCCGATGGCCGCGATCAGCCCGAATTCGACCAGGAGCTTATTGTTGGTGATGATGAATGCCGCGAAACCCGTTGCCGTTGCCGCATTGGTCAGCAGGTTGGCCGCCCCGATGCGCTCGATGACGCGGCTCAGCGCTTTGGCCTGGTTGCGGTGGTGGGCATATTCATAATGGTACTTGTTGAGGATGAAAATGCAGTTCTCCACGGCGATCACGATGACCAGCGGCGGGATGATGGAGGTCAGCATGGTGATCTTGTAGCCGAAGATGGCCATCAGCCCGAGCGCCCAAACCACGCTGATGATCATGATCAGCGCCGGGAATATCACGGCCTTGAACGAACGGAAAAAAATGTAAAGGAAAATGGCGCTTACCAGCAGGGCCAGGATCACGAAAAGCACCAGCTCCTTCTGCAGCTTGTTGGCGATCTCGGTGCGGATATAGGGAAGACCCGAGAAATGTACCTCTGTCTTCGTCTTTTCTGAAAACCGCCCGATCGTACCCCTAATCTCACGGATCAGCCTGATGCGATCCTTCGAGTCGAGGTTGTGCTTGTCGAGGGTCAGCATCATCAGGTAGGCCGAGGAGTTCCGGTTGTAAAGAAGTCCGTCGTAAAAAGGAAGGGAATGGATCAGGTCCCTGATGGAATCGGTCGCCCGCTGACTTTCCGGCTTTTTGGGGGATATCGGGACAAACACGAATTTCTTCAGCGAGTCGTTTTTCACCAGGTTATACAACCGGGTCACCGACAGGACTTCGGATACGCCGCGGATCTTTTTCAGCGTGTCGGAAAGTTCATAGACGGCACGGAAACGGTCAAGCCGGAACAATTTCTGGTCAACGATGCCGATGAACATAATGGTTCCGTCCTGGCCGAACTGCCGGATGAACCGCTGGTAGATGATGTTGGTGGAATCGCTTGCCGGAAGAATGCTTGTGCTCTCGTACTGCAGTTTCACCTGCGTGGCCTTGTAGCCCATGAAGGCCGTCATCAGGGTAATGACAACCAGGATAATGATCCTGTTACGCAGGATCGTCCTGACCAGAAACTTCCACACAGGCTTTAATATTTAATGACCTCTCCCCCTGCCCCTCCCCTACAAGGGGAGGGGTGCCGGGGTGGGGTCATTTTGACGCCAAAATTACAAAATCCTGTCCACATTTTTCCTTAAGTTTGCACCCTGAAATTTCAGGTCAACATGAAACACGAACACAAGCTTTTCCAGGGAAAGACCCTGGCCATCCTTTCCGGCGGAGGCGACACACCGGCCATTAACGCCAGCATCGAAGGAATCAGAAACCGCGCTTCCCTGCTTGGTTTTAAGGTATATGGCATCCTGCGGGGCTGGAAAGGGCTGCTGGGCGACGGCGACGTGGTCGACCTGACAAACCAGCCTTACGACGGCTATTACGGTGGTACGGCCTTACGGTCGAGCCGCACCAATCCCTTTCCGTCGAAAAAAAATCCGGAAAGCAGGGTTCCCCAGGTACTCAGAAACCTCGAACGGTACAAGATCGACGTGCTGGTCACCATCGGCGGCGACGATACCAACGGCGCCGCGAAGCGCTTGTTTGAAACCGAAGGAATACCCGTGATCGGGTTTCCGAAGACGATCGACAATGACCTCAGAACCCGCACGGTACACCGTTACAATGGCAAGGACATTGAAGCCGTGCTGTGCCCCGGGTTCCCGTCTGCCGCGTTGTCGATGATGGAGTTCACGGCCAGCCTCAGGACCACGGCGGAATCCCATTCCAGGATCCTGGTGCTTGAAGTGATGGGCCGCGATGCCGGATGGCTTACAGGAACGACGGTTTTCGGAGGCGCCACCCTCGGGCTCATCCCCGAGTTCGAGATCACCAAAGAGCGGAAAGAGGTCTTTTTCGAAACGGTGAAGGAGGCTTATATGCATTCGAAGAAACGATGCCTGGTCATCCCGGTTTCGGAAGGGACGCGCTGGTACGACGAAAAGACCGGCAAGGTGGATGTGGTCTATGCCAGCTCGGAAGTGGACGAGTATGGCCACCCGAGGTTCGGCGGGGTCAGCGGCGTGATCGCCTCGGAGATCAGCAGCCGGCTGGGAATGGAGGCACGGGCGCAGATATCCGGATATTACCCCCGTTCGGGACATTGCCGTCATTACGACCGCAGGCTGACCTCCACCCTGGCCGACAAGGTGGTTGATCTGCTGCTCCGCGAGGAGTACGGCCAGATGCCCGTCATGAAGAAGATCGTTCCGAATGTCGAACTCGAAGAGTTCAACACCACCTCCATCGATATGGGCGCCGTCGGGAACAAGCCCCTTTCGGCAGAATACTATGACATCGGAAAATTCTCCTTCACCGAAGCCTATCAGGATTTCCTGTCGAACATCCTCGGGATTCCCGCGTTCGATGAGTTCAAATACGATTTCCCGGTGGTGATCCCGTGACCCCCACCCCTGGCCCCTCCCCCATGCGGGGGAGGGGCCAGGGGTGGGGTCACAGACTGTACAGTATTCCGGCTCCTCACCTCCATCATCACCTTTCTTCCCCGGGTCATTTGCGTTACGGCCTCTTCGTCGTAATGACGGATGGTGATCAGTTCCAGCCCTTCGTTGTAACGGGTCTCATAATCCCTGTTCAGGAAAGCGAGCAGGGGGGCCACTTTCCGCTGCTCGGCATCCACGCAGAAAGAAAAGCTGATCGCCGAGTTGTGCATCATGTTGACCTTGACCCTGAAATCGGCCAGAATTCTGAAGATCCCGCTGAGATTCTCTTCCAGGATGAAGGAAAAATCACGGGGAGATACCGATATCAGCATCTGGTTCTGCTTGCGGATGAAGATCGGGAAGGGGATCTTCCATTTACGGAGGCTCCTGACGGAAGTTCCGGGCAGGTCGGGATCGGAAAACGACCTGACCTTTAAAATGATACCGGCATTTTCGAGCGGCTTGATGGTCTTCGGGTGGATCACGCTGGCTCCGTAATAGGCCAGCTCGATGGCTTCCCTGTAAGATAGGGTCTTCAGGCAACGGGATCCGGGCATCCATTTCGGATCGGCGTTCATCACGCCGGGGACATCCTTCCAGATGGTCATTTCCTTCGATTGCAAACACCAGGCGAAGACCGCCGCCGAGAAGTCAGAGCCTTCCCTGCCAAGGGTGGTGGTGTTCCCCGAGGCATCCCCGGCGATAAACCCCTGAGTGACTGCAACAGACCGCATCCCCTTCCTGACTGAAAAATGTCCCTGGACTTCCGACAGGACCAGCTCCTTCGTCTTGCTCCAGTCCACCCGGGCATCACGGAAAGTCGAATCGGTAATGATCAGCCCACGCACGTCGAAAAGCGTTGAGCGGCAGCCCTGCAGCGCCAGGTAATGGTGGAGGATCGCTGACGAAATGAGCTCCCCGTAACTGACTATCTGATCATATTCAAAGTCGAAATCAAGAGACACCTGACTGAAGAGATGACCCCTCCGGATATGGCCGCGGAGCTGATTGAACAGTGAATCCACCTCCCCGAACACCAAATGATTCTTGTCTTCAAACAGTTCGTCCATGATGGAAAAGTGGTAATCCCTGACTTTCCGGAACGATTCCACTACGGCTACGGGGTCTTTGCCGATATAGTGAGCGAGGACCTCCTCCAGGGCATTGGTCGTTTTGCCCATGGCCGAGATCACGACCAGCAGCGGGGTTCGGTCAAACCGTCTGATAATGTCGGCGACGTTTTTTACTCCGGCGGCGTTGTTGACCGATGCTCCGCCGAATTTGAAAACCTTGACATGCATGCGGCAAAAGTAGCGAAAAGAGAAACCGGTTAATCCGGAATTTCCTAAATTTGCAGCCTAAAAGACCTCCAATGAAATTCAAGACCCTCACCGAGTTTATCATTGAAAAGCAGGCCGAATACCCGCAGGCGTCGGGCGAGTTATCCCGGCTGCTCAACGACATCGGGATCGCCGCCAAATTCGTTAACCGGGAGGTGAACCGGGCCGGGCTCGGCGATGTGATGGGATACGCGGGGGAGGTGAATGTGCAGGGCGAAGACCAGAAGAAGCTCGATGTTTATGCCAACGAACAGTTCATCGCGGCGCTCAAGTATGGGGGCCAGTGCTGCGCTATCGGCTCGGAGGAGAACGAGGAGATCATCGTACTCGACAGCGATATTTCAAAACACGGGAAATATGTCGTGGCCATTGACCCGCTCGACGGTTCGTCGAACATCGAATCGAACGTCTCCATCGGCACCCTGTTCTCGATCTACCGGCGCAGGACGGTGAGAGGCTCCGCCCAGTTGGAGGACTTCCTGCAACCGGGGCGTAACCTCGTCGCCGCCGGATATGTCATCTATGGTTCCTCCACCATGCTGGTCTATACCACAGGAAACGGGGTGAACGGATTTACGCTGGATCCCTCCGTCGGCCTGTTCATCCTGAGCCATCCCGACATGAAATACCCTGAAGGGGGCAGCATCTATTCGATCAACGAAGCCAATTACAACTCCTTCCCCGAAGGGGTAAGACAGTATATCCATTACTGCCAGGAAGAGGACAAGGCGACCAACCGGCCCTACTCCACGAGGTACATCGGTTCTATGGTGGCCGACATCCACCGGAACATGATCCGCGGCGGGATATTCCTCTATCCGGGCACTACCAGGAACAGGCGGGGGAAGCTCCGGCTGCTGTATGAGTGCAACCCTGTCGCATTCCTGGCCGAACAGGCGGGCGGAAAGGCCTCCGACGGTTTCCGGCGCATACTCGACATCCAGCCGGAACTGCTGCACGAGCGTTCACCCTTGTTTGTCGGACCTACCCACATGGTTGAAAAGGTGGAGCAGCTTATGAAAGACGTCTCCCCGGAATTCAGCATCGAATAGATTCTATTTGAAGGCTTCGGATCTCTTATCGCTTTACAGGGATCATCCCCGGATCAGGGAACTGGTCGCCCTTCTTTCCGAAGATAGATCACCCGCTCACCCGCTTACCCGCTTACCTGTTCACCCGCTTACGCGTTTACCTGATCAACCTTCTCACGCACTCAGTGTCACTCTTCACGGCCTCTCCGGCTCCTCCCGTTCGCTGGTCACGGCCGCCGTGTTCGATCAAACCACGCTGACCCATCTGGTGATCCTGCCCGACCGGGAAACAGCCGCTTACTGTCTGAACGACCTTCAGCAGCTCCTTGGCGACCGTGTATATTTTTTCCCTTCATCCTTTAAAAGGGGTTTCCGGGCAGGGATCAAAGACAACCACGGGTTGCTCGCCCGCACGGAAGTGCTGAACCTGCTGGGCTCCAGAACACGGAAATTCATTGTCGTCAGTTATCCTGAAGCATTGGCCGAGAAGGTCGTCAGTAAGAAATTCCTGGAAAAAAATACGCTCAGGCTGACGGCAGGCGAGCAGGTTGACATGGAATTCGTTCTGGATCTCCTCGTGGAATACGAGTTCGAGCGCACCGATTTTGTGGCGGAACCGGGTCAGTTCTCCCTTCGCGGGGGATTGATCGACGTCTATTCCTTCAGCCACGACCATCCCTGCCGGATCGAATTTTCAGGCAAAAAGGTTGGCTCGATCCGCACCTTCGATCCTTCGACCCAGCTTTCGATAGAAAAACTCCATGAGATCAGCATCATCCCGGATATCCGGGTGAATCCCGAAAGGGAAATGGAATATTCGTCCCTGTTTGATTTCCTGCCTGGTAAGACGACAGTGTGGCTCGATGATGCCGGATCGCTTTCCCAGCCACCACATGAATCGCTGCCCGACACGCGCCTCCTGCTCTCCGGGGCCGACATTCTTGCCGCGCTTGGCAGTTTCATGACCATCGGGCTCGGACAGGGAACTTCTGTCAGATCTGCCCTGCGCATAGATTTCAGCGCCTCCCCGCAACCGTCGTTCAATAAGGATTTCAACCTGCTCCTGCAGGACCTTCGGAAGAATGCCGCAGATGGTTTCCGCACATTCCTTCTTGCCGATAACCCCAAACAGGCCGAACGACTGCAAAGCATCTTCGACGATCTTGAATCGAAAGAACCCGCCGACACGGATGTTACCCGTCACGCCCTGCCTGCCGGCAGGCAGGCGTTTCGCGTCACGCATCACGACCTGCCCGTCACCCTCAACTTCTCCCTCCACGAAGGCTTTATCGACCATGACCTCAAAATCGTCTGTTACACGGATCACCAGCTATTTGAACGCTACCACAAGTTTCATCTCCACGACGGGTATGCCGCCAGGGAAGCCCTGACGCTCAGGGAGCTGTATGACCTGACGCCTGGCGATTTCGTGACCCACATCGACCATGGCGTCGGGAGGTTCGACGGGTTGGAGAAGATCATTAACAACGGCAGGGAACAGGAAGCTATAAGGCTGATATACAAAAACGATGACCTGCTGTACGTGAGCATCCATTCTTTGCACAGGATATCCAAATATATCGGGAAGGAGGGGGTGCCACCGGCCTTGAACAGGCTTGGATCGGATGCCTGGAACAGACTGAAAAACAAGACCAAAAGCAGGGTCAAAGACATAGCCAAGGAGCTGATCAGGCTATACGCTGAGCGCAGGGCGGCCAAAGGGCTGATGTGCATGCCCGACACCTATCTCCAGACGGAGCTGGAAGCCTCTTTTATCTACGAGGACACCCCCGATCAGATCAAAGCCACCGCCGACGTGAAAAGGGATCTGGAAGAGCCCTTCCCGATGGACCGCCTGATCTGCGGGGATGTGGGATTCGGGAAGACCGAGATCGCCATCCGCGCCACTTTCAAGGTGGTGGCCGAAAGCAGGCAGGTGGCCATACTGGTCCCGACCACCATCCTTGCGCTCCAGCATTTCAAGACCTTTTCCGACAGGCTGAAGGGATTCCCCTGCCGGGTTGATTATATCAACCGGTTCAAATCGGCGGGCCGGCAGAAACAACTTCTCGGCGAGCTGGCCGAAGGTAAGATCGATGTCCTGATCGGCACCCACCGGTTGCTCAGCAAAGATGTCATTTTCAAAGACCTGGGGCTTCTCATCGTGGATGAGGAGCAGAAATTCGGAGTGAGCGCAAAGGAAAAGATCAAAATGCTGAGGGTGAACCTCGACACCCTGACGCTGACGGCCACGCCCATCCCGCGCACCCTCCAGTTCTCCCTGATGGGAGCCCGCGACCTTTCCATCATCAACACCCCG
>Ga0163209_1000977_pt1 | contig 12504 bp, 11 predicted proteins | sample Kivu_160m_FD_113538 | JGI IMG/M metagenome (GOLD analysis project Ga0163209, IMG submission 113538) | Freshwater microbial communities from Lake Kivu, Western Province, Rwanda to study Microbial Dark Matter (Phase II) - Kivu_160m | ecosystem: Environmental > Aquatic > Freshwater > Lake ... | reverse complement strand
AACGATAAAACACTTTAGTTATGCCAAAAAACTACTACGCACTGAATAGAGGCCGAACCACCTGGCGATCGTCCGTGCCTCCAAAATCGCTCCCTTAGAAAGAACGGTACAATTTTACATTAGTTTTTTTTAATGTCAAATATTTTTTACCCCTCATCAATGTCAATAATTCGATTTTACATACTGGTCAGGGGTTCGCCTCAAGTGGTCAGACCAAATGAGACTACCTCATTAAATTCCACTTTTAAATCTGATAAATACCGGATACAATAAATATTTTCACTCTTAGAGGCCTCAGGACTTGTAATCCTTAGTAAATAATAATGCCCGAACAAGTCGGGCTTTTTAAAATCAGGCACACATTCTACTTAAATCAAACGATTCATACTACTACTTGATAAGCATGAAATTTTAACTTGGATCTTAAAAAATAAATACGAATTACATGACGGTTTGCATTGGAGGAAACCTGATAATATCACGGCTCCTGATTAAGATCAACCAGTGTTTCAATCAAACGATCATTTATATCAATAACTTGAATTTTGACCATATGCTCAGTCGGGATTATATGCACTATATCTGTGATCGGGTCGAACGGATCCTTTTAGTTCTGCATCAGGCGGTATCTAGCCGGCACCGGCGATTTCCCATCGCAATTTAGAACGTGGTATACCGCGCCGTTACTTTCTGAACCTTAGTATTGGCGATATTATTCTGAATATGACTAATAAGAGTCTTAATCCCCTAACAATTGGGGCTTACTTTCTGACAATCAAACTGCATTGTTAACCTTCCACTGATACATTTTTAAGGTATTCGCTAATGCGTTCGACCAGGCGTTTTCCAGTGTTTCGGTAGCCGCGGTGAGGTCTTTGTTCATTGTCTTCTTTGAGCCATTTATCCAGGTCATTTTGTAAAGACCCAACTGATTCGTAAATCTTTGTTCTGAAGGAAGGTCGGAAGAATTCTCCCATAACAGTCCGATTAAAACGTTCAGCAAATCCGTTGGTTTGGGGATGACGAACTTTGGTTTTGCGATGTTCTATATCCGCTAATTCCAGGAACATCTCATAGGGATGGTTTGAATGTATAGTTAATCATCATATCTCGTCAATACATATCAGTACTATTGAAATGTTATCATTTCCCCCTTTATTCTTTGCTTCAAATAGCAATTTATCAATACCATTTCCCTTATCTAATAAGCTCTCAATGTCATTATCTGATAGCATATCTGATAAACCATCACTACATAATATTAAAATGTCTTCAGTAAGCAATTTTCCACCAATTGGTAAAAAATCAACAAATATATTTTCCCCTCCTCCAAATGAATTAATAATTAAATTAGATGCAATATTCTCATTGCCAGTCATCTCTCTTAAAGAGTGATCACGTGAAATTTTCAATAGATTACCTCTTCGGAATCGGTATAACCGACTATCACCGACATTTATATAATACGCAGCTTCACCGTAAAATAAAGCCCCAATTAAAGTAGAACCCATACCTTTTTTACCTATTTCTTTGTTCCCCTCCTCAATTATATAATAATGAATCTCTTTTACCCACTGGGATATTTTTTCCCTTAACTCTTTTTCTGTCAATCCTTCTTCTAATGTCTTGATTCTTTCACCTATTTTTCGTAGAACTATTTCGCTTGCAACCTCTCCAGCATTATGCCCTCCCATCCCGTCAGCAACTGCTACAAAAAGTGTTTTGTTCTGCTCATCTAATTCAAATGATAGCTCACGTTTATCATCCCGAAAAATATCTTCTCCTATTAATACCATATCTTCGTTATGGTCTCGTACGCATCCTATATCACATACTACAAAAATGTGTAATAACATATTTCAAATCCTTAAGGTTCCGGTTTTACCCACCGGTTTTTTTATTTCGATATAAAACTCTATTGAAGCAATTTGTAAAAATGATTTATCCTGTAAAATCTGAGGCTGGTTTGAAGTTATAAATGTATCGTTATATTTCGTTCCGTTAGTTGAACCTAAATCAGTTGCTACCCAACCTCTTTGTAAATCAAAACTGATCTGCAAATGCTTACTGGAAACAAAATTATATTTCTTAAAGATATCTACAAAATCCCCTGATGCTCTACCAATAATCACATCTCTATCTATTTTAATATCTAAATTTAGATTTTTATTAATCAGATGTAATTCACTAGGCGTAGGTGAAATACCAGCCTTAGCTTGCGCCGTGGGCTCTATACCAGATATACTAATAGAACTATCTATTTTATCCTTTGCCGGTATCAATTGCGTCCCATCAAAAGTACACATTTTCCCTTTGCCTGGTCGACCACACTTAGGACAAATTAAAATTTCCTGACCACACTGATCACAGTATAATGAATCATCATCAATATTTGTTTTACAGAAAGGGCATGCTAACACTTTACCATCCTTTGTATTAAAATAACCTCTATAGAACTAATAAAAAAATCCATCGAACACATAACTTTTATGCGCCTTTAATGCCGTATTTCTTACTTCTTCAGATCCTCAATAGTAATTGTGTTTAAAACTTCCACTTCGATTTGTTCTCTGCTCATCATCTCTGCAACTCTTTTAGCCTGATTCTCCAGCACCTTCTCAAAAAGGTTTCTAACCGTTCTGCCATTTGCAAAATTTCTATCTCTATGCTCGTATATTTTTTCAAATATTGTAGTCAGTTCTTTTTCTATTCCTTCAACCAAATTCATCCCCTTTGATTTTGCCATTGATATAAATATTTCCTCTAATTCTTCAGGTTGATAATCTTCAAAGTCTATATACTTTGTGAATCTTGACTGTAACCCAGGATTTGAATTGATAAAATCATCCATTGAAGTAGAATATCCAGCTACAATCACTATAAACTTCCCTCTATCATCTTCCATTCGCTTTAGTAACGTATTTATGGCCTCTTTGCCATAATCTGTCCCCATTCCTGTTGAAGCTAGAGAGTAGGCCTCATCGATAAACATAACACCACCCATCGCGCTATCAATTACCCGATTTGTCTTTGGAGCCGTCTGCCCTACATATTCCGCCACTAGACCTGACCTGTCTACTTCAACTAAGTGTCCTTTAGATAATAATCCTAATGCCTTGAAAATATCCGCTAAAATTCTTGCTACAGTAGTCTTCCCCGTTCCAGGATTACCGCGAAAAACAAAATGCAGTGTCAAAGGAGTTGCAACTCCTCCCTTCTCAGCCCGTGCTTTTTCAACTTTTAAATAATTGATTAGACCCTTCACTTCCTTTTTAATCACCTCAAGCCCAATAAGACTTTCTAATTTTTCCAGCACCTCCGCAACTGTAATAACCTTCTCTTCTTTCCATGGAATATCCTCTGCTTTAATCAGGGATAATTCATATTTATCTTTATACCCATATAGGGTTAGCCGATTCGCCCTTTGTTTTATACAATCATCAAAAAGATTCCTAATCTCTCTTCCATTCCCGAACTGTTTGTCTTTACTGGCACACTTCTTTACTATTATTTTTTTCAGTCTTTCTTCTGCTTCATCTTCCAATTGGAATTTTTCCTTTTTTGCCATTATACGAAAGATTGCCATCAATTCATCCGGAGTGTAGTCCTCAAAATGGAAATATGTATTAAAACGGGTTCGTAATCCCGGATTGGCATTAATAAAGTTCTCCATTTCTTTTGGATAACCGGCAACGATAACCACAAATTTGCCTCTATCATCTTCCATTCGCTTAAGAAGAGTATCTATTGCTTCTTTTCCAAATGGATCATTGGTTCCTTCCGGAGCAAGGGTATATGCTTCATCAATAAAGAGAATTCCCCCCATTGCGCTATCACAGAGTTTGTTCACCTGTGGAGCGGTCTGCCCAACATATTGAGCAACTATATTACCCCGATCAATCTCAATTAAATGTCCACGGTCTAGTAAACCAATTGCTTGAAAAATTTCGCTCAATTTTCTTGCCACAGTAGTCTTTCCTGTTCCTGGATTTCCGGTCATAACAATATGAATACCAAGTTTATAAGATTTGTCAAATTGAATCGCTCTTTCTTTTTCTATCTTAATTGTATTAATTAAATTTTTTACTGTGTCCTTAATATCTTTCATGCCTACTAAGGTATTAAGCTCCGTTAAAATCTCTTCAGTGGTCTTCTCTTCTGGAATTTCAACCTTTATATCTTCGGGGAGTATAAGATTATTATCTAGGGTTTCTCCAGAGGTACGAAGATAATAATTGTTGATTATCTCTTCGGTCTGTTTGATAACCATTCTGGCATTACTAAAAGACTCATCCCGAATTCTCACTAAATGCTTCAATAATTTTCTAAATTTATCGAGAGCCAATTCGCTTAAATTTAAATTGTGTTTTTTAAACTCATTTTCTCCAATCAGACACATTTGTTCAGCAGAAAAATCAGAAAGTTCAAAGATATATTTAAATCGCTCTTTAATATTAGGATTAGCATTCAAATATTCCTTTAATCCTTTAGGTAAACCCGCCAGTATTACAATTGGATCATAACCAGACTTATCCATCTCTGTAAAAAGCTTATCCAGGGGATTTATTTCACTCGAATATCCAGCTGGTACTAATTTTTGCACGTTATCAATAAATAGAATACCACCTTTAGCTTTTTGAAAATTCTGCTCAAAATCCTTGGCAAATTTGGCATAATCTACAGCGTCGATAATTACCGCATCCTCCTTTGTTGTAACTCCATATCGACAAAAAATTCTACATAATATTTCCCCTATTTTACTCTTTCCCGTTCCGGTATTACCGATAATAATGGTATGAAGGTTGACTTTTGGAATGGTTTTACCTGCTTTTCTTTTTGTCTCCATGGCCTGGGCAATATTGATGATTTTTTGAATTTCTACTTTAACATTATCCATTCCTACTAAATCTTCAAGTTTAAAAGAGGAGATAGCTAACTTGGCACCGCAAAATCTACAGAATTTTGCTATATCTCTATTCTCTGCATTGCATTTCTCACATTTTAAGATCATAATGCACTCCTTAAAAAAGCAAATAAATAATTGGTTATGTTATTTTTGTACTCATTTTTTTCCTGAAATTAGTAAAAATCACTGTCCAGTTCGTACCACTCGAACATATAATGAAGCTGACTTTTCTTGGTGGCCTTTACTACCACGAAAATCAACAAAATATACGCATTTATTATCAGCTGAATATTCCATTGATGTCCAATATCTACCTTCTTCGTAACTGATTAATGATCCACCATTATTATACAGACTCATTAATTCAGTTTCGGTGGGCAAACGCCAATCGTTATATACTTTATACACCAAATTTTTTGCATGATTAGTAGCTTTTAACCAATTATATCTATTAATATCTTTATATCTGGGCCACATTAAATATTGACCACCTCCGATTCCTACAATTACAAGGTCATCATTAATTATCTTCCATTCACCATTTTTTACCTTATACTTTTCAACTTTATCTTTTCTACCTATCACACTGTCCTGTCGCTTTATCTGTGCCTTATTTCCTGTATTACTTGATAGCTCCAACCCTCTCTTTGCCTTATCTTTAGACTGTATCATGACGTTCACAAATTTGATTCCTTTCTCTGCTTCATCGTTTCCAGGTTTGTACTCGAACGCAAACTGATATGCTTCTAATGCCCTAGTCCAACTGCCATCTTGTATATATTGGCTTCCCTGATCTATCAAGTGTTTATATTTCTTCCTTTCCTTGTCGATGATTAAAAATAATATCCTAACGCAATAAGAAGAGCAAAGGATAAACTAATCAAAATAAATCGAGTCACTACCGGAATAATAAGCTTCCTATCATTTCTTCAATTCATTAAAATAATCTTTTAATCCTGTAAAAGTGCTTAGAAGAACACCAACAATAACTCCAAGCCAAAATCCGTTCCCCCCTCCTTGCCCCATCACCTCAAATACATCCTTGTTAGTATCGGAACTAATGTAAGTAATGCAGCTATATACACAACCAGCAAGTGAAAATAGAAATCCACATGATACAGTCGATCCTATAATAGTACCTACTGAATGCCCTATGGTTTTTCTAGCTCGTGCTTTTCTTTCTTTTAAATCTTCATATTCCTTCTTTGCCTTATCCTTATACAGCTTAAGTTTTTGGATTATCTTTTCTATATCATATAAAAAGTTTATTGATTTTTGAACTGCTTTATAAGACTCTCTATCCCATTGTGATTCCGCGCGAGTTATTTTATCTTCAGCATCAGTAAGAAGTATTTTTATTGATATTAGTTCTTCTGAGAGGATTTGAAAATTATAGGACTTCAATTCAACCAAATCTGTTTTTAATTCATTTAATTTTTTTTCAAACTTGATCTGGAATTCATTTTTTCTGGATTCCAAGTATTTCTTCTGAATATTTATAGTTGCTTCGTCAATCAATCCTAACTTGTAGCCATTATTAACAATGGACTCTATTTTATCCCAATAATAGTCCTTATCCGGATTTGTATTCAAAATATATTTAATAATCTTTATGCAACCATCCTTATTTTCGTTCGAGATACCTTTCTCTAAATATTCTCTAATAATTTCCAAGTAATTAGTATCCTGATATTTATTCAACCAAAAATCTGCTTCTTCAACAAACTGACTACCAACGGCAGTCGCCTTCTCTAGAAATGCTTTATTTAATAATTTCTTACTAAATATCTTCCTAAAATCATCCAAAGTATAGGCTAATTCATCCTCAAAATGGAATGGACTCTTCTTCTCAAGTGCATAGAATAACGTGATTCGATTATGTCTTCCCAACTTTCGCCATTTATCAATATTACCTTTCAACTCAGAATATTGCTCCAGCCAGATCGATAGTTTTGAATCAGGATTAACCAGATACTGAACAATCTTATCTTTTAAACTGTCATCGGCTGAAAGCAAGTCTTCCGGTTTGAAGAAAGCAATGTTGTCAATCTTATATCTATCTTTTCCCTGCAACTCCAGTATGATCGTATTTAGCGCTCTCTCAGGCTGATAGGTTTTGGCGTATTTTCTAAATGTATCTGCCTCTCCCCTAGATTCCCTTGCTTCTAAGAAAAGATAAAAATCAGCCTTCAAATTTTTTGTCAATTCATTCCGATAATATGAATTCTCCTTCTCTAAAGCATCCCCAATCTCTTCTGCCGTCTTACATTCAACTCCACTAAAACTCTTATAATTCTTTCCCGGATCCAATATGTATATGGCCTTCTGCAAACCAGCATTTTCATCCGTCGGATAATCATCCTCTACAATCCCCCTAATATCTACATATAGCGACTGATCTACATTCTCTACCCACTTCTGAATCGTCCCCTTGTACAAATGCTTCTTACCCTGTTGCGGATACTTCTCCAATAACCGCGCTAACTCGACCGGATCATTTATTACTACCTCTTCACCATCTATAAAACCAAAATGAAAATCACTATAGGTCTTTTCAATTACTTTATAATGCACAGGAACATGTTCACCAGCCAGCCACTTCTGTACTTCTTTATAGCCCCATCTATGATGATAATCTATGGTTATCAGCCCTTTAACTAATGTCTTCAAATCCTCTGGCATATCAGTCGGAATATCAACCCTGCCACTCGTGGTCAGATTGGAAATAGCATGTATCCCAAGGCCTTCAAATGGATTATTCCCCAACCAGAAATGAATTATAGTAAAACCAAATGCATAATAATCAACCTCTTTGCCAATGATTGCTTTGCCACCGTAACCATAAAGCTCCGGCGCCGCATAACCCACTGTCAAACTCTGAGAGGTCAACCTCCGACTCATCCCTTCTTCCAAAGCCGATGATATCCCAAAATCTCCAACTAATATATCTGTACCATTCGCATTCTTGTAAAATAAGTTCTCCGGCTTTATGTCCCGGTGTATTATGCCCTTCGTATGGCAATACTCAAGGGCATTGACCGTCTCTCTCACTATCTGTTTTAACTGCTCACGATCTTTTATGGGAAGGTATTTATAGGTGCCGTCTTCTCTCTTCTCTGTCAGACTCCCACCTTCAGCATATTCCATGATCTCAAAAAATCTATCACCCAAATAACCATAATCAAGAAGATCAACTATGTCTTCGTGATGCAAACCCTTTAATTGCTGCAAGATCGTATCTTTGGGCTTGAAATTAGGATAATATAATTTGAATATGAATCTCTCTTTACCTCTCTCCATCAGATATACTTCCGCTTCTCCGGTAGAGCGGTTGACTACCTGCAAAATGATATATTTATTATCATTCAGAATTATTTCACTCCCCGGATTCATCACCACCCCGGACAAGATAACCTGTGATACCTGCGGCTGAGTCGCTCCGGAAGTGGAATAACCCGATGAAATCACAGCTTGATCTGCCCGTTGGGTACCCTGACCCGATAAGGACACCCCCGAAGAAATTATCTTGTCATCTCTCGACTTTATGGTCTTATCTCTCATACTAAGCCTCCGAAATCTTTTATCACTATTACACCCAATGCCCTCCCCTTGAAGGCGCACTACATCCACTCGGTCCATTCAAATGAACAACACCGTATGCATTACAGCGCCAACCACTATGTCTCTTTCTCTCTTCTTCCCTCTTTCGTCGTTCCTCCTCAAGTCTCCGTCTCTTTTCTTCCTCTTGTCGCTCTATTTCCTTATTGGCGACCTCATCAATCTTTTTAATACTCTCCTTCTGTTTTTGTGAAAAGAGCGGGGTATACGTTTTTCTTTTTTCTCCTTTATTCTCGATTTTCTTAAGGTATGACTTCAAATCATGTATATCATTTGATTCATCTTTCTGAACAAATTGAATGTTTTGCATGTTCATAATAAATTTTTGAGCCATATAGAATCTTCTGGCTTCCTGGTTTGAATTAAATATTTCCTTTTGTTCTTGAGAAGTATCTTGCATTTTTTTTATTATATCTTGAGCAGCTCCTGTCAATGGAATATCACAATATTTACAAAAATCAAAATAACTTATCCGACCACATTGGGGACATATAACGCCTGCAACAGGATTACCACATTCAGCACAATAGATCGCACCCTCTTCAATATCCGCATAACAGAACTTACATTTTCCCTCTAATAACCATTCACCACAAACTTCGCAAATATCCGCATCCGATGAGACCACTTTGGCACCACATTTCGGGCACTTTCTTACTGTACCAAAACAGTGTCCACATTCGCCACAAAACTCAGCCTCATAGTCATTTAATTTTCCGCAAGACGGGCATTCTTTTTCAGTTTTTTCTTCCTCAGGAGTATATGCTATCTTTCTTTCTCTTTTTTCTTCTTCTTGTAATCTCATGGCTACGATTTTACCTCATTTATGGTTTAATTACTGTGTAAAACTACTTTTTTTCATGCATCTTAAACGGATATATTCTAATTGTGAATTTAATTCATGATAAGTATTTGCCTAATTATTTACTATATACTTTTACGGTGCCCAACATGGATCAAAATCTCCTCCAACATGATCATCTTCCACAAAAAGGTCTGTCAAACGATGTTCATGCTTACCATCTTTTCTAATAATAAAAATATCGGCACCATTGCCATTCATTTTCCGAGAAGAAAATACTATCCATTGGTTATCAGGCGACCAGCCACCAATCCAACCTGATATTTCAGTCAGTCTTTGTCTATTCCTACCATTTGAATCCATTATAAAAAGGTCATTACCATTACAAAAAATAATTTGTTTACCATCTTTACTCCATTTAGGTTCATAATCATTTTCTTCAAAAATATTTAGTGATCTTATATTTTTACCAGCGGGATCGATTACAAACAGCTTATTATCACTGTCGGCCAATATGATATTATTATCAAAACGCCAGTAAAAATAACTTATTGACTTGACCTGAGTGATCTGTTGAACTCTTTTGTTTTTTAATTCCATTATCCAAATTTGTGTTGTGTGATTCTCAGTTCGTTTAAAAGCAATTTTACTTCCGTCTGGCGAGAATTTGGGAAAACTTGATCCCACATTATCATCATCAGTCAATTTCTTTAAATTAGAGCCATCCAAATCCATAGAATAAATCTCTGGACTTCCATCCATATAATGAACTCCAAAGAAAATCTCATTAGCAGGCACTCTCGTTATTGAGTACCCTGAATCTATTTGATCGTGGTAATATAGTGCTTCGTTTTCGGTAACAGGATTATCAGAATAATGGGGACCTGAACTAAAAACAATTTTAGTACCGTCGGGAGAAACATCAGGTTCTTCACCCCAATTGAGCAGATTAGATAATCGACTGCCATCGGAATTCATCACGAAAAGTCCTTTACACTGCCTACTGAAAATAATTTTCCAATTTTTATCAGGAATAATTTGAGATTTCTCTTTTACTATATTATCGGATGGTAACTCTGGTAATTTATTCGTTTGAATATGCTCTTCTTTAGCAATGACTGCTCCTTTTTCTTTGAGGTGATTTATTATCTCTATATGACCTCTCTCTGTAGCAATTATCAGGGCGGTTTTCCCATTGCCATCTTTTGCATTGATATTGGCGCCCTTTTCTAGTGCTGTTTTTAGAACGATCAGATTACCATCTTTGGCGGCCTCTAAAAGAACTTCATCTAAAAATTTGCTCATCTATTACCTCAATAATTATTTTTTCTAATCATAATACATTTTATTTAAGAGAATCCTTATACAACGAACTTACAAGCGCCAATTTTATCCAATAATATATTTGTTACTTATTACAATTCACACCACTCAACGGCTGTCGCTAATTTAGGGTTATTCGCTAAAAGGATGGATACATTCATTCTCCCACGTCATTAGTGATCTCTCACACTACAATAATCAACATGTCCATATCTATTAATAACCAAGCATAGATTTCCTATAGAATTTTCAATGCTTCGATTAGGTAGAGGGGAAGAATATAACATCATTTCAAGATGAAATTTATACTCAATGTGGTCCTGCCCGCAACGATAAATCAGGCCATATTTTACAACCCTTGGAAATTCGAATGTGATTTTTTCTAAAAATTCAGCGGGAGGAAGATCACTTCTATTTGTTATAAAATCGATATTCATATCGCTTAACTTAATTATCATTTCTCACTCCTTTGTAGCAATTACTAATTAATAAACTTTACGAGGTTCTCAGATACATTTCCAGAATACCATATAAATATAAGAGGTTTTTATATTACATCTTTGCCCTTATAATTCCTCTCAAGTAAACATTTTACCTTCAGGACAATGGGTTCAACAATTACTATCTTTATGATGTTTTTAAGTGATTCTGATTTGGTAACTAACCGGGCTAAAAAAGGTGAAATGCGATAATACGTTGCAATAAAAATTCTTCCTGGAATGTGCTTAATTAAAAGCAAATCCCTAAAAGATTGAAGAATTAAAACTTCATTGGTAGAGGAGGAGCCATATACTGCAGTAGCAATAAAACAACCATTTTTTTTCTCTTTATAATATGCATCTAATGAGGCTGGAGGCAAATCCTCAAAACGGATTAAAGCTAGTCGTGATACACCTGGTTGGAGAATATATCCTTCACTAATTTTTTCTTTTACAAAAGAAATCCAATCCTTGTCTATCAGCTTGTAATATTTACATTTGTTATGATACAGAAGTACCTTTGAATGGTTTACGGAATTTTTTTCTATTTTCCCTTTCAATACCTCATCTTGGAGTGGAAGTACACTTTTTGCTCCATCTATTGCACGTATTGCATATAACCAGTTAAAAGTATCTCCCGGAGGGCAGATTGGACACGTTTTACCAAGGTTCACTACTTCTATTGAATTTGGATTTATTTCTTCCATTTTAATTCTCCCTTTAAGTTATATGATTTAAATTTTTTGGCGTTGTTTAAAGTCAAACTCCCAGAAATTCATGTTAGTACTTGTATTCAATATTGTATTCATCATTAAAACTTTCAATGATTTATACGTAATTATTTAATATTTTCCCATATTTAGGGACATCCATTAAAACACATGATATTGATTTAAATCCTACCAATAATGAACCAATTGCGAGGTTGAACTCCATCATATAATCCATAATGGATTTTCTTATCAAATAATAGAGTTGTAGACCTTTTACGACAATTATACTGATTAATTTTTTTTAATTTTAGTTTTAATGTCAACTATTTGTTGCTTGAAATCCTCTCTCTGTTTGATAAACTCATCCCTTAATTCTATAATTGGATTAAGCATATCTGGCTCCCAGCGAACAAAAAATGAATCTAAACCTAAAATTCTAAAATAAACTTTCTGGAAAGATTCATATTCTTCCTTCGCAAATATACCGCCAGCAACTTTTTCAGGTCTAAAGACAGACCATACATGAGTAGTTTCAGTAATTTCTGACTCTGCCTCTAAACTCGGATCTTCTTTTATATAAGGAACCGCAAGCTCTGTAACCGCTTTAACACCATTAACAAAAACAGTAAATATTTCTAATGGCCATTCTCCTTCATTAATTTT
>Ga0163209_1000974_pt1 | contig 12520 bp, 8 predicted proteins | sample Kivu_160m_FD_113538 | JGI IMG/M metagenome (GOLD analysis project Ga0163209, IMG submission 113538) | Freshwater microbial communities from Lake Kivu, Western Province, Rwanda to study Microbial Dark Matter (Phase II) - Kivu_160m | ecosystem: Environmental > Aquatic > Freshwater > Lake ... | reverse complement strand
GTTCTCAAGCGCGCGATCGCTTTAGAAAAATCAAGTGAACAAAGCCACGGTGAGATTTACCTCGGTCAACGTGAAAACAACACCCTCAAGGGCAAGGCGCGTTGGGCAATAGATCTTTGTTTTTGTAGTACGTCCAACGAACTTCGCTGACGAAGATAACTACCCGATAGATCGCCTTGTCTGCGTGGTCTTATTCAACATTTGCCGAGGGGCGTCTGACTTTTTCAAGAGGAATGTCAGATAACCTATTTCGCGCTGCAGCGGCACGCCGAATGGCAACAACGTTCACTTTAGCCAACCGATACTGTCAAAAGCCGCACGCGTGCCGTTGTCGGCGTAGTGGATATGGTGTTCGTGTATTTTCAGTTTCGAGTGCTCGCCCCTATTGCCAACTTGAGATATGGAAGATTTTGGCGTTATCTGCTCTTGGATTCGATTTCTTGTAAGGCTTGTCTAGCCCATTCTTGCTGGGGAGCACCAATTTCTTCCCAAATTAGCAGGGCGTTTTTCACTAACCGCCTTGCTTCGCTCAGATCACCCTTTAGAAATTCCGCGCGCGCCAGTGAAAACTGGTTAGCCGCGATCCAATATTTACTTCCGCATTCAAGTGCTATCTTAAGTCCTTCGCGGAAACTGGTCTCGGCAACCTCTATGTTTTGCGAGAATCCCTCAGCTACCCCTAGGTCGTGCAAGGTGGCGGCAACGCCTGGTTTGTCACCAAGTTCTTTTCGCATTGCGAGGGCTTGCCGATAAAGGTCGCTAGCCGCGCGGTAGTCGCCTTGTTTCGATGCGATACCAGCAAGAGCGTGGATGGAAGCCGCAATGCCCTGCTTGTTACCGAGTTCTTTCAAAAGGACAAGTGCTTGCTGGTGGATGCCGCGCGCAGCGACATAGTCGCCCTGCTCTTGCATAACGACTCCGAGGTTGTGCGAAACCTGGGCAATTGCTTTTTTGTCTTCGAGTTTGTATTCTTCATCCACATTTCTTTTGAGCAATTCTCTGCGTATCGCAATGGCTTCCTCGAATAGGTTTCGAGCCTTACCGTGGTTCCCTTGGTCACTCGCCATGACGCCCAGGTTATCCAAGGTAGCGGAAACGCCGCGCCTGTCATTAAGCTCTTTCCGTATCACGAGTGCCCTCTCAAGCAATTTACTTGCAGAGGCATAATCAGCTGATGATACAGCAATTCGCCCCAGCTGATTCAAACAAGCTGCGACACCCTTCATTGCACCGAGTTGTTCATATAGCCGTAACGCTTCATTGAGAAGGGGACTGGCATGAGGGAATTCGCCGCTATTTACGAATGTTACCGCAAGGTTGTGAAGATCATTTGCCAAGTTTACTTTGGGCCCAAGCCTCCGCCTCACTTCAATAGCGCATTGGAGCCAATGAACTTGGTCTTGCCAGTATCCGCGGGTGCTCCAATAGTCATCATGGGCTTCTGCAATCTCAGCGAGTTGGGCGTCATGCCCAGATTTTCGACACCACTCCAAGATGCCCAAAACGTTCTCCCGTTCTGCTTCTAGCACATTCCACTTGTCAAACTGGCTGTTATCACTGGCAAACCGCAAATACGCCTCCATAGCACGTGTCCAGACTATTGTGTCTTCTTTTGCGTTACGCAAGAGCTCACCGGCATATGCTTTGAGAACACGGTCAAGGCGAAAACGATCTTCTTCGACATACGTCAACAATTCAAGGTCTACAAACCGTTGGAGAGCCTCGCGGGTTCTCTCCTTTGCCACATTGTCCTCGCCAACATGATAAGCACTAGGCCTGTCCTCAATAATAATCTGCGCCGCGAGTTGAGTGCAAAACTCATCGCTTGCGAATACGGCTAGTCGCCGATAGCGCCTTTTATCTTCGTCAGACATGCTGGCGTAACTCAGGTCGAAAGATGCGCGTACGCTAAGATCCGAGTTCTTTACGCGCCCCATTTTTCTTAGCACAAGTGTCTGGTCGCGCAGACGTGTTGCGTATCCTCGCAATGTTTCTTGGGGAGTAATGCGGAGAATGCCCAGTGTGATCAAGAGTGCAAGCCGCGAGTAGTTTACTGCCTTACATAGTGCGCGCACATCATCAAGATCGGCATCCACGCGTGCATTTCCCAGTACTCTCCGAAAATGTGCAAGCGCTGCGTTTTCGGTCAGTATTTCGAGGTCAGACATCTTTCCCTCCAATGAATTGGGAATCGCCACGATTTGCAACGGGCACGGTAGGGACGGTCATTACTGACCGCCCCTCTCACAAATCCGGACGATCGAAATTACCGGATCCGTTCCTTGCCCCGGCTGTTTTGTTGCGTCAGCTTGGAAGCCTAGATTCGATTCGAGAGCAACGCAAACACGCAATTTTTGCTGTCACGTTTTGCTACGCTTGATTGTTTATGGATATACCGTAAAGGGCTTGAGAAATCCCTCTCCGGTTGGCGATCTAAACTCAGTCTCATTCCCGTGCTCCGGCCCATCCTCCAGGTGTTTCCAACGAACCTCCGCATTGTAGTTAGTCTCGGGCACACCTTGCCCCTCTCTCCAGAAGCCCAATGACAGGTGGTCGCTAATTCCGACAGGGACGGTATCATCCATTTGTGAGGTCTGTCCAATTGGTTTGACTTTACCTACTAGGTAAATATAGACCCACCACCTGTAGAATTTTGGGCTACCAGTAGTGTTCTGAAACTTGACCGTAAAAGTTATCTGATCCGGACCATGTGGACGGGTCGGATTTATGTCTATGTCCAAGACATACACGCCTGGTGGGGGTGGTGGAGGGGTATTGATTGGCGAAAACAATTGATTGTCCATATATGTATTGGATACTTTGCAGGGCCATTGAAAGATGTCGGCGATTACGGTAGTATCAGCATTCTTTACATCAACGCATTTACTCGAGTGTTGGGCAACAAGTTGGTACCAACCACCAAATGGTGGGCGGCTCCATAGTTGATACGGTTGTTGACCACACGCGGCCGCGACAATAGGCGTTCCATCAGTCGTGGAACCATCCTTCACGGTGAGACATTTGCCGCTTCCCTGGACAATGACTTGCGAGAAACTCCCGTCCTTGTCCGAGGGCTTGAATGCCCACATTTGATTGCTCGACCCCGTGCAAGGCGATTGGACGATTGGAAAGTTGCCATCCGGCTGAACCACCGATCCAACCGAGAGACATAGATTGCTATGTCGAGCAACGAGTCGTTCGTAGGTTAATGGGGGCTCCATGGGTTTCTTGGGCACCTCGATCGCGGGCGGGGTCACTTGTCCAGGAGAAGGTACCTTCTGAAGCAGGGGAATGGCGAGATTTATTGGCAACAGATAAGAGAGTTGCTGTTGAAGCGGCTGAGCCACAGTCGCTTTGATCAGGTTCGGGATTCCAATCAGCTGCTCTTGTCCGTCGACCGCCATCCCGCCACTGACACCCGGATTCAGTACGGCATTGGTCTTTATCCAAGTCCGCCGACCCTGTGGCTGGTTTCCCTCGGTCTCAAATCCAGAAACGATTCCAGCGGTCGCATTCAGGAGGAAACTGTTTTGGTCGTTTGCGGCTATTCCGGGAAAACCATAGATGGATATTGGGTCCCCTATCTTCACCCTATCAGAATCTCCTATTTGCACTGTTGGGAAATTGGCCGGTGCTTTCAGCGAGGTGCCGTCTTCCTCCGCCGTGACGTAGAGGATTGCGAGGTCCAGTTTGGCGTCCCACAGAATAGGTGCTGCGCGGTAACGCTTGACGATGATGCCGTTGGGCAGAGAGACAAGACCAACCGTCGTAGCGTGGTCCTTGTTGTAGAATCCTCCGTTAGCAATATCTCCAATCACATGGAAACAGGTCAAGATGATTCCATCCTCGCGGACGATTGAGCCGGATCCGTATGATGTTCCCCCTGTATCCTTGAGCACTTGCACCTGAACCGTCGCTGCCTTGGCTTTGTCCAATGGAGGCACGGCAGTTGATGTTGGCGTAATTATTGCCAAAGCCGCCACAGTAATTGCGACAAGTGCAGAATCACTTGCGGTGCCTGCGGCGTTGTAGGCGCGCACGCTGAGCGTATGGCTACCGGTTGTTGCCCTCCACACTTGAATGACGGCGAACGAAGTCTGTCCCTGTGCTATGGGCGGTGCATCGGAACGAACCACGTTGCCGTCCACGGAAAGATCTACCCTCATGATGCCGCTCCTGTCGGAGGCTGTAGACTGTACAATGACGTTGTCGCCCTCCCGGTATTGCGCCCCGGCAAGCGGCGACTGAACAGTGATCTGGGGCTTGGATGGCCCGAGCCCCAGCGAGGTTACTGTGCTGACGTCGCAGGCGAGCGTGCCCAAACCGGCGAACAGAACTAGTAGCAAGAATGACTTAAAGGAGCGTCGGTTCATACGAGATCCTCCCTCCTGAGATTCAAGAAAATACTGCGCTCGGAGTATGTCATCCATCGTTTGAATTGCCAGAAACACCACTTGTTTTCCTGGGTGTTCGGTTCTGCTCTCTTGCTGTTTGAGGATGTATTATACTGGGCACGGTCATTGATTGCGCTTTCTGACCGTGAAGTGAGTAAGCGGGATTCGCAATCCCGCTCGCGGGGGGCGGATTACGAATCCGCCCTACTCCCAGTTGCCAAAACCGCAGTTAGTGCCCATGTGCAGTATAGATGTCATTTCATTTGCCAGATCACAGCCTCGTCCTGGCCTATGGTGACCAACATCTTTCCATCAGGACTGAAGAAGGCATCTGAGTATCCGTCCAGCGAAGCCCGAAGAATCCAGGTGTCTGCATCGACCAACGTGACCTGATTGCTCAGGATCAGGATATATCTGCCATCGGGGCTGAAGGAAGCGTGACAACATACGCGTGCTTCCTTAACAACAGCTTGGCGGTTGATGTCCATTTCTCGCACGGTCTTGTCGTTTCTTACTAGTACGAATCTTCCATCAGGACTAAAAGTGGGATCGTATCCCCAATTCGGTAGCTCGGTGATGGTCTTTCCCGTTTGAGGCTCTATGACGCTGATCGTTGGACTCTGGTCGTCCCCAACGAGTAGGGTGCTGCTATCGGGACTGAAGGCCGCTGTCACATATAACTGCAGTCGCTTGTCTAGCACGGCAATTAGCTCTCCCGTCGGCGCTTTCCTGAGGATAACCTGGAGCGGCGCATGCGGCTCGAAAACGGTCGTAAAAAGGAAAGCGCCGTTTGGACTGTAGAGCGGATCGAGGGGACCAATTCCCGTCCTGAATTCCGCGGTCGTCAGACCGGTCAAAGTATCCCATATCCACCCAGAACCATCCGCCATGCCCACGATATACCGACCATCCGGACTAAGCCGACAAGCGTGTATCTGCCACTGGTCACCGTAGACCGTTAATCGGCCCGTCCTGGTCTCCCAAAACCGCACGCCATGCCAACAGGTCACTACGCTCTTTCCATCAGGACTGAAAGAAGCCTTATCTCCCTCAAGGTCGCGAACGAGAGCTCCTGTAGGGACGTTCCATATCTGCGAGATATACGGTTTGTCTAAGGACAATGAATCGAAGCGATCGGTGACGAGGTATTGCTTGTCAGGGCTGAGAGCACCGCGCTCATACTGTCCGGGCTGGCCTTTCATGGAAAACCGACCGACTTCGACCATTGGAATCGGTGTTTGTGTCTGAGTGGACGTGATTGTTAGTGTTGATGTCGGAGTCTGGGTCAGTGTTGACGTTACCGTTGGAATTGGTGCTGTTGCTGTCGTTAGTGCTAATTGCGGTTGAGGTGTGTCTGTCGGCGCACACGACACAGTTAGGCCCAAGAGGACAATTGATAGCAGTACCAAGTGTTTCATTTTCTGCCTCTGGCGTGGTGTATTGCTAGTCCATTTGGTAGATAGAGGGATCGTAAAAAGTACTGTCGTGCGTCGTGTCGCCGTTAGCGTAGAGGTTAAAGTCCAACAAATCGCCTACTTTGACGGGAAACGTTGGACTTGGCCAGTTGATCCCCTTTGTATCGCAGCCCGCGATAGATTGCCCCCATTGGTATTTTCCGTTCATTTCAAATGTGACTCGAACGCCATCGCCGCCGCAATCCAATTTGTGCGCTGTAATACTGACTTGAACCTGGGCATTCACATTGCTGACCCATCGACGAATGACCGCATCTGGCTCAAACGAAGGATGTCCACCCGTGGAGTCCAAGCGAATCCAACTCGGAGTGGTTGACCATACTCCACGTACCGTATCCCAGATCAATGGTTGAATTCCCGCCGAAGTTTTGATGAGGTACTGCCAATGGCTGCCTCCTTGCGTTGAGCCAAAATCTCTCGATCCTTGCGCGATTAGTATTGGCTGCATGCACTTGTCCGCTGCAGCAGTGGCATTCTGAACATCCGTATTCTGCGGAGCAATTTCGAGAGCCTTCTTGAGCAAACCCTGCGCATCCTTGCAGTTCTTCCTGTCCTTGGTCGTGATCTCATCGTTCGCCCTTCGCACGTAAGCGGCGACCAGATTCCGATTTACGATCTCAAGCGTCGAGCTGACCTGCTTGAGAAGTTCAGCCAGACTCCCTTTAGGGAATGGACCGATGACGATCTGCGTTTTGATAAGGAGATCGCGTGCTTGCTGCAGATCGTCAATTCTGGACGAATTGAGTAGGCCAATGGCAGAATCAAGATACGCTCGTGCCAAGTCTTCGCGCACACCCGGTTCGTCTGGATTCTTTTGGAACTCAATCTCTAGTGTAGGGAGCGGTTTCGGCGAGATCGGTGTGAAAGTTGCCTTAGGAATATTTGGCGACGGGAGGCTGGACGGGCTCGGGACGACTGGCGTGTTTGCCAATGGCGACGCACAGCCAGCGAAGACTATGATTGTTCCTAGCCCGAGCGAGAATGCTAGCAATCTAGTTGACATGCGTGTGAGTAGTGAATGCATCATTCCGAAATGCCTCGGTTTTCACAGATGCCGGCTTCGTTCACGATTGGGAGTTGCACTGGTTATGAAAGTCGATCTTCGTAATGAGCCAGCGGTCCCCAATCTTCTCCAAATGGTAGGTCTGTGGCAAATCACAAGCGGGATGGGAGGCCACTAAATGTCCATCAAGAGAATAAACTTGCTCCGACCATATCTCGAAAGCTTCGATTTGCGCGTGTGTTGCATCTGGTTGGGCAAAAGAGATAAATCGAAGTTGTTCCTGGTGGGCGATGATATATTGACCCTTATTCCTAAGCTCGTTGATCCAATCTACATTCCGTTGGTACTCTTCACCGGTCGAGTCTTGCGACATAACGGTTGGATCCAGTGAGCGCAAAGCTTGCCGTTGGGCCGCGTTGGCACGCGCTATGAGAGCCTGGAGACTCTGATACAGAGCGTCTGCGTCCCTAGTCGGGTTTGGAGCGGGAGTAACTGCGCTGTCACTTGGTGATCCCTGATCCCAGAACATCCAATTGCTCCAGAACATCCACCAACGAGGGAAGGAAACAGCAGAAGGCGCCCCTCGAAGGAAATCGTCAGAAGGCAAGAGAACAAAATCACCCACGCGATATTGTGGATTCGTCCAGTATGACTCCATCTCCATTCTCAGGCTCCTGAACCTGTCCCTGTTCGCTATCTTGTCTGCCCGGCTTCCCTGGAGAAAATCGAACGCTTCGGACACCATCTGTCCCGCAAGAGAAGCACTAAATCCGTTGGAGAGCGCTTTCTCGACCAATCTCTCGGCTACCTTCGCAAATCCTTCTTGTACGATTAGGTCGCGTACCGAATCCTGAAGACTGAGTGCCCGTGTCCACTCGTCTTCGTCGGCGAGCAACTCATCATGCGTATCGAAATAGTCATCTTTGGAAGCCCAAAACATCCCCAATGGCGGCGGCGGTAGGTCTTGTATCGACCTAGGTTCTGTAACAGAGACCCGTAATACCTGATCTATCGCTCCATTCAACCCGTCGATGTGGAGCGTATAGTTAGTAGAGGAAGTTGGACACACTTTTTGGCTACCGTGTTTATCTACACCAGCACCATCCAGGAAGACAGCGCGGGCATTATCGACTTCCCAGTGAAGGAAAGTGCAGTTGCCTTGGGTTACAGTGGAATTGTCTACAGAATAAGCAACCTTGGGTGGAAGTTGGTTTTCAGCGGAAGAAGAGCTAGTGTTTCCTGTAGACGGGCGTTGGTTTCCATCAGATGCAGTCTGTTTACATGATTCAGCCTCACTCTTTTTTACCCAGCCCGTACCACTGGTTGGAAGGAGGTCCACTGCCTTCCGGCTCGTATCCCACCAATCACCACGCGGACCATCAATTATCATCACCTGCCAATCACCTTCTGGGACAACGACCGTGAGGATATAGTTCTCTCCAGATCCAGAGTAAATGTGCGTACCTTTGCAAAGTCCCACAATTTTTCCAACATACCAATCATCCGCCGAGACTGGCGGGACAATGAAGATAGCTAGGACTGACAGAAGTAAAAGAGAAATCGAGGCGAGTTTCCATGAATGAAACAAGCGGTTGTTGACCATCTTTAGCTCCGTTTCGAAAATAAATAGAGACATCAACTACGCCAATCGACGCCAATAGATGTGAATTTCTAGGTTCTGAGACCGTCAGCTAGTATGGTGACCACACGGGCGAATCACCTTGCACGCCGCCAAATATCTGACCATCAGCGATTCGGAGCATATAGATTTTTCCATTGTCGGTAAATGCAATCGCGCTTCCGTCCGGTGACCAACTGAGCGAGTGCCCTCCTCTGTAGAGGAACTGGTGAAGCTGGCGGAGCCCCGTGCCATCGCTGTTTGCCAGAAAGATCGCACCCTGGTCACCAGAGGACACGAAGGCTAGTACCTGACTGTTTGGAGACCATTTCGGCTCCCAGCTGCCGGTGTTTGGGAGAAGCTGCCGCGGATTAGACCCATCTGCATTCGCCAGAGATATTTCACCCCCTAGACTGCTAATTTGACAGAACTCATCACGTTCGGACTTGAGATAGGCGATGGAGCGTCCATCGGGTGACCACTCTAGGTCTATGGTCGAGCCACTGATAAGCAAATGGCGATTAGTACCATCCCCGTTTACCACAGAGATGCCTTCGATGTCCGCTAAGGCAATGAGTTTTCCGTCCGGTGACCAAGCTACACTGGCGCTGCAGACGGGGATTCTTGTTAAGTGACGAATTCTCGGCTCGAGATAAGCTGGCTGAACATCAGCAACACATATATCGTTCCCACAGATAAATGCAATGGATGAGCTGTCCGGCGACCAGGCAGGCGGCGAGCAACTATTTTGACTGAGTGTGGTTAGCTTCCATGGGGCGTAATATTCGCCTACTTCTTTCACATATATCCCCCAATTCCCATCGCGATTGGAGCAGAATGCTATGTACTGACCGGAGGGCGACCAAGCGGTTTCTGAATAATCGGCTTCGCTGCCCATGAAAATGTGTGGGTCTGCTCCATCGCCGTACATAGTGTAGATGTTTTCTTTCCCATCGCGGTTAGAGGTGAAGGCAATCAGCCCGGGCGGTGCATCCACAACTGGATAGTATTTCACTCCCCACAGATTTACAGTGTCGCCGTTTGCTGAGGCGAGGACGTTCCCATCTGGACTGAATGTTAGTGCGGTAACGCCCAGGCCGTGATACCACCCTCTGATCGGGGATGCGTATCGCAAGTGCGACTTGGTATCCCAGAGTACAATACTCCCATCCCCCATCGCGTATGCGAGAATCTTTCCATCTGGGCTGAGCGCAATGGCTTCCACTTTGTCTCTGGGAATAACGCGCATCCTGTCCACGATTTTGTTTTTGTCAATATCCCAGATTGCAAATCCATCTGATCCTGCTACTAGCAAAGAGCGGCTATTCGGTTCGAACCTGATGAAGTCACCTACATTCGCCATGCCTTTCGCCGGTTCACCGACCATCTGCTGTCTCGCTAGATCCCATATGTAAATTGCCACATCATCTGGATATGCATAACCAATCCATGCGAGCAGTTTCCCGTCTGGACTAAAGTCAACATCATGCACGCTGCTTTCTGAATCAACAGTGACTTGCCGGCTGACCGTCAGGTCCCAAAGGTCAAGATTTCTGCCATCGCCGCCTATTGTCGAGAGGAACTTCCCGCTAGGGCTAAGAACGACACGATATGTGTACCCATTTTCGAACTGCCCAACAATCAAACGTCGAGCTACATCCCAGAGGTAAGTTCCATCGCGGCATTCTCTTCCCCTTCCAGTTCTCACGCACCCTACCGATACTAACGTTTTGCCGTCAGGACTGAATGCCAAGTCGTAGACTCCATCTCCCTGCCCTGCAAGTGGTTCGCCAATTGCCTGATGGGTAGTCATATCCCAAAGAAAAATCTTACCCCAATAGTCGCCAGTTGCCAGTATCTTTCCATCTGGACTGAAAGCAGCACTAAAGATTGGCCCCCAGTTTGGGGTCATCGTTACACCTAGGGGAACACCTTGAGGTGGCATCGATGTTCGTGTCGGGTACGGCGTCATTGTGGGCGTTGGTGTGACTGTCGGGGTCAACGACGAAGTTGGCGGTGCTGTGGGCATCCATGTGGTAGGAGTTGCCGCTGGTAGTATTACCGTGGGATTAGGCGAAAGGGTGAGGGCCGCAAAGGGCTGCGTAGGAGTTTGTAGAGGCGAGCTGCATCCGATGAGCGTGAAAAGTGCGAGGAGGCACCACATAATCAGTATGGCTGGAAACGGAGGTATTATCGCTCTACTCTCAGGGGCTGGTTTGAACTGCTTCCTTCCAAAAACCAACACCTGTAGCCGACACGCGAAAGCACGCGCGCCAAACGACAGGTGTGTATACCTCGTCATATGAAATGGTTTGCTCTGCAGATGCACAAGCCGGGAGGCGTCCATCTTGTCCTCTCTGGATTGAGGAGCGGCATCGAGAACCATCGCCGACGAATCAAATTCCTGCTCAGTATACTACGAACACACGGTAAACTCAATGGTTTTCAAGGTTAAATTTCGTTTACTCTTGTTGGCACCATATCTTCAAAGGTTCATATCTGGCAGCATCATCTCGAAGGATATAGAAACAAAAAACACCCACCGCAAGCGCACTACACGCGTCAAGCGACAGGTACTTTGACCTTCCACCGCCAGTACTCTTTCTTTGAGTAACACTGTCCCACGAGCTGTCATTGCTCCTCGCCAGCGAAGCGAGCCAGACAAGGATCATCCGGGACACAGGCTCGTTTACACTTGTAATTATACTACCCCCGGCTGGAAATACAAAACATGCGAGCACCGTTGCCTCTCAGGGAGATGAATGATTGAGTTCGAACCTCGAACAATGTGCAAGCAGGACATCGTGTGCCGTTGCACATCGAGTTCGCTGTGCCCTTCGATCATAAGGGCTGCCGATTTCTCTGGCAGCCCTTATTTCACCAACATCGCCTTCAGGTACATGCGCGGATCCGGCTCGTCACTAGCATTGGACTGGTTCCACCTCTGGGATTACAGAGAAGGCAAAGCCGCGGCGAGTTTTTTTCTCAAACGGCACCCGTCGTCGCGGCCGCCCTCTCACGTTCGATTAGGTTTAACGCCCGTCCAGTCTTGATGCACACCAGGATAAGCCATGCGCCAGCTCTCCCCGGTGTAATCGCGAGTGTGTATCAAGGTTGCAGGCGATGCTTCCATCGCGGCACGCGTGCTTGTCGCATAGCCGGACGTGGAGCAGGTGGATCATCACGTTGGCAGCCAGCCTTCGTTTAGCGCTTGCCGCGTGCTGATCCGAAGCGCCTTGTACGCGCTGAAGATATTCCGCTTGTCCGTCTGCAACTCCTCCCTGAGATGCTCGACGATCGCTTTGCGCACCAAGCGGGTATTGTGCGTCGGGCGTCCGACGCGCGGTTTTCCTCGCTTGAAAGCCGTCAGAGGACCATTCTCATATTCGTCGATGCCGATCCCCTTGCCGAGATTCGCGTTGTCGCGGAAGAGTGCCAGGATCTGGTGCGCATCGTTGATCGCCTGGCGCGTGGCATAGCGAAAGCGCCAATCATACAACCCATCGAGAGTCTCCTCGATGCGCCGAATGAAGAGTTCATCCACTGCTTCAACATAACGAGGGTCTTCGAGGAAAGGCAACACCTCATCCAAATAGTCCACGAAGTCGGACTCATTTTGCAGGTCGGTGAAGTTGATGTCGCGGCGGCGCTTCTTCACCTGCTGGAGCGCGTAGAGGTAGGCGCACCGAGAGACGTACGTCGTCAGTTTGCCGCGACCGTCATATTTCTGCAAGGCGATCAGCAAGCCGTGGCTGAGAGCGTCGGCAGGATCGCAGAATTGCTTCGGAACCATGAGCATGACGGTGGCAAGCAAGTGGGTGTATTCACGCTGCGTCAGATGCTCCAACTTGCGCCTACGCTCTCGTCGTTCAGCAGGCCTGGTTTGGAGCATCATGAGGATCTCAACTCCCGTTCTTGTCGGCCGACGACTTCAGTCTCACGCCCCGCTCTCTGAACGAGCTCGGCAAAGATTTCGCGTCCGTGCCGGCGCAACGCGAGTTCGTTGACGTCTTTCGCGTTAGGCAGAGGC
>Ga0163209_1000973_pt1 | contig 12533 bp, 12 predicted proteins | sample Kivu_160m_FD_113538 | JGI IMG/M metagenome (GOLD analysis project Ga0163209, IMG submission 113538) | Freshwater microbial communities from Lake Kivu, Western Province, Rwanda to study Microbial Dark Matter (Phase II) - Kivu_160m | ecosystem: Environmental > Aquatic > Freshwater > Lake ... | reverse complement strand
TTCCAAGACCTGACTTTGGTGGCAGTCGCGGCATGCAAGGTGCTGAGCATTCCGGCGGTGTTGTCCATTCACGTCAGAATGAAACATCCGAGATCGCTGTACAACAGCATCTTCGTATTCGGTGACAAGGTCCTGGTCAGGCATCTCGTGGCCCAGAGAGTCAAAGCCGTAGTCGCGCTAGACAAGCAGATGGGAGACTATATCATCGAGCGGTACAACGTGGCGAACGACTCTATCAGCTTCATCCCCACAGCAGTCGATATCGCACGCTTCGACAAGTGCGAAGGACGATCCATCAGAAAGAGGTACGGCCTGGAAGAGAGGGAGCCAGTCATTCTATCGCTGGGCACGATATCGAACTATCGCAGTCCGACCAGCCTGATAACTGCGCTACCCAGCGTGCTGGAAGAGTTCCCCAAGTCGAAGCTTCTCCTAGTAGGTGCCGTCCACAGTGCCAAACCGGCCCGCTTGGTCAAGGATCTGGGTCTCACGGAATCTGTCATCTTCGCCGGAAGGGTGGACTACAGCATCATCCCGTCCTACTTGGGAGCCTGCGACGTGGAGGGGCATGATCTTGAGTCAGGAATGGGGGTCGGACTTGCTAGTCTCGAAGCCATGGCAGCAGGAAGGGCAGTGCTATCCTCCGCGCGGGAAGACAACTTCACCAATCTCAGGCTTCAGAGTTGGAAGAACATAGTGCTCGTCAGGCCCGGCAATGTCAAGGACATATCCAACGCACTGATCAGACTGCTCTCAGACGAAAAGCTCAGAGAGAGCATCGGAATGAACGCACGCGTCTTTGTCAAAGAACACTTCGCGTTGGAGACAGTATCCCGCAGTTATGAGAGGTTGTACCAAGAGATCACAGGTTCGCATGTGCGATAGGTCGATGGCACGTTTCGGCTCTGTCAAGTCTTCGCCGGGTGGGAAGCGCTGTCGGGAAGCGTCGCGCGCGTGAGAAGGCGCAGTTTCCCGCAACTGGCGGGCCGCCGTCGCATGTAGCCCCCATGCGAGTGTTCCAAACCGGCACCTCTTTCCCGGAATCCGGCACCTCTTTCAGCTGAGAATCGAACACTCATCCGACCTGACAACCGAAAGGAGCCCACACGAACTTGACAGAACCCATGTTTCTCATCCTCTCTTCAGCGCTCGGACGCTGAACCCTGACTCCTGGGAATCGAACCACACAATCTCAAGGGTCTCTCTTGTGCACCAGTCTCTGATTTCTTCTTCTGTGAATCTGTAAGCATGCTCCGGCACAAACCAATCGAAGTTGACGAGCCTGTTCTCTTCGAAAGGCAGTTCATCATTCCAGAAGCATTTCAGGAAGTTCCAGTAGATGAGTCTCTGGACATCTGTCTTGCCTTTCTCTATTCCCAGTTCGGGGATGTCGGCGGGGATCTCAATCTTGGTTCGCAGGTCGGACAAGGCCTTCCCAAGTTGCGTGATCCTGTCGGCGAACTCCCATTGCCTGCTTGCAGGCAGTTTCTGCATGATCGTCCTGAGATAGTCGTCGGTGAATTCTCTTGCGGGGCCCTTTTTCTTGTAGACGTAGAACGCTATCTCGCCGCCCGCCTTCAAGACTTTGCAGCATCTGCGGAACGCTTCGTGTGGGTTCGGAGTGTGGTGTAGGACCCCTTCGCTGAAAACCAGATCAAAGGATTCGTCCTTGAATGGCATCGCAAGGATGTCACCCTGCAACATGAAGGCATTGGGTATGCCCGAGATATTCTTCGAGGCGTTCACGGCGCAGTCAGAGAACTCAATTCCCACCACAAGAGAGCCGCTAGCAGCCTTGGCGAAGTTGATCACTTCTCTTCCGAGACCACTGCCGGCATCCAGAATCAACCTCTTGTCAGCTATTGCTCGCTTGAATCCTGACTCATCTCGCCATCCGTACTTCCGCAGGACCCAATCCCGCATGAAGGCCTTGTAGGGAGAGGAATCATCTATCCCCATGGTATCCTTTGACGTCCATTTCTCACCGAAAGCCTGCTGAACCTGCACACTCTCCGCTCTGTCAGACGATCCGACGTGCAACCCGAGACGCTTGGTGGCGAGTCTGTCGTGGTACGATTTCACGAAAGCGGAGTAGTCTCCCCTGAGCTGACCGACGAGCATCCTTGGGAGTCCACCTTCGATTGGGTACCAGTGACCTTTCTCGCAGAAGAAGACGCCGTCTTTGCGCTCCAGAGAAAAGACATCATGTTCGAGCTTGCCGCCGCAGGCAGGGCAGACCAGCATGTCGAGCAGCGATTCCGGGAACAGGCCCATGTCGAAGCATCTTCAGCATCTGTGGCTGAGCTCGCCTCGTGTGCCGATGGCGTATTAGTCTTTCCAACCTACGGCAGCAGGTGCTACCATCGGTTCGAGTTCCGCTTCGTTTCCGCTCAGAAGAAGAACGTTCATGAATCGTTCCGCAAGCGAAGCTATTGTGTTGGCCACGGCAGCGGTCATGATTCTGGCCGTCATTCAGGGGCCTCCCGTGAGCGGTGGCGTTCTTGTCGCTCGCGCTATCGGCATTGTGAGCACAATCGTGAAAGGCTTTTTGCCTTCTGAATGTTGAATACTGTTCGTGATATCGGTGTCCAAGAGTCGCGTGTTAGTGACTGGCGTTACCGGGGGTGGCGTCGGATTCGGCATTCTTGAGGCGGCGAGACTGGCGGGATATGAAGCATTCGCGACAGATGTCACGCCCTACTCTGCCGGGCTTTTCAAAGCCAAGAGAGGTTTCGTTGTGCCACACGCGGGAGCATCATCATACCTTGAAGAGATTCGTGCCATCTGCAAGCGGAACGAGATACGAATCATAGTTCCTGGGTCCGAGGCGGAACTCTTCGTCTTGTCGAAGCACGCCAAGGAGCTTGAAGAGGAAGGAATCCTTGTTGTGGCAAACGAGCATCATCTGGTCGCAATGTGCCGGGACAAGTGGGATATGTTTCGAATGTTCAAGGAAAAGGGAATACCGTGTCCTGACACTGCGCTTCCGGACCGATACAAGGACTTCAAGAACTCCCATGGCTTCCCCATACTACTCAAGCAACGGATCGGCCGCGGTTCACGTAACGTCTTTGTGATAAGAGACGAGGAAGACTTCGCATTCTATGGGAAGAAACTTGAGAGTGAGGAGGCTGCCTTCATGCTGCAGGAGTACGTAGGAGAGGGCGCGCAGGAATACACTGTCGGCGTTGTCTGTCGAAAGGACGGTTCCGTGTTAGGTTCCATAACAGTGCATCGAATCTTGGAAGGTTTCTCGCTCCGGGAAGAGGTGACCCTCGGAAAGCAGACTGTGAAAACCAGCACCGGCATAAGTCAAGGACTCATCGAAAATGATCGGATGATACAAGAACAATGCGAAGAGTACGCAGTCAGATTGGGCGTTACTGGCCCCGCAAATTTCCAAGGCCGCTTAGTAGATCATGTCTTTGTTGTGTTCGAGCTCAACCCACGTTTCTCTGGAACCACTCCCTTTCGCGCAGAGGTTGGCTTCAACGATGTCGATCTCGTCATTCGCGATCATCTCAACCAACGCGTTAGAACGCCGGTTTTCCGGACGGGAGTCGTTGCTCTGCGAAGCCTGGAACATGTTCTAGTGCCTCTTGAGCAGATTGAGAGGCTGAAGAGTGCGTCGCCGGAAAGTCAAGAAGCCGGTTGATGACTTTGAGCCACAAAATCTTGGTCACAGGAGCTGGTGGGCTGATCGGAGGTTGCGCAGCCAAGGCACTGCACGAAAAGGGGTACGAAGTCGCAGGGATTTATCGGCAACTGGGCTCAGGAGAGGCCAATCTTCCATGGAAGGCAATTCAGTGCGACTTGCTCCGGGAAGAGGCGCCTCGGAGACTGAATGAGATTGATTTCGATTCCGTTGTGCACTGTGCGGCCGTTCTACCGTCACAGCTGTCGGGCAAAGAAGCACAGCAAGCCGCTCTGGCAAATCGTACAATGGATGATCGTATCGTGGACCTTTGCCTTCACGGAGGATACTCTCTCATATACACTTCAACCGTGAGCGTCTACGGTCTCCAAATTGACGCAATCGCGACGGAAGAAGGCAACCCTAGGCCAATTGGAGAATATGCGTCAGCGAAGGCAGCCTCAGAGGCGAAGATGCTAACCGCTCTTGCGGGAACAGTCATATTGCGAATCAGTTCACCCTACGGGCCTGGGCAGCGAATAAGAAACGTTCTGAGAGTATTCATCGAGCAAGCGTTGTCAGGCCTCGATCTAGTGTACCACGGTAACGGCAATCGACGACAGGACTTCATATCTGCATGTGACGTAGGAAACGCAGTGGCTTGCAGCGTATCAAGAATCAAGTCAAACGAAGTATTCAATATTGCCAGTGGCAATCCGATCTCCATGCGCGACCTTGCTGAACTTGTAGTACGAACGGTGCCCGGAACAGGGAGCCGGATCATTCCCTCAGGGATCCCAGACCCTCAAGAGGACTATCGAGCAGCATTTTCTATCCGCAAGGCCGAGACCTTATTGGGGTGGAGGCCACTAATCTCATTGACAGACGGCATCAGAAACTTGGCTCAATACCTGAAGGAAAAGAATTGAAGATAGGAATCTTATCAGACGCGCATGGCAACGCCATCGGAATGAACGAATGCATCTCTTCGCTGAAGCGCCGAAACATCAACATGCTGGTCTCACTGGGAGACTGTGTAGGATATTTCCCCGAGCCTAACGCGGTACTGGAAACCCTGCAATCGGCTGGCGCGGTCTGCCTAATGGGCAACCACGAAGCCATGCTAGTCGGTATTCTAGGGCTTGACAAGGCTAAGGAGGAGGTATACAGAATCAGAAAAAGCCGAATACGAATTTCGCGAAGACAATTCCGTTGGGTGTCAACTTGGGTCCCATTCCATGAAACAATAGTTGACGGTCTTCGACTATTGTTCGTCCATGGCAGTCCGTGGGATCCTCTCAACGGATATGTGTATCCCGACTCTGATCTAGGCAAATTCAAGGGGCTTGAATTCGACACTATATTCATGGGACATACACACAGACCATTCACGAGGCGAGTGGGCAACGCGCAAGTTGTGAATGTCGGATCTTGTGGACTACCGCGTGATACGGAGAGATCCCTGAGTTGCGCGATATATGACACCGAGCAGAACAATTGCGAGTTGATACGAGTTGACCTCGACGCCAGCAAGCTTCTCCATAGGTACGGTAGGAACACAAGCAGCAAGGTTATTGATCGGTTCCTGGCCGAACTCCCGAAGAACGCTCCAACAGCCAAAGCGAAAGCTCGAAAGCGCATGGGCAGAGTCAATTCTGCTGACTGAGTTCGACTGAGAGGTTGGCACAGTTGTCCGGCTGGCCTTGGAACGTCGGAGCGCTGCCGTTTTACTACACACCGTTACGCAGACCAACGAACGACGACCTGCCAGACCGCCTGCCCTTCGCTCTGGATACGGACTACAGGACCGGGACACTGGTGCAGGTGCCCAACAAGGAGGTCTCTGACGCACTGTCGCAAGCCTATTCGAAAGGTTCTATGCCCACCGGGATGATGGACGAAGAAGGAATCGGAAAGGAATATGCAGAAGACTTCCTGGCTTTCCTACAGCGGCGTGCAGATGCGTGCTCGAAACGAGTATCAGTATTAGAGATAGGATGCGGCACTGGCTACCTATTGTATCGTCTCAAGTTGTTGGGCGCTGATGTGCTAGGCCTCGAACCGGGACCTCACGGGCAGCATGGATCTAAGCGGTTTGGAATACCGATAATCAAGGACTTCTTCCCCTCACCCAAGATTGCTGGTGAGTTCGATCTGGTCGTTCTGTTCTCGGTCCTTGAACACATGGAATCCCCGTCAGCATTTCTTGGTAGTGTGTTACCCCTTCTGAAGGAAAACGGAAGAATCGCCATCTCGATCCCTGATTGTGAACCGTACATGGGGGCTGGAGACATATCGATGCTGTATCCGGAGCACTTTAGCTACTACACACAAACAACCCTGCGAAATTCGGTGAAGGCATCCATGGGGCTAGAGACCGAGATTGAGAAAGCATCGTTCGGTGGAACGCTATACGCACTTGGCAAAGGTCGAGCATCAAGGCAGACAGTCAGCGAGACCGAACTTGACGCGGAACGACAACGCGCCAACAACTACAGAATTCTTGCCCGGAAAGGCATAGGCCGTCTCCTTGGATACCTCAAGGACGCAGCTGTGAAAGGTGAATCGGTGGGGATCTACGCACCAGCACGAGCGATCAATGCTCTGTCAATCATTCGGGAAGAGATAGACCTGAAGGGAATACGTTTCTTTGATGACAACCCGGCACTTCGTGATACTTACTTCCCCGGATTCAGCGTACCCATAGAGCCGGGAGAAAGACTCATGGAGAAACCAACCGATAGGATCTTGATAATGTCGCGCAGTTTCGGGAAGAGGATCGCGAAGCATGTCATGTCTTTGACGATAGACAGAGAGTTCACAATCACTACATGGGAAGAGCTCTTCGCGGGCTAGAGCCAACATCTTACGCAGATGAAGAGGTGCTGTTTGCCTGACAGGACTAGGGGGCTTGGCTGATTGGGAGCAGTGCTTCTGTTGACTACTGTTCCCTTGGGATCAGATTATGAGTTCTCAGCTCTTCTTCCGAGGGGAAGTTGATCAACACGCCCTTATTCTTTCCCTGATACACAACGAGGCTTCCAGCGGCAACCGCTGATGCCCCCGATGCAACCGCCTTGGCCATGTCTTCCACGCTTCCTGCTCCACCGCATGCAACAACGGGAACGCTGACAGCTTCCGATACCATCCTGATCAAGTCGAGATCATATCCCTCCATCGTCCCATCTCGATCAATTGAAGTCAGCAGCACCTCCCCCGCTCCCAACTCCTCCATCCTCTTCGCATGCGACACTGGATCAATGCCAGCGGGTTTCGTGCCGTCGCAGGTGACGACCTCATATTCTCGCGGCCCCTTCTTCGCGTCTATAGACACCACAATAGCCTGGCTCCCGAATTGGTCTGCGGCTTTCTCTATGAATATGGAATCTTCCACGGCATAACTGTTGATCGCAACTTTCTCAACGCCAATCTTCAATATCTTGGCCATGTAGTCTAGGGATCTGACTCCTCCTCCATATGTGAACGGCATGAAACACTCGGCGGCAATCTCGAATATGGTCTTCAACTGAGGAGGACTCCTCTCCCGAGTCGCTGTAATATCTAGGAATATCAGTTCGTCGACTTCCTTCTCATTGTAGATTCTGACCGCGTTGATCGGATCTCCAATGTAGGCAGGGTTCGTGAACTCGACGGTCTTGACCAGTTTTGAGTGCTGCAGAAGCAAGCACGGCATGACCCGAGTTCTTAACATCCTAAGCAAACTCTGCGAAGTTCTTGAGGAGCGTCATGCCGAACCTGTGGCTCTTCTCAGGATGAAACTGTGTCCCATAGATGTTGCCTTTCCTGACGGATGAAACGAAGTCATATCCATGGTTGGTGACTGCTGTGATGTCCGCGGGATCAGCACAAACCAAATGATAGGAATGCACAAAATAGAACCTCGGCTTATCTCCCATGTTTCTGAACAACGGGCTATCGTTCAGAATTGCCAGCGTATTCCATCCCATGTGCGGGACTCGCAGTTGACTCATGGAATCAAATCGGAACTTGGCGCAATATGCATCTATCCATCCCAAACCTGGCAGTTCTCCCTCTTTGCTGCTTCTGCCGAACATTTGCATGCCGAGACATATCCCTAGGATGGGGACCTTCTCATCAGCAGTCTTTCTCCGAAGGATTTCCAGAAGACCGGAAGTAGCGAGATTTCTCATTCCAACATCGAACGAGCCATCTCCAGGAAGTATAAGCTTGTCAGCTTTTTCAATCTCGGAAACCTTTGATGATATGCATGCTTCGACTCTGGTCTTCCTCAGCATGTTGAGAATTGATCCGAGATTCCCAATTCCAACATCAACAATGACTATCACTCTTGATCCCTAGTCTCCGTTCATGTGCAGTATTTCTCATAGAAGCTCTTGGGAACTCTCTGCATCTTGTACATTAGCCAGAAGAACGGTCTGAGACGCTTGAAGGTCTGACGGTAGGTCTTGTAATCTTTGAAAGACTTGCAAGGCAACTTGATGATAGCGTCGTACTCCTCGTCTGAAAGGTTCAGGCGCTTCTTGACCTCCGTGATGAGTTCGCTGGGGTAGACTTGTGGCTTCCTGATTTCCTCCAACGCTTGTTCCCGTGTCATCTGACCGGACCGGACCAGCGCTGAGAATTCAACATACCTGAGGTCGACACCGAACTTTGTGTTCAGAAGGTAGTGGTTGAAGGCGCAGTACCTGTTCTCCAAATGGTGCCCGCCGTACCAGTGCCAGCCGTATTCCTTGTTCAGAAATTGCTTGGTCTGCTCCTTCCGGTAGTCGACGTAGTAGAGGGGGCGCAACCGCTTGATGTCCATTAGCAGCCACTTCATCCACCTCGAGAGCCAGAGGTTGGGGAATTTCTCGATCTTCCTTGTGCCGAACTGCTTCTGTATGCTGTCTATGTACTTCCCGTCCGTGTAGATCCAGTTGAGCGGTGTGATGCCCTCTGTCCTGAACGAGTGCGCGATCAGGAAGTACTTGGTCTTGAACTTTTCAGCCGCCATGTACAGTGTGGTGGCAAGCGCGATGTCTGAGAGGGCATCTATCTCTGGTATAGATGCTCTGAGCATTGACCTGGCCAAGTCGTTCCATTCGTCGTTGTCCATGACATAGGTCCAGAGGTCAATATCCAGCTTCTTTAGCATGGTGTAAATGTTCTCGACCGCAGTCTTGCTGTTCCAAGTGTTGTCGAAGTGGACGGCGAGTGGTCTCAGGCCGAGCTTCGCTTTGGCGATGTGTAACAGGAAGGACGAATCGCATCCTCCGCTTACGCCAATAACGCAGTCGTATTTCTTCCCCTTGTCAGATCTCTTGATCTGTGCCGCGATCCGTTCGAGCTTTCGCCAGCCAGCGTCGCCGGTCGGATACTCCCGTTCCATGTCGTCGTGCATGTGGCAGTAGTTGCAAACGCCATTCTCATCGAAGGTGATACCGGGGGTGCGCTCGTCATATATGCAGCGCGAGCACACTTTCATCTTGATAGCCCTCTCGAATGAAGTGGTGGACTCTAAGCCTAGCGTAGAGAGCCCAGTTCTCTTCTCGGGGTGCCTACGTAGCCTCCCTTCACGAGGGTAACCATCTTCTTCTCTAGCTCATCCACTTCGATCTTGTCTGAATCCGTTAGCAGTCCACTTGCTTCGGAAAGTCTGCGGAGCAATCGCAGCTGTGCCAGCATTACTGGGACCCAAGCTTCCTTCATGTACCCGGGGGGGAGCTTGTAGCTGTAGGGGCTTGCCTCGACGGCTATGTCCGCTTCGCTGCTGTACAGCCTACTTCGCTTCATGTGCGCCCATCCGATGGCCACGGCCAGTGGCCCGCCGACAACCGTCGCAAGTATTGCGAATTCTGTGAAACGCGGAAAGATCTCAAGCAAAGCCGGCATGTTCCTAATCGCAAGATAGTAGACCGTTACAAGCGTCGACACGTATCCGAGAAGGAATGTGAGGTAGGTTGCGTATCCTTGCCTGAAGTAGTACCATGCACGATAGATCCATCTTAAACTCACGACCATCTTCAAGTTCACTTCTTTTGCCCCGCCTTCGTGAGTCTGCCTGATAGATAAACCATGGTTCCCAGCGTGATATCCTCTGCCGACCAAATGACTTGCGCGGTCTCTCCGGAAGCCAGGCGATCACACGCTAACCTTTTCCCACATCAGTTGCTTCAATTCCTTGAGAGTGCTGAGCCATTCTCCCGATGAAGCCGATTTCGACCCGACTACACATTCCTTCTCATGGTGTCTCAGTCTGCAGGCGGTACACCCAATTCCTTTCCGTACCATTCAATGGTGATCCCAAGTCCCCGTCTCAGATCGATCGTTGGCCTGAAGCCGAGCAGGTCCTCGGCCAGGTAGGTGTTTGCGATGTGTCTCCTGACATCACCTGACCGCTCCGCTTCATACACAACGTCCTTCGCAGATCCTAGGTATTCGGCAATTGTCCTTACTATGAACTCGATCGAAGTCTCTTTACCACTAGCTATGTTCAATGCCCTTCTTCGAGTGTCCTTGCAGTCATACATCTTGACAGCAGCGTCCGCTGTATCGGTGACAAACAAGTAGTCTCTCGTCTGCTTGCCATCGCCGTATATGACTGGCGATTCGCCCCTCAGTATCCTCTTTATTGTGAGAGGCACTATGCCGGCATAGCTTCCGTCGTTCTGTCTGGGACCGTAGTTGTTGAAAGGCCTCACGATAGAAGCATCCACGCCAAAGCTGTTGCAGTACGAAAACACGAGCTGATCCGATGCCGCTTTGCTGGCCGCATAGCTTGTCGTGCAGACACTGGGGTGTTTCTCATCCATCGGGGCGTACTCGGAGCTACCGTATGCTTCTGACGATGAGAAGTGTATCAGCGTCTCGAAACGATCCTCCCTAGCCAATTCACACATGGCAAGGGTGATACCGACGTTTTGCTCAAACGCCCACCTAGGTTTCTCAAGCGACACGGGCAGCGGTACAACCGCGAGATTGAACACAACGTCAGTACTCTCCGTGTCGAACAGCTTGCGCATTGCATCTTGATCGGAGGCGTCTTGGGTGTAGATCTTGAGAGCGGGATATAGTGCTCTTGCATCTTTGAGATTCAACTCTTTTCCCAAGAAGAAATTGTCCACGACTACTAGATTGTCGGGTTGTTCGCGAGCAAGCCTGTCCACCAGATGACTTCCAATGAAACCCGCGCCCCCTGTCACGAGAATCGATTTCCTCTTCAGACTCATCCTAGTCCACCCGGTGGCATTTCCGACCTACTGTGCTGTGTTCAAGTCTCTTCATTGCACGGCTTGGCAGGCCAGGCAAGCCCAGCATTGTATCAGAGACCCAATATGTTGATCTGAACCGGCTTCCATCGTATTAAGTTCTTATATGGCTCACACGGAGCGCGATACTTCTCGGATTGCGGTGAGGACGACTATGCGGGTGGGGATTTTCGGGGGTCTATCTAACTTGGGGTACAGCCTCGGGAAGATTCTGCGGAAGCGTGGAGTAGATGTTGAGTTGATACAGGATCCCCATGAGAATTTCGCGTTCAGCCAGCCACTATGGGACGATTGCGAGTTTGTTCTTGATGCGGATGCTCTGAGAGACTGTGCGGTGAATCAGCAATTCTGGGCCGAGAAGGCCATCGAAGTCAGTTGGAAGCGACCGGAGTGGGTTAGGCACGTGAATGCGAGAGGGCGCGAGGTTGCAGTCAGAAAGCCCGGACTTGCACTGAGAGCTATCGTGCGGGCTGGCATATCGCCTTGCGCTGCGAGATTCGCGCTTGAGAGTCTACATCTTGTCGGGCCGCTCTCGGAGTTCGACTTTCTGGTTCTCCTTGGGATAGGACCAGTGTTCGGTCGTCTTGCAGGCGTACCTTATTTGGCAATTCCCTGTGGGGCTGACATAACCTGGTTGCCCTTTCAGAGTAGTTTGCTCGCGCAAATGCAGAGAAGTGCATATGCTGGAGCGAATCGCATTATCATCGGTGATTGGCGTTTTGCTGATTCTCTTGCGAAACTCAGCCTTTCTGATCGATGGACCTACCTTCCTTTTCCTATTGACATTCCAAGTAGTGCGGACTGCGCAACCGTAGAGAAAGGCATAGCATCTCAGGTGTGGCCGCATTCATCCACCAGAGGCAAGTTCGTCTTCTTTATGCCGTCAGCCCAAGAATTCCAAGCGAAAGGGACGGACAAGGCACTGAGAGCTTTCCTGAAACTGTCCCATGAGAGAGATGATGTTGTGCTTGTCACTACAAGCTGGGGAACTGATAAGTCGCGTGCGAAGGACATGGCAAGGGAAGTCAAGGCGGAAGACAAGGTAGTCTTCCTCCCGTACGTGGTCAGTAGGCCTTTGTTGAGGGCCTTCTATCGTGCCTCGGATGTTGTTGTCGACGAATTCGTATGCGGCTCGTACGGGCGTTCAACTCTTGAAGCGATGGCCTGTGAAAGAGCAGTGATATCTCACTATGACGCGAATGCATATCACCCATACTTGCGGAGACTTCCTCCCACTCTCCTAGCGTACACCGAGCAGGAAATCTACGACAAGATGAGATGGGCAGTTGAGAATCCGGATGCGTTGGTGACCGTTGCGAGAGAATCGCGTGAATGGGTTGCTGATACGCACTCGCTGGCTTCCGTTCAGGCACTGGAGAGGGCAATATCCGATGCGGCTTGAGTCACGGCGAGTCCAGTCACAGACGTGGCTGCCCTCACAAGCTTCATCCGCGATCAGACTCAGATCTCAACGAGCACGATCGTGGTTCCCACAACCGTCACCGTAACTCCGTCGACCAGGATCTCAACAGTCGAAACCACGCAGATTCTCATTGTGACTGGTACCGGTGAGACCAGAGCAGAGACGCCCGGTGAGCATCTTCAGTGGGGTCCCTCGAATTCCAGATGTGTGCTCTAGAGCACACAAT
>Ga0163209_1000970_pt1 | contig 12544 bp, 16 predicted proteins | sample Kivu_160m_FD_113538 | JGI IMG/M metagenome (GOLD analysis project Ga0163209, IMG submission 113538) | Freshwater microbial communities from Lake Kivu, Western Province, Rwanda to study Microbial Dark Matter (Phase II) - Kivu_160m | ecosystem: Environmental > Aquatic > Freshwater > Lake ... | reverse complement strand
CTTGCCTGATTCTGTGACTGGGCCTCTAAGGGGGGTCACAGTCATTCAGACTCAGGCGCCGGGAGGCACGTTGCTTCCCTTTGACACAGCCCCTGTCAGCCCGTTACCTGCGGATTAGGGCTCAAACCTCAGCATTGACCTTCAACTCAATCCTTCATTGCACCTCTCATTGCTCGTCAGAGAGCATCGGCCAAGACGTCATCAACTGCGTCTCGAACTGCGTCAGCAAGTCCGTCGTCAACGGGATTCCGCACTCAACCTTGACCTTGACCTCAACCTGCATCGGCTATTGCACCACGAAATGCTCGCAGAGCTGCTTGGCACGTTGCACCAGCAATCGCTCGCGTCATCGCTCGGCTCAAACCTCGACTCGATGCTCCGGACATTGCCCGCTTCAACGCCTCCCGCATTGCATAGGCAGAAGCTACAGAGTAGGCGGCCTCCGGGGCATGGGGTGGGCGGCAGAATCGTGGCCCAGAATGGCCGGACCACTACATGTAGACGGGACTGCACACCCATGCAGATGCAGGTATCTTCTAACGTCGACACCGGAGAATCCTACAACTTCGTAGGCTAGACGAAGGTGCCAAGAAACGGCGCAAGCAACGAAACAGCAGACAGTTAGTGCCTCACCGGTCGGAAACACCCCTGCGCTGGGTAGAGACTTCCCCCAACTCTTTGGTAAGCTCTTCCCCGAGCTCTTCGGTAAGCTCCTCCCCCAACTCTTTGGTAAGCTCTTCCCCGAACTCCTTGGCGAGCTCTTCCCCAAGCTCTTTGGTAGGCTCTTCCCCGAAGTCTCTGGTAAGGTCTTCCCCAGAGTCCTCGGCAGAGTCTTCCCCGAGGTCTTCGGCAGAGCCTTCCCCAGAGTCTTTGGCAGGCTCTTCCCCAAGTTCTTCGGCAAGCTCCTTCCCCAACTCTTGGATAAGCTCTCCCCCAAGCTCTTTGGCGAGCTCTTCGCCCAACTCCTGGGCCAGGCCTTCGTCTGCGGCTCTCGACTTGACACAAATGAGCGCAGGGCTATTATCCATGCCGATGGAGAATGAGTCTCGAACGGCCCCTGCGAAGACTCGTAGCAGGGCACGTGCCCTTGACGTTGAGGGAATTAAGTAAAGTGTCCCCGAAACTCCCCAGGGAGGTGGCAACAGGAACAACCAGGGACAAGCACCCCGTTTCGGAAAGCTTCGGGACATCCGACGCGGCGAAGCCGCCGGGCTGAGGTCAGGGACAAGGTCAAGGTTGAGGTGAAGGTAGACAGGCGGAATGGAGTTTCATCGCAGCCGCAAGCTCTCCCCTGCCCAAGTCATTTCTGATTGTCAATTGCCGATTGGCCGCGGCCCGGCCGCGAGGGAGCGGTCAGGGAAGTGGCTGCCGGCAGTCCGCAGCCAGCAGTACGCGGTTGCGGAAGCGGGCGGGTTCGATGCCGAGGTCGCTTAGTATCTGCACCGCGATTTCAAGGTCTTTGCCAAGGTCGGCAGGGCGATGGGCGTCTGAGCCGATGGTGAAGACCCGCACGCCTGCGTCTCTTGCCTGCTTGAGGATGCGTTTCTCGGGATAGGGCTCGGCATTGCCTCTGCGCAAGGCCGAGGTGTTGACCTCGATACCGGTGCCGGACTCGGCCACGAAGTTGAGGACCGACGGCAGGAGGGAATCTGCCGTCTGCGTGAACCGGCCGTCGAACAGCGACTGGATGTACTTGCGGTAGATGTCGAGGTGGGCAAGGCAGTCGAAGAGCCGGCTCCCGGCCGCGGAGCGGACATTGCGGAAGTAGTGTGCGGCGATCTGTTCCGGGCCCTGCGGCAGGAGCTCACTCTTGAACTGTTCCAGTTCTCCCCCCGCAGTAAGGCAGATGCTGTCGAGAGAGTGCACCGCCCCAAGGACATAGTCGAACTGATGCCGGCCAAGGAAATCGCTGATGATGCCCACGAGCCCGGGGTCGTAGCCAACCTCTACTCCAGCAAGAACAACCAGGTTCGGAAATCTGGTCCGCGCGGCCCGGATGGCTTCCAGGTAGGCACTTGGCCAGTCTGAGTCAACTGGCTGCATCACGCCGTTGACGCGGACGTGTTCGATGACGGCACGGGCCGGGTCGGGTTCGTAGTGGGTGGTGAAGCAGACCTCCTTGAGGCCGACCTCGACGGCTCTCCCGCAGAACTCCTCTATCGAGCCCTGCGCGTCGTGCGAGAAGTCGGGATGGACGTGGTAGTCTACCATAGGATTGACCTAGGACTATAGACCATGGACTGTGGACTTCCAGAAAAACGGACAGAGAACCGAATTCCACGAAGACACGAAGGGCACGAAATCAGCACGAAGAGGCCCGTAGCCCGAACTCGCGATCATCCGTTTCGTGCATTTCGTGCTTTCGTGGCCAGCGCTTCCGAATCAGGACGGAAGCTCGAGTTGCGCGGCGGCGTCGAACACGGGTTGCGGCTTCCAGGCGCAGCCTGCCTTCAGGCCGACCCGCAGCCACTTCATGACGCGGACGCCACAGCCGGCAGAGACACGCCAGCAGGAAACGGTGCTGCTGAAGGATGAACCGATGCGGCCGGCTCCCGGCTCAGGAGCGTGCATCGTGACTCCGGTGCCGCTGACAGCAATGCGGGCTGCAGTCATCCCCAGTTCGGCAGTCCCGAATCGATGTGCCAGGAGACATGCGGCCATCGTGCCCCGCGACGTGCTCTTCTCCGGATAGACGTCTGCGAGAACCAGCCGTGCCGTGGTTCTCGGCCCGACTCTCACCCCTGCCTCGGCCTTTGCTGTCCTCCGTCGCTCCTCTTCGGCTTCGTAGCGCACACCCAGGGTGAGCGCCATGTCCAGCTTGCCCAGTGCCTGTCCCAGGCGGAGTTCGAGCCTCGCCGGAACCGAATCCAGCTCGAAGTCCCGGTACGTATTCCCGCTCACGGACACGCTGGAACCAAGATGGTGCCATGCCAGCCGGCCCGATGCATCGAGACGGTCTTTGGTGCCAGTCAGGCTCGACCAGCGTCCGTGCGGGGCGAAGAACCGGGCCTGATGTCCGCGCAGCGAGAAGCGGGCGTCGAAGTCCGGCCAGCCGCCGGTCAACTCGAATGCGCCGGCCAGTCCCGAACCGCTGGAACCGGCCATCTCCCCGCCCAGCTCGTAGTGTCCCAGCCTGCACTCTCCGTTCACACCGGCAACGAGGAGCTCTCTCCCGGCAAATGAACTGGCCGAGTCGGCCGGCGCGAACGCATGGTTGTACTTCGAGTATTCCGCGACAATCCCGATTCCAAACCGGTTGGTGCGATAGCCACCACCGAACCCGGCGGCAGCCTCGTGGACTGCATTCCGGCCTGCAATCGAAGCCGAGTCGTCATGCACCCCGGACCCGGTCAGGCGAGCCACGGTTCCATCTTCGTTGAGCCGCGCGTCCCGGCCGGCGTATGACCCGAGCAGGCATGCGTTCCATCTTCCGGCTGTGACCTCCACGGCACCGCCGCGCAGGTACGAACCCTCCAGCGCCGAACTGACCAGACGGACGGTCCGGTTCGTCTGCCCGGTTCCGTCCCGCAGACTGCTGCGCCACTGCGGTGCGCTGAGCACCAGCCCCTGCCCCGCGCCGGCCGTGAAGTCTCCGAGTGCGACCCGGGTCCGGCTCATGCTGACTTCCGCACCCCCGCTCAGGAAGTCGAGCGCACTTGCCTCGCCCCGGTCTTTCTCGGTGACGGCCACGAACCGCGCGCGACCGGACCGGAGTTCGAGACGATTGAAGGTCCTGAGCCCGATCGTGCCAGCCTCGATTGAATCAGCGCCGGCGCGGGAAACGATGCTGCCCGTCAATCCCCGCTGCCTGCTCCCGATCCGCAGGAATGGCCGCAGTTCGTCAAACGTCTCCTGAGTCATGCCCGGCACCTGCCGGACCTGTTCCATGCTCCCGAAGGAACCGACCGAGTCCCGCGCGGATACAATCCGGTATGCCAGAAACGGATTGAGCCATGGAATTGCCAGCAGCTCCCGGGCCGACGCCCGGTTGATATCGATTCGCCGGTCGAGCAGACGCTCGACCTCTTCCTGAATCGCTGCATCCGCCTCAGTGGTCGGCGACTCAGGAAACAACCCGGAACCGAACTGGCCAAGCAGTAGCAGCAGGGCTAGTGCCATGCCACACGCAGCCCGAAGATGTGCGTGTCCTTGAGCACCGGGTGGAACTGGTAGGCGTAATCAAACCCTAGCGGGCCCACGGCCGCGCCGAGCCCGGCGGCAAGTCGCATTGGGACAACGCCGAGCCCCAGCCGGAGTGCGAGCTGGGGAATCAGTCGGAACTCGGCCCCGAGAGCCGCATCCTCATCGCTTCCCTCGCGGCCGAAGTCGAGCGCCAGCAACGCTTCGTCGACCGGCTGCCACGAGCCGGCCAGCACGAACCGTGACTGCAGGTCGCTGCCGTTGTGCCAGCGGGGCGAGTTGAGACGTAGTCCGGCCGCACCAACTCGGACGCGCCCGGAGTGCCAGCAGACGCCTGCGTCGAAGGCCGGAACAACGTCGCCGTAGCCGGGTCCGGCCGAGACAATCAGGGCGTGGATACCGAGCCCGACGGCGACTCCGGCTGCCGGGGTTCCGCCGACGACAACCTGGGCGTCCTGTTCCCTGTAGCGGTCAAGCCCCAGAGACGTGAACCCGACACCGGCAGCCAGCCGCCCGGAACTCCAGCCACCGGCGGCCCTGGTGCAGGCCAGTCCCGGCAGCCCGTACGGCCGCGAGTAGCAGATGCCGGCCTGGATGCGGCCGTCGTCTCCAGCTAGAGCCGGGTTGAGGAAGAAGGAATGCTGGCCGTCCGGCACTGCTGCGCCGGCTACCATCGCCGCCGCCCGCCCGCTGTAGCCGGGGAACTCGAAGGCGGATAGCAGCAGGAGTATAGCCACTCTGGAAGAGACGTTCGGGCATTCCGGGTTCCGGTCGCGACCCCTGAGCCCCTGGCCCCTTACCTCCTGCTGTTGTCTACTTCACGTAGTAGAGGAAGCGGCCGCAGTTAGGGCACGTCACGAGGTCGGTGCGGCACCGGGCAGCGAGTTCGGACGGCAACTTGACATAGCAGCCACCGCAGAACTCGCGGATCACCTGCACCACCACCCGACCGCCGTAACGCTTCATTATCCGCTCGTACATCGTCAGGAGTTTCGGGTCGACCTTCTTGGTCAACTTCTCCCGTTCACGCTCGGCGGTCTTGATGAAGTCGTCCGAGGCTTTCACCGTCTGGAAGCCAACTGCCTGGTAGTCGGCGGTTTCGATGTCGCGCAGGATGTGGTCGAATTCCTCCAAAGATCGCAAGGTCTCGACCTTCGCGTTCATCGAATCTTCTCCTCCAGGCTGCGTACGAGCTCAATCAGTTCTTCCGGCGTCTGCGGGTCGAACAGCCGCTTCTTCTTGGTCAGTTCCTGGCAGACCATCGCCACCCTGCCCAGCGTTATCAGGTACTGGTTGCCGGGGTCCTGCGGCGGCGCCATGATGAGAAAAAAGAGGTGCGCGGGCTTGTGGTCGATGGAATCGTACTCCACGCCCTTGGTCGAGCGGCCCACCGCCATCTCCAGCTTGTCAATCAGGAGCGAACGGCCGTGCGGGATGGCGACTCCCTTGCCGATGCCGGTCGAACCCAGTTCCTCGCGCTTGGTCAGGGTTGCCAGCAGCAGCTCGGCATCGTCGCCCTGCCGGATCATCTGTACGAGTTCGCGCAGCGCCTCCGGCTTCTTCTTTGCCTTCAGGTCGAGGCTGATTCGCTCGGGTCGCAGCAGTGATGTAAGAGTCAAACGGCACCTCCAGTCGGCCGAAGCCCACGGACAGGCGGCCGGTTAGCTTTTGACATTGGTATCGGTGAAGGTCTGGCACGGTGCGTCTCCCCAGAGCCGCTCCAGACCGAAAAACTGGCGAGTCTCACCATAGAAAATATGCACCACAACGTTGAAATAGTCAAGAAGTATCCAGACGCCGTTTTCGGCACCCTCGAGGTGGTGTATCTGCTCGCCCTCGTGTTTCAGTTCAAGCGCCAGGTCCTCGGCGATTGCCTGCGCGTGGATGGTCGAGGTGGCGGTGGCGATAACGAAGTAGTCCGCCAGCGGCGAACGGCCGCGCAGGTCCAGAACCACGACGTCCTCGCCGAGCTTGCCGAGGATAATCGCCGCGGCCCGCCGGGCCAGACGTCCTGCAGTCATCCTAATACAGGGGAACCACGTTCGCGAAGAAACGGCGGTAGTCATCGCCGATGACGAGCCGCACTTCCAGGTAGCGCCCGGAGTCGAGTTCGACCCGGGCCTCGGGCACGGCTTTCGGACCCAGCGGCAGTCTGCGCCAGTGCCGCTGTACCGATAACGCGCGCGCCATTGTCTGCGCATACCGACCGGCCGGGTCACGCAGGTCGACCACCGTGGTCCGCGCGAAGTGGTCACGGGCGTCCCTCACCGTGTATACGTCGTAGCCGCGCATCTGCAGTTCGTCGGCAACGGCCCGGCCCACCCGCGGCCCGCCGCAGCCGTTGACTACTTCCATTCGCAGCAGCTTTGCATCGGATTCAGATTTCTCCTCCGGCAGCAGCCGCCACGCAATCGAAGCGCCGACGGCCAGCACCACGACCACCAGCACCAGCCACGGAAGTGCGTTCCTCAACCGGCACTTGGCTCCCCGCGCGCGGCGAGCCCGCGTTCCAGCGCGGCCAGCTCGTCGGGCGTGTTGGCACCGAGCATCTCTTCCTGGTCAGCAGCAAGCACCGCGACCGCCTGCCCGCCATCCGACCGCACCTCCCGGACGATATCCGTCAGGTAGTACTCACCCGATACCGGGCTCGGCTGGATTCTCTCCAAAGCCGGTCTGGCTCTGCCCCAGCGGAAGGAATACGCGCCCGAATTGACCTCGTTGATCGCCAGTTCCTCGGGAGTAGCGTCGCGCTTCTCTACGATCCGCTCGATCAGGTCGCCGCCGGCGCGCACCACCCGTCCATACGCGGCCGGGTCGGCAAGCCAAGCGGTGAACACCGCGACATCGGCACCGGCTGCCCGGCGCGCCTGGACAAGCCGCCGTATTGTCTCGGGGCGAATCAGCGGCGCGTCACCGCAGAGGACCACGCACTCCTCGTCGTCGCTCAACCGGCCACGACAGGCCAGAACCGCGTCGGCGGTGCCGCGTTGCCCTGCCTGCACCACGAACTCAACTCCGTCCTGTTCGAACGCAGCCATCACTTGTTCCTTCTGGGTTCCGACAACGACAATAATACGGGTGGCTCCCCCGGCGCGGGCCGACTCCAGAACGTAGCTCAAGAGCGGGCGTCCGGCAATGGTCAGGAGCACTTTGGGAAGTGCGCTCCCCATGCGCTTGCTCTTTCCCGCCGCCAGGACTACTGCGGTCATTCTCTCCGGTGAGACCTCCGCAGCCGAAGACGACCAAGGCCGGCGTGTGTTGCCGGGGACCGGAATCGACAGGTCACGCGAGGCTCAAGGCTGTTGACTTGTCACCGAATTCGTACGGCCAGGCGCTACACCCTTCGGCATGCGGAAACGCCGCGAACTCCTCGCGCTTCGGGCTCTCCTCGGGAACGATCAGCGGCTGGGCTATGGACCGGGCCAGGCAGGCGGACTTCGGACCGCTACTTGTCAACTTCGTCGCGGGCTTAGTCCTTGTCGCCGGCTTTCTTGTCCGGCTTCGCCTTCCTGCCGCCCTTCTGCTTCGCCGCTGCCGCCTTGGCCTTCTTCTCGTGGTGCCGCTCCTCGCGAATCACGAGTTCGAGCAGCGCCATCTCGGCCGCGTCACCTTCACGCGGCCCGAGTCGCAGGACCCGCGTGAATCCACCCGGACGGCCCGCAAACCGCGGCCCGATGACGTCAAACAGCTTCTTCAGTACCGTTCTGTCCTGGATGAACCGACCGGCCTCGCGGCGCGCAGCCAGGTTGTTCTTCAACGCGTAGGTGATCATCCGGTCGGCAAAACGCCGGGACTCCTTGGCCTTCGCCAGGGTCGTCCGAATCCGCTCGTGCTCGAACAGCGCCGTAACCAGATTGCGCATCAACGCCCGGCGATGTTGGGCCGTACGGCCCAGCTTCCTGCCTTTGTCTCCGTGCCGCAAGGCTACTCCTTTTCCTCTTCCGGCTCGCGCTCTACAATCGGTAGACTGGAAACGTCCATGCCGAGTGACAACCCGACATCCTCAAGCACCTTCTTCAGCTCCTCAAGCGACTTCCGACCGAAGTTCTCGATGTCGAGCATGTCCTTTTCGTTCCGCTGCACCAGGTCGCCGATGGTCTGGATCGAAATCCGCTCGCCGGTCGTCTTGGATTTGCCCTTCATCAGGCAGTTCAACGCCCGGTTCGAAAGCTCCAACTCCTCGATGCTCTGATTCAGGAGCTCGACCAGTTTGTCACGGTCCTGATAGAGCTTCTCCTCGGCAATGAACTCCGGCTCCTTTTCGGCCGGCACCATCACTGCCATGTGGTTCTTGAGAATCGTGCCCGACTGGATCATCGCCTCGTCCGGCCGGACCGTTCCGTCAGTCCAGACTTCCAGCACCAGCCGCTCGAAGTCGGTCCGGTCAAGGACCCGCATCGATTCGACCCAGAAATTGACTCGCTTCACCGGCGAGAAGAACGCGTCGAGGAAGATGGTCGTTTCCGGGGCAGTCCGGTTCTTCTTCAGCCGCTCGGCTTTAACGTAGCCCCGGCCGTTCTCGACCAGAAGCTCGACGTCGAGCGACCGCTTGCTGTCCGAAATCGTCAGCAGCCGCTGATCCGGATTGGCGATGACAATCTCCGGCGGAACCGTCAGGTCGCGGGCCAGAAACTCGCGCTTGCCGGAAGCATGCAGGTGGCACAGCTTCGCCGTCTCTGACCATAGCCGCAGCCGGAGTTTCTTCAGGTTGAGCACGATCTCGGCTACGTCCTCGACCACGTCGTCAATAGTAGAGAACTCGTGGGCCACCCCGTCGATCCGCAACTCGGTGATCGCAGCGCCCTGAACCGATGAAAGCAGAGCGCGGCGCAGGGAATTGCCCATCGTCGCGCCCCAGCCCTTCTCCAGCGGCGCCAGCGTGAATCGGCCGTACGATTCGGTTGCGGTCCCGTCGTGGAGGTCGAGCTTCTCGGGAAGAGTGAAAGGTTTGAGTTTCATTTCGAGTAAAGCTCCACGATCAACTGTGTGTTACACGGAATGTCCTTGACGTCATCGGGACTCGGTTGGCGCACAACGGTCCCGACTCCGCGGTCGGCCGCAACCGACAGCCAAGACATCCCGGGCTGTTGCTTGTTCGCCAGGATCGCGCTGATTACCTTCATGCTCTCGTCGCCGTTGACGCCGATTATGTCGCCGGCATCGGTCGGGTACGACGGGATGTTGATCCGATGACCATTCACCGTGATCAAACCGTGCCGCACGAACTGCCGCGCCTGGCCACGGGAGTTGGCGAATCCCATTCGGAACACCACGTTGTCTAGCCGCCGCTCGAGCAGGATGACGAGCGTCGCCGCGGTATTCTTGCTCTTCGCCGCCTTGGTGAAGTAGTTATGGAACTGCGTTTCGAGGATGCCGTACATCATCCTTAGCTTCTGCTTCTCACGCAGCTGGATCGAGTAGGCCGACACCCGGCGCCGTCCTCGCACCTCCGGCATCTCTCCGCGTTTCATCAACGTGCACTTGTCCGAAAGGCACTTGTCGCCACGCAGGAACAGCTTCTCCCGGCTCTTCCGGCACTTCTTACACTTCGGTCCGATGTATCTTGCCATCTTACCTCGCTTCCCGTTACACGCGACGCTGTTTCGGAGCCCGGCAACCGTTATGCGGAATCGGAGTGATGTCGCGAATGGAGATTATGTCGAGGCCGGCGTTCTGCAGCGAACGTATGGCTGACTCACGGCCCGGCCCGGCGCCGCTGACCCGCACTTCAAGTCGCTTCACGCCCAGCGAGCCTGCTTCCTTTGCGGCTGCCTCTGCGCACAGGCCAGCGGCAAACGGAGTGCCCTTCTTCGATCCCTTGAATCCCACTCGTCCCGAACTCGACCACGAAACCACGGCGCCGGTCGGGTCCGCAATCGTCACGATCGTATTGTTGAAGCTCGTATTGACGTGGGCGACGCAGAGCAGCGGGACCTTCTTACGGGCCGACTTGCGCGGCATTACGCCTTACCTCCGGCCGGCGGCCTGGCCGCGGCTGCCGACTTGGCGCCCGGCGGCGGGGCCTTCACCTTGATGACGCCGGTCGTCTTCCGCGGCCCCTTGCGGGTGCGGGCGTTCGTCCGCGTCCGTTGGCCGCGCACCGGCAGGCGCCGGCGATGTCGCTCGCCGCGGTAGCTGCCGATCTCGATGTACCGCTTGATGTTGCCGGAGATGTCGGACCGCAACTCGCCCTCGACTTTGTAGCCGCCGTCGATCTCCTTACGGATGGCGGCCACCTCGTCGTCACTCAAATCCTTCGTGCGGCGAGACGGGTCAATACCGGCCGCGGTCAGAATCCTGCGCGCCGTATGCTGGCCGATGCCATAGATATGCGGCAGCGCGTAAAGAATCGCTTTGTTGTCGGGCAGGTCGATACCCGCGATACGAGCCAAACGGACCTCCTGTGGTTGCCGAAATCAGAAAACTGTGCTCTCAGCCTAGCTTGTAAGCTGTAATATATAGCAGATTTAGCCGCGATGTCAAGCGCAAAAACCCTTGACGGCCACGAACCCAAAAGACCGCATCCGGCCCGGGCCGAACCGCCCCTGTCGGTTTGCGGGGCCCAACTCAGAATGGGCAGTCTGGAATCCCCTGCCCACGACCGACGGCTGGCCCCGGGTCACTAGCGCATCAGGGCAATCCTAACGGTCAGCTGGACTGGTTCCTGCCGAAGAATCGTCAGGCGGCCGATGTAGCTGCCCGCTGGCAGACTCCGACCTTTGTCGCCCGTGCCACCCCAATCGAAGTTGTGAATGCCAGCCGACAGGCGAACCTCTCCCCAAGTCCGGACCGGTCTGCCCGCCAGGTCGTAGATAACCAACTGCACTCGCCCCGCCTCCCCCAACTGAAGGCTCAGCCGTACGCCGGTCCGGGTACGTGTAGCCTCAAGCCGCTCGTTCGACGAGCGTCCGGACTCAGCGAAGCCGGTGACCGGTTCCCCAACCGCGAAGATGAGGACCGGCAGGTCGGTTGAAGGCAAACCCAGTGCCGAGATGGTTGCAGTTCTTTCGCTCGGTGCAAGTGAAGCCGTCAGTCGGCCACGGAGTCCGAGCGCATGTGCCTGCATCAGGTACTGGAATCCGACGAACCCGGGCTCGATCATCATCCACGCGTCGGTCGTATCGCTGACGCAGGCGACGAAGTAGACCGGAGCGGTCGCCGGTATGCGCGGGCAGGCAGTCCGCAGGGAATCACGGCGGTCGCCTGTCGTCACCGTTTCCAGGCGATGGTCGCTGGTGCTCGTGCCGGTACCGGGTGGCAGGCGATTGTGGTAGCGGTCGACCCCGACATCGCGGACGACGTAGATCTTCCTCGTGAGGTAGTAGTTGGCCACTGCCGAAGGGACCGTCAGCCGCGCTTGCCTGTCGGCGTGTGAGGGGTCACCCCGTACCCGGCCCAAAGCAGTTGCGAAACGGCGGAGAGTGACAGATTCGTCGGCTCGAACATCGTGTCCTGGTCCATGCCGCTGACGAGCAGATCAAACGTGTCGGCTCCGTCGGTCGCGGGTTGTGGCAACGAGGAATCCGATGAGATGGCGACACATGAATCGGTCAGCCCGGTCACCGACATCCGGCCGAACACGTCTACCATGTTTATGGTGTGGCTGGGGTTCCAGTTGCTGTTGGCGTGGTTGGCCGCAAAAGCCATCGGACAGGATATCACGGCACCGCTGCCCGTGCTCCAGAATGCGTCGCCGGCGAGCAGCCCGGCCTGCACCGCCAATCCCGCTTCCTCGCTGCGTTCAACCGCGATGCCGACCTCGAAAGCAGAATTGGCGCTGTAGCGGTGGTTGCCGGCGAGGTGGACGTTCAGAGCGTGGGCGACGGAATCATAGAGGTACACGTTGGTCGGAGTCGCCACGTAGAACTCGCGATAGCTGCTCCCCAACGACGGTACCCGGCTCATCGCCCACAGCACGCTTGACAGCACGGTATCGGACAGCGAACTCGTGAACCCCGAGTGCGCTGGGTACCGGCTGTTGGAGATGATCTCGAACGAATTGCCGTGAGTCACCGGCGGCGGAAGGCTTTGCACCTGCGCCGAAGCAACCGCGCCCGTGACCACGAGCAGAGTGAAGAAGCCGGCGGTGAGTCTCATGATTCAGTCTATTGCCGGGTCTCTCGGTGCCAAACGACTGCCACCGACCGGCGCCCTGAGACCCACGGCTCAACCTCGCGTGCCTGATTGCTTGACACTCCTGTCTTCTCCAATATACTGACCTTCCGGCCTGGGGCCTGCGGCCGCAGCGGGTTCCGCCGGCACGTCACACAGGACATCATCTTTACTTAACAGCGATTCTGCAAAGGAGGAATCAGTAATGGCCGAAGAGCAGACATTCCATCCCTCGAAGGAGTTGGTCGAGAACTCCAACATCATGGCCTTCATGAAGAAACATGACATCAAG
>Ga0163209_1000965_pt1 | contig 12561 bp, 8 predicted proteins | sample Kivu_160m_FD_113538 | JGI IMG/M metagenome (GOLD analysis project Ga0163209, IMG submission 113538) | Freshwater microbial communities from Lake Kivu, Western Province, Rwanda to study Microbial Dark Matter (Phase II) - Kivu_160m | ecosystem: Environmental > Aquatic > Freshwater > Lake ... | reverse complement strand
TGTATAAGCTGCGAAACCATCTCTATATTCTTTAGCCGGAACAAAATCTGGCTCTTTTGCTGATTTACCGTGATTTCAACCGGCTCTTCCTGGTCGGTGAGGAAACGGCTTAACTCGCTCAAAGCTCGTGCCGGCACGATTATGGCAGTTTTATTCTTGACCGGCTCTAATAGAGAGGTGTTATGAACAGCCAACCTGAAGCCGTCGGCAGCCGCCAGAGCCAGTTTATCACCGTCGAACTCAAGCTGATTCCCGGTAAGCACCGGGCGCGACTCTTCAGTGGCGGCAGCAAAAGCGACCTGGCTAATCCCATTCCTCAAAGCCTCAATCTCGATTTTGGTAGCTATGCCATCGCTCACCTGAGGAATAGGCGGGAAATCCTGCGCATCGAGACCGTTGATTCGAGCCTCGAAACGAGCACATTTGAGTTGAAGTGTGCGCTGTGTGAGGGTGATATCAATTTTATCGTTGGGGAGGGAGCTTATGAATTCGGTTAAAAGTCGGGCGGGGATGGTAATGGCGCCTTCCTCCTCTATTTTGGCACCAACCCAGCAACTGATGGCTATCTCCAGATTGGTGGCAGCCAGCTTAAGACGCGATTGGTCAGTGGCTATCAAGACATTCTGCGTGATGGGCAGGGTACTTCTTGTGGCTACAGCCCGGCTGACTATGCCCAATCCCTTGCTCAGATTTTCTTGAAGGCAGGATAGTTTCATGTCACACCCCCCAACAGTTATGTGTCAAAGTATACCCCGCATGCTTGGTCAAGTCAATGGTTTACTGTGCGGTGTCCGTCACATAAGTGTCATAAGTGTAAAGATAAGTCTTTAGACGCTTCTGTACCTACACAAATCATAATCTCGAATCTCTAAATTCTAAACAAATTCGAAACCCGAAATACAGAAAACCAAAACACGGCTGTTTCGAATTTGGGAAGTTGGAATTTTGGTATTGTTTGGGATTTCGGATTTAGTGCTTGTCATTTTACACGCATGAGATTCTTCGCGGAGTTTACCCTGAGCCTACATTCTTCGACAGGCTCAGAATGAGCGGGGGAAAGAGCTTGATGAAAAACAGCGAAGGACTCAGAATAACAGTGGACGAAGGGTTCGTAATAATGTGGTGGGTTATTCTAGCGAGATGGTGCCACTTTTGCCGCCGCTTTTTTTGATGAGGCGGATACCTTCCAAGCGCAGCGCTCCATCCACAGTTTTGCACATATCGTAGATGGTCAGCCCACTTATGGCGACGGCAGCTAAAGCTTCCATCTCAAAGCCGGTCTTTCCGCTGCCTTTAACCGTAGCCGTGATTTCCACCGCCGAGGCTTTTTCATCAATGTGAAACTCAATAATGACATCGTCAATGAGCAGTGGGTGACACAGCGGGATAAGGCGGTAAGTTTCTTTAGCTGCCATGATGCCAGCTACGCGAGCCGCCGCCAGAACGTCGCCCTTGGGTAACTTGCCCTTTTTCAGCAGGTCTAGAGTCTTAGCCTGCATCAAAACCCTGCCCCTGGCTACAGCCTGCCTTTTTGTGACCGGCTTCCCACCAACATCCACCATCCTGATATCCGAAGATGAACTCACATCTAACCTCCTACCTGAGACATAAGACGTTTCCCTGAGACACGACCACCGGGTAGCTGGTGCTTCTGCGGCTTCGACTTAATAGCCTCAATGATTACCTTTTTCAATTCCTCGGTAGAGGTGCCACCGCGCAGTGGCTGGCGGAGGTCAACCTCATGGTCACTAAGCAAACAGGGGCGGAGCTTACCTTCAGCAGTAAGGCGGAGGCGATTGCAATTGAAGCAGAAGTGCTGGCTAACCGGCGTGATGAAACCAACAGTGCCACCGGCTTGAGGAAAGCGGAAATATTTAGCCGGGCCATTGCCGGTAATGACATGGCTGGGCTCAAGCCTTCCCAGACTAACCAGACGTTCCTTCACCTCGTCAGCCGACATAAATTGGGTATCAACACTGGTCTTTTCTCCACTTGAATGTCCCTCCGGGGGGTTATCTGCGGCAAAGGGCATCAGCTCGATAAAGCGCACGTGCCAGCCACTGGTTATGGTCAGCCTGGCAAAGTCCACAACCTCGTCATCATTTATACCGCGCATGACCACCATGTTTATTTTCACCGGGTCCAGTCCGCAATCTTTAGCCGCCTCGATGCCTCGAAGCACCTCGCCTAGCTTATCATGACGGGTTATACGTTTAAACTTATCCTGGTTTAAGGAATCAAGGCTGACGTTGACCCGGTTTAAGCCAGCCTGCTTAAGCTCACCGGCATACTTTTTGAGCAGAATGCCATTAGTGGTCAGCGAGATGTCATCAATTGTGTCTATTTCAGCCAGCATGGCTACCAGTTCCGGCAATCTGGCTCTGACCAGCGGCTCACCGCCGGTAAGCCTGACCTTATTAATACCAAGTTCGGCAGCCAGCCTGACAATGGCGACAATCTCTTCATAGGTTAAGATTTCGCTATGAGGCAGCAGGTTAATGCCCTCAGGGGGCATGCAGTAAATACAACGCAGGTTGCAGCGGTCGGTTACCGATATGCGAAGATAGTTGATGGGACGGTTAAAGGTATCGGAAAGACCAGTCATAACTTCACTTTCTCCGCAAGTCGCTCCAATACCTGGCATGCCTTAACAGCAGCTCTGCCGCGATGACTGATTCGATTCTTTACCTCCAGAGACAGCTCCGCCATGGTTTTCTCAAATTCAGGAAGGTAAAAAACCGGGTCGTAGCCAAAACCCTTATCACCTCTGGGTTCGAAAGCAATTATGCCCCGGCACTCTCCCTCGCATAACTCGACTCGTCCTTCCGGATTAGCTATGGCAATAACACATTTGAAGCGGGCAGTCCTCTTCTCCCAGGGGACATCCTTAAGCCTGGACAAAAGTCGCCCAATCCTGTCCCCATCGCTGGCTTCTTCGCCAGCAGCGCGGGCTGAGCGAATACCGGGATCACCGCCTAAGGCATCAACTTCAACGCCTGAATCATCAGCTAAGCTAATGAGCTTGCTTGCCCCAGCATATGTGATGGCTTTCACCCTGGCGTTCTCCTCATAGCTAGGAAAATTCTCCTCAACGGCTATCTCTACGCCCAGCTCATCCGGGGACACCAGCTCGAAAGGCAAGCCGCCCAGAAGATGGCGATATTCACGGACTTTCCCTCGGTTGGTGGTAGCCAGAAGTAGCTTCGGCATTTTTCTCATCGATGTCACTCTGAGCCCTTTGTGCGAAGAATCTCATCCAGACCTTCGCGTAGCCTGTCATTAACCAAGCAAGATTCTTCGCTTCGCTCAGAATGACAGAAGCCAAAGGATTCAGAGTTAAAGTTTGTCCTCAATAAACAACCTCTTCTTCAAGGGCAGTTAAATCTTTTTAAACCTTCCCTGAACCTTCTTCATAACATCAGGCATGGTGGTATATTCCATCTCTTCCAACGGCAGACGGTGAGGTTCAAAAGGTCCATGACGGCGCAGTATATCAGCAATATCCCTGGCTTCCTGACGAGCATTATCGAAAGCCGGGTCATCGAACATATCGAGTGGCCCAACCAGCTTGCCATTCGCAAGTTGAAAACCGGCGGCAATCACCCTGGGCGGCCCATCAAAGCGGGTGGGGTTGCTCTCCCTGACCGCTACCGGCATCAGGGGACCATTATGCGAGCCTCTCATCCAGCCCTCTACGATATGAGGATGCGCAAAAGGTTCAAGTACCTCGCCCACAGCCGGAAACTTCCCCTGAGAGCGAACGATGCACACCGGGTCGTCTTTGCCCACATATCTGCCGGCAATCAGCGCCAGTTTCTGCGTGGAAGAAACAGCGGCTATTTCACCGCTCTCTCGATGGTACACAGCTTTAACGCAAAAGCGGACCGGTGCCCCCATGAAAACCAGCATATCATAAATTTCCTCGGGAGCATTGAAGGTTATCTTCTTGCTATCTTTAACATCGTGCACCTCGAAAGAGAAACCGCCATGCATATTGCCGGCTATGACCAGCCCGATGGTGTTGAAGGGGTCAGCGAAGATTTTATACAAAGGCAGATTCCAGGCGCCCGAGGCTGTTTTGTCCGCCATGAAAATTATGATTGTTTCAGCCTCTCGCTCCTCGATTTCCATCTCAGCCACCCCGGGCCCCATGCCCTTGACATTGCCTGAGAAGGCATCAGCCAGCATGTCCTGACCGGCACCGTGCAGCTTCAACTTCTTGGCTATTTTGGTGCAGTCTACAAAGGTATCCCATGCCAGCTTATGGATTTTCTCGTCTTCTTCTCCCCGCTGGTGAGTCATGATTAGTTGGAGGTCGTCACCACACCTGGTGACATGATAGTCGATTAGCAGCCCGGACTTCTTAGCTGCTGCCATACACTTTTCACCTGTATCCAGCACCTCCGGATGCATGCTGGAATGGCCAACATAGCCCCCGACGTCAGCCTTGATGACACTTAAAGTTACCTTCATTCTGTCTCCCCCTTTTTATTTTGATTTATGTTTTGTGCCTCTGCAAATTATTCCCAGCATCAGAATGCGGGGACAGGTCTTTAGCCCTGTCATCAGCGGGCACACCTGAAGGCCTATCCCTAACAGCCCTGTCATTCTGCATTTTTACATTTGATTCTTTATGTCACCCTGAGACTCTTCTGTCACCCTGAGACCCTTCTGTCACCCTGAGACCCTTCTGTCACCCTGAGCGAAACGAAGGGTCCCTGAGATTCATCGTCATCCTTCCCATTCGGGAAGGACTTCTCAGAACGACATGAGAGACACTCGCTTTTTGCATTTTGATTTTTGATATTTTATCTTTTACGTTATACCAGCGCCGGCAACCGGTACTCCCCAAAAACCTTGCGCAGCACACCGCAGACCTCGCCCAGGGTTGCATAGGCACTCACTGCCTCTAAAAGATAAGGCATGAGATTTTCGTTGCCAAGAGCAGCCTGGCGCAACGCCTCAAGCTTTACCGAAACCATTTCATTATCCCTCTGCCGGCGCAACCGGCTGAGCCTCTCAAGCTGCCGCTTTTCACCTTCTTTATCCATTTCCAGTATTGGAATTGCTATCGGCTCATTCATGGCATACTCGTTGACACCGACAACAATGCGTTCTTTATTATCTATCTCCTTCTGGTAGCGATAAGCCGAATCAGCGATTTCCCGGTGGAAGAAGCCAGCCTCTATAGCCGGTATAACTCCGCCCAGCATGTCTATCTTGGTAAAATACTCATAGACAGCTCTTTCTGTCTTACTGGTGAGGTATTCAAGGAAATAGCTGCCGCCAAGCGGGTCGATGGTATTAGTAACGCCGCTCTCATGAGCAATTATCTGCTGCGTTCTTAAAGCAACTGTCACCGCTTTCTCCGAAGGCAAAGCAAGGGCTTCATCCATAGAGTTGGTGTGCAGTGATTGTGTCCCGCCGAGGACAGCAGCCAATGCCTGAATTGTAGTGCGAACAATGTTGTTTTCCGGCTGCTGAGCAGTGAGCGAACAACCGGCTGTCTGGGTATGGAAGCGAAGCCATTGAGAGCGTTCGCCGCCATTGAACCGCTCCTTCATTTCACGTGCCCAGATGCGGCGGGCAGCACGGAATTTGGCGATTTCCTCAAAGAAATCATTATGGCAGTTGAAGAAAAAGCTGAGCCTGGGAGCAAAATCGTCCAACTTCAGCCCGCGGTCAATTCCTGCCTGAACATAGGCAAGACCATCAGCCAGGGTAAAAGCCAGCTCCTGAACGGCAGTAGCGCCGGCTTCGCGGATATGATAGCCGCTTATGCTAACGGTGTTCCAGCGCGGCACGCTTTTCATGCCGAATTCAAAAGTATCAACGATTAGCCGCATGGACGGCTGGGGCGGAAATATGAAGGCGTTCTGCGCCATATACTCTTTCAGTATGTCGTTCTGTATAGTGCCGCCCAACTTATCCAGAGAAATACCTCGCTTCTGAGCATTAGCCAGATACATTGCCCAGATAACCGCAGCCGGTCCATTTATAGTCATAGAGGTCGTTATCTCATCAATCGGAATGCCATCGAACAATATCTCCATGTCAGCCAGTGAGGATACACCCACACCACACTTGCCGAATTCCCCCCTGGCTTCAGGGTCATCGGTGTCGTAGCCATTTAAAGTGGGGAAGTCGAAGGCAACGCTCAGCCCGCTTTCTCCATGCGCTAAAAGGTATTTGTATCTGGCGTTAGTCTCTTCAGCACAGCCGAACCCGGCAAACATGCGCATCGTCCACAGCTTGCCCCTGTAGCCGGTACTGTGAACACCGCGGGTATAGGGATATTCGCCGGGAAAACCCACATCACGAATATAGTCTAAATCAGCAATGTCCAGTGGCGTATAAAGCCGTTCTACAGGAACGCCCGAGGTGGTGACAAAAGAGCCTTGCCTTTCATCAGAACACCGGGCTCTGGCATGCCACCGGCTGGCTCTTTTCTTCAGTCGCTCTTTTTTTTCTGGCTCCAACACTCTACCCTCTCAATTGTAGGGACAGGTCTTTAGACCTGTCCGGTATGGACAGACCTTCAGGTCTGTCCATACTTCCATCCCTTTCACTCTGTCATTCTGAGCGAAGCGAAGAATCTAAATCTTTTACGGAGTTTACCCCCATGCGAGATTCTTCGGTCGCTTCACTCCCTCAGAATGACAAAACGAACCATTGTCGGTTTCAATAGTCTATGCCCTTGCGGGACAACACCCCTTTATCGTAAGGATGCTTTACCTTGACCATATCGGTGACTAAATCAGCCAGATCGATTAACTTAGAGTTTGCGTAGCGGCCGGTAAGGATAAGCTCCACCTTTTCCGGCTTGTCATGTATCAATTTCATAACGTCAGCCACATCAATCAGCTTCCAGGCTGCAGCCACGTTCACTTCATCGAGTACGACTACATCATATTTCAGGCTGAGCACAGCTTTCCGTGCAGCCTCCAGAGCCTTTCGAGCTTCTTCCTTCTCCTCCGGTTTAACATTGGCAGGGTCAACAAAATCCTGAAACCCAAATCTATCAAAGGTGACGTTGGTCAGTTCGGATAGGGTTTTCTGCTCTCCGTATGGGAAGTCGCCCTTCATAAAAAAGACGATATGGACACGTAGACCATGCCCCAGGGCACGAAGAGCCATCCCCAGAGCTGCTGATGTCTTACCCTTGCCGTCACCGGTGAAAACTTCGACCAAGCCCCTGGTTGAAGCCTCAGCAGGCAAGGTCTCGGCTGATTCCCTAGCCACCTCAACGGCAGTTTAACAAAAAGTCAGATACAGTGTCAAACGATGGACGAAATGCAAAAATCAAATGTCAAAGTGCAAACTGACAAATCAAAGGTCAAAGATATGCGGGGACGGAGCTGAAGATCTGTCCGCATATTCTGTCTCAGACCTCAAAAACCAGATTCTTCGGTCACTCCCGTTCCCTCAGAACGACAGCCCTCTCCTTAAATGTCATCCTGAGTCCTTCCCTTCCTGTCATTCTGAGCGCAGCGAAGAACCTCAACTTTGAGCCAAGTCGTATAGGCAGGACTAAACCCCAATAACTGACTCTAAAGTACAATATAGTAATCAAAATCAATAGCAATCATAGTAATCATAGTAATTGTTGCATTTTAACCTGTCATTTTGATTTTTCATCTTTGATTTACACCCTTTGGGGTCTTGACAAGCGTGATATAATATCGGTGTGTGAAGGATGACACAGATGACACAACCAACACATCACGGCAGTGTTGGAATCAACATGTTGTGTCGAGTCAATAAATGTCACTATATATTGATTAAGGAGAAAAATGCCAGAGATTCGCGCCGGTTTAAGTACAGAGCTACATCGAAAACTCAAGGCGGAGGCAGCTCGCAAGGGCATACACCTTAAAGATTTAATTGCCGAGATATTAGAAAAGCATGCCAATAGCCAGGGAGGTTCCAAGAAAAAATAAACTTCTGGCGCATTTTGCCGTTTAGTTATTATGCATGAAATCGAAAAGACAATTTCACATTTCACCAGGAGGTAAGAAATATGTCATGAATGAGAAAAGAGGAGAGTCCCCCTCACCTAGCCTCTCCCGCGAGGGGAGAGGAATGAAAGAATACCCCCTCTCCCTTGACGGAGAGGCTTGTCCTGAGCGAAGCGAAGGAACAAGGTGAGGGTGAAAATAAACAATCTCAATATAACGGAGGTAAAATTAAAACACCATGAACACAAAGACAATCAAAGGAAAAAGTTTAGGAATCCTGCTATCCATTGTCCTCGTCCTGTCGCTGGTGGCAATAGCTCTACCGGCAACACCGGTCAAGGCGACCGTGACGAGTGTTGTCATCAATACGCCTAACGCAGGAAGCCCGGCATATGTAAAACAAGGCGGTACCGTCACTGTAAACTACACTCTCAGCGGCGATGGTTCCACCGAGAGCGTGGGAATCGAGGTTTACGACGCCACGCATAGTTATCCATCCCCTTACTATAGTGTCGTCAGTGATAACTTGACTCATAACAGCAATATCACCCTACCATCCGTGGTTCCGGCGGGTACTTATAACCTCAAGGTGACCGTGCCCGCTGATATCCAAGAAGATATCGAACTCGGCGCTGTAATAGTCGACAACACTGCTCCAACGGTTACCCTGGTGAGCCCCACGGCTAGCGGCATATTTTACCAGGGTGGCTCCACCCAGACCATATCCTGGACAGCTTCAGATGCTAGCCCTGGAAATGTGCTGGTCACCTTAGAATACACCACCGACGGCGGCGCTAGTTGGCCTGATATCTGTGTCGATGAGTCGTATGCACACGGCGCCAATAGCCGCACCTGGACGACACCAGCCGTGGACACGCTTACCGGCAAGGTAAGAATCACGGTTACCGATGCCGCGGGAAATACCTGCACGCCTATTCTCAGCGCCAACTACTTTACCATTGCTAATACTGCTCCCACCGTCAATGTCACCGCGCCCAATGGCGGTGAATCCTGGAATGGTGGCTCCAGCCAGACTATCACCTTTAACGCTAACTCGGCTTACAGTACTACCCTCGACTACCTTATCCAACTGTCAACCGATGGCGGGGGTACGTGGTCGGATAACATTACCTCAAGCTGGCTTACAAGCCAGGCTAAGGGCGATAGAACTTACGCCTGGACGGTAACCAGCACGGTGCGCAGCACCACCTGTCGAATCAGGGTGTGGGCGCGCGACCAGGCCGGCAATATGGCTAATGATACCAGCAATGCCAACTTCACCATTGTTGACGTCACCAACCCAAGCGTCACGGTAACGGCACCGGCTGCCGGCGTCCAGTGGTATTCCGGCACATCCCAGAACATAACCTTCACAGCCACTGACCTGGTTCCCGGCAACCTGACCAACACCTGGTATTACTCCACCGATGGCGGCGGCAACTGGAACTTGATAAGCACAGCCCCCGATACTCAGGGGACCAAGACAAAAGCCTGGACACCGTCAGTGGTGGCAACCAGCAGCAGCAACTGCAAGATAAAAGTTACCTCTGCTGATGAGGCTAGCCCGGCCAATACTGGCGAAGGCATCAGCGGCACCTTCACCATTACGGTGCTTATCGGTGCGCCCACGGTAGAAGTTACGGCGCCAAATACCGCGGTGTCATGGGATGGCGGCAGCACCCAGAGCATCACCTGGACCGCCAGCCATTCTGAAGACTCTGAAGCCCTGCTCACCTACACTATCGCACTGTCAACGGATAGCGGGGCAACCTATCCTACTCCTATCGCCACCTTGCCTAACCAGGCTCAGGGCTCGCACAGCTATAGCTGGGCAGTTTCTGATATCACTACCACCCAAGCTAGAATCCAGGTTACCGCTACCGACCCGGCGAGCAACTCGGCTTCCGATGCCAGCGACGTTGATTTCAACATAACAGCTGCCGTTATATGCCCTCCAACGACCCAGAGTATCGCCTTGAACTCAGGCTGGAGCCTGATATCGCTGCCGTTGATACCCACCAATACCAATATTGAGAGCGTGCTGGGCAGCATATTAGACAAGGTGTCGGCGGTATGGTACTACAGCGGCGGACCCAGCGGCACCTGGTCTTCCTATAGCCCAGGGGGACCACCTGGTCTGACCACCATGGAAGCCGGCAAGGCTTACTGGATAAATGTAGCTGCCGGCGGACCTTACACGCTTACCATTCAGGGTAGAACATGGGCTTGTCCGCTTGAAGTGCCACCAACCTACAGCTATGTTGCCGGCTGGAACCTGGTGGGCTATAAATCTTTGGCGACCAAAACTGTAGGCACATATCTACCCCAGGTCAGCGCACAGCACGACACTCCCATCTCCGGCTATTTCAACGGTTCTTCAATTAACCTCACTGATGCCCAAAACATGGCATCGTGGCGGGGTTACTGGGTACGCTTCACCGGTGCCGGACCATGGACAGCGTCTATCGCCGATGATTAAAAGCTGTATTTGAGCGTTTGAAAAATGGAGGAGCCTCATGATTGACAAATTGAGAGGAAGGTGGAGCTGGGCAGCCAGCGTAGCACTGGCGCTAATTCTGTGCCTCACACTGGCTTCGGCTGCTCCACCTATCATGGCGGACGATAATCCGCAACAACCGCACCAGTTCTGGGGCTATACGTATATAAACGGTGCGCTGGCGCCTTCCGGCACCACGGTTGCTGCCTATCTGGACGGAGTGCTGAATGCCTCAACGACAACCGATGCCCAGGGCAGGTATGGGTGGAGCCCATTGTTCTATGTGTCTGGCACCGGTACCACGGTGACATTTTATGTCGGCGGTACCCTGTCACCGCAGACAGCCACCTACCAGGCTGGTGGGATAAACGCTGGTGATGGAAACCCACTTAATCTGTATGTCACCACCGGCACACTGACTGTTGCCACCAGCGCGGCTTCAGGATTGGGCACGACCACAGCCACACTGAACGGCAACCTGACCAGCCTGGGCCCCAATCCATCGGTAAATGTCTATTTTCAGTATGGTCTTACCACTTCCTATGGCAGCACCACTGCCACTCAGGCGAAGTCTGTGGCGGGCACTTTTAACGCTGCCATATCTGGCTTAACTGCCAGCACCACCTATCACTTCCGGGCGGTGGCGGTGGGCAGCACCACCGTATATGGCGATGACATGACCTTCGCCACCACTGCCCTTCCGCCGATTGGTGTAACCACAAGTGCAGCCACAGGCATCACATCTACTACAGCAACATTGAACGGCAATCTGACCAGCCTGGGCACTGATTTATCGGTGAATGTCTATTTCCGGTATGGTCTTACAACTTCCTATGGTACTACTACGGCTACACAGTCAAAGTCTTCGACTGGCGCTTTCAGCGCTGCCGTATCTGGTCTGACACCGGGCACCCTGTACCATTTCCAGGCTGTAGCTCAAGGCAGCACCACCGTATATGGCGATGACATGACCTTCACCACCAGTACGGGTGCACTGGCTGTATCCACGAGCAACGCCGCGGGTGTAACCGCTACGTCGGCAACTTTGAACGGTAACCTGGCCAGCCTCGGTGGAGCCGGCTCGGTGAATGTCTATTTCCAGTATGGTCTTACCACTTCCTACGGCAGCACCACGGCCACTCAGGCGAAGTCATCAACCGGCACTTTCAATGCTGCCATATCTGGTCTGGCGCCGAGCACTACCTATCATTTTAGAGCGGTAGCGGCTGGCGGCACTACGGCGTATGGCTCAGATATGACCTTCACCACGGTTAGCGGCGGTGGCGGAAGCTCATCGCCAGGCCACCAGTTTTACGGCAAGGTGTATATCGATGGAGTGCTGACATCTGCCGGCACTACCGTAGCCGCCTATGTTAACGGCGTAGCGACAGCATCTACGACCACAGATGCCTCCGGCAGATACGGCTGGAGCCCATTATTCTACGTTCCGGGAAGCAGCGGGACGATAACCTTCTATGTGAACGGCGTACTCGCGCCTCAAACAGCCACCTGGATTAGCGGCGGCATCACCCAGCTCAACCTGTATACTACAACACCCAGTGGCTTGACCGTCTCCACGGGTAGCGGCACCTATGTAAGTTCTACGACAGCCACCTTGAGCGGCACATTAGTGAGCCTGGGGAGTGATAGTTCAGCAACGCCTTCAATAGATTATGGGCCTACGACGGCTTACGAATGGGGCACCTGGACGATGTCATCGATGTCATCACCCGGGGCTTTCACCACCCCAGCCATTGGGACTGGTCCTAGCAGCCCACCCGCCGGTGGGTTAACCCCTGGTCAGGTAGTTCATTTCAAGGCCAAGGCGGTGGGCAGTCCATCGGGCACCATTGTCTATGGTTCGGATGCCACCTACACGCATTCCGCTCCGGGCTCGCTTACCATCACCACCACATCACTACCCGGTGGAACTGTTGGCACTGCCTACTCACAGACCTTGCAGGCTACGGGCGGCACCACGCCTTACACCTGGTCTCTAGCCTCAGGCACTCTGCCAGCCGGGCTTACACTTAATGCAAGCACCGGCGTAATCTCGGGCACGCCCACAGCCGCCGGCACTTCCAACTTCACCGCGCAGGTAACCGA
>Ga0163209_1000963_pt1 | contig 12565 bp, 10 predicted proteins | sample Kivu_160m_FD_113538 | JGI IMG/M metagenome (GOLD analysis project Ga0163209, IMG submission 113538) | Freshwater microbial communities from Lake Kivu, Western Province, Rwanda to study Microbial Dark Matter (Phase II) - Kivu_160m | ecosystem: Environmental > Aquatic > Freshwater > Lake ... | reverse complement strand
GTCTATCCCATCCGTATTTTTTTAATACTCTTTTTTCCTTTGGTCTGGTTATTCTCCAGAATGGCCGGAGTTTTGGCCTATTTGAGCGGTCGCCGTCAGCCGAGCGCCTCATCGACGCTGATGAGCAAGGAGGAACTGCGCCTGCTGATGCAGATCGGCGCCTCCAAAGGGGATGTTAAACCCTCCGAGCGCCAGATGATTTCGCGCCTGCTGACCTTCGCCGCCACTGAGGTGCAAGATATTATGGTTCCACTGATTGAAGTGGCGGCGATCGGCAACCATGCCACCGTCGCCCAAGCGGTTCAGAAATTCGTGGCAACCAAGCATCGCCGCCTGCCGGTCTATGTCGACCGGATTGACCGCATCACCGGCATCCTCAACAGCTTTGATATTCTCAATGAAGCAGCATCCAAACCGATTCAGTCCTTTATCCGTCCGGCGTATTATGTCCCGCCAACCATGAAAGTCACCGATTTATTTGAAGAACTCCAGAAAAAGAGAATCGCTATGGCGATTGTCGTGGACGAATTCGGCGGAGCTGAGGGCATTTTGACGCTTGAGGATATTCTTGAGGAGGTCGTCGGCAAAATCGAAGATGAGTATGATCATCCGGAAAACCTCTGGCAGCAGCTCGATAACGGGGCAATTCTGGCCAACGGCCGCCTGGCGGTTGATGAAATCAATGAGCGTTTCGGTCTGAACCTGCCGGAAGGAGATTACGAGAGCATCGGCGGTTTGGTCATCAACCGCATACGACGGATTCCACGGGTGGGTGAAAAACTGACGCTGGGCGAGGTTCAGCTAACGGTTACGAAGTCATCCAACCGGGTTGTCAGCGAAGTTCGTATCGATCGAATTCCCGCTGCGCCCGCGGCATAAGCCGATAGACTTTCCGGCCGAGCGCATAAAATATCATTCCGGTGATCAGACCGCCGAGCGCGTCGATGGCATAGTGATAGCTGCAATAAACCGTGGCGGGAATAATACCCAGGCAACAGAGCCCGATAAGCCAGCGCAGGCCGCCCCGGAATTCGCGGCGGTAATACAACCACAACATCACCGCGCAGGCAACGTGCGTGCTTGGGAAAGCCCCGCCGCCCTGATTGCCGCCGAGCTGGTAGATAAATTTCATAAATGGAATGAATACATAGCCGGTCGGAAATAAGGCCTCGTGATCAGCGACCGGTCCGTCACCCGGAAAAATGATGAAAAACAGATAGTGGCAGAACATCATCAGGGTCAGCCCGAATATCATTTCATGAAGACGCATCCAGCGCCGCCGGTAGAGCGGAATGCCGGGGACAAACAGCAGCCAGTAATAGGATGAATATACGGCGTGCGCCAATTCATCGAGTACGATGGAATCAGTGCGCAGAGCCAGAATCTGATGCCAGGGACGAGCGAAAACCAACAGATCAACCCGTCTCAGCAACGGATCGAAGGTTTCTGCGAAAAACAGCTGATCCAGCGAGGTCATCTGGGGATAGAAAACCGAAAAGGAGAGAACCGGCAACCAGGTGTGCAACCAGCTCCAGACCGGACTGGCGTGACCGTTATCGCGTTGAATGACCAGCAGCAGCGCGGTCAGGATTATTCCGTCCAGCAGCAGATAGCTCCCGGCGAGTCCCAACGATCTCCCGCAGCTGCAGCTGAAAAGCAGCAATCCGGTGGTAAACGGGAGCATCAGATAGTCGGTGGGGAATAACTGCGATCGGAATCCGACGAGACATGTCCGGAGGGATGAGCTGTTAAGAGCCAACGCATCTCCCGGTACCATTGGGCGGTTTGCCGCAATCCGGCCGATAAACCAACGGTCGTTTTAAAACCAAGTTGCGCTTCGGCTTTGGATGGGTTACAAACCCAGTTGGGGCAACGCATTTCGCGATATTTATCCAGATTGAAGATGCCCGGCCTGGCGCCAGTCTGGCTGACCAGAGAGGCGATTGCCGCAGTGAAGTGAATCATGCTCAGCGGAACCGGACAGGTCAGCCGGGATGCTTCCGGACGGAGCGCCGCCAGACGAATGATTTCCCTGAGAGGGTGTCCCGTTTCATTATCTGCGGCGAAGAAGATTTCTCCCGCGGCAACCGGTATTGAAGCGCACCGGATCATCATCCGGACCAAATCATCCACATGGATCAGGCTGTAGAAGGGAGTCTGGAAACCCGGTTGAAAGGTCAGACGATGACGGGCAAGACGAAACAACCGCAGTGTTTCACGATCCCCGGGTCCGTAAACAATTCCGGGACGCAGAATGACGCTTGTAAAATCCAGCCGGTGATGCCGCAGCAGGGCTTCGGCGGCCAGTTTGCTGTAACCATACGCAGAAACCGGGAAACAAGGCTGATCTTCGGTTTTCGGCATGTGAGGCTGCGACGGTCCGGCCGCAGCCAGTGAACTCAGAAACAGGATCGCCGGACGGGGATGGGGGCTTTTCAGCAGCGCTTCAATCAGCCGCCGGGTGCCGAGGTAGTTGGTAAGCAAAAAGTCGCGCGTCCTGCGGGCGCGGATGGCGCCGGCGCAATGAAAAATCCAGTCACATCCTTCAATGAATTCCGATTGGATAGGGGATGATCTCAGATCGCCATAGACCCATTCGACCGTTTGCGCCATGTCAGCCGGGATTCGGTCAGGACGGCGCGCCAGCCCTCGCACCCGCCAGCCGTGGCTCAGCAGTGCCGGTATCAGCTGTTGTCCAATGAATCCGGTCGCGCCGGTAACCAGGATGTTCATCGAATGCGGCTCTGTAAAAAGGCGTTCAGACGCGGATACGACCATTCAGCCAAACAGTAGAACCCCAAACCGGCCGCAATTCCACCTATTATATCGACGGCGTAATGGTAACTGCAATAAACCGTCGCCACGGAAAGCATCATAAAAGCAATTATTACCGCGATTCGCCAGCTCCGCAGGAAACGCCAGACATAGATCACGATCACCAGAGAAACCGCCACGTGTGAACTGGGGACCGCTCCGCCATCCAGATCGCCGACCCTGAATAGCCAGTTCATCAAGGCGACAACGCCGCGATCATCTGTAAACAGAAATGCCCGGTCGGAAGTCGGACCCGCCACCGGAAACAGGATGAAAATCCAGAAACAGCAGAAGACCGTCAGCAGAATTCCGTACAGCATGTTCTGAGCCCGCATCAGGCTGAATTGAAAATCAAATGCCGTGATGGGTTCCGTGAGACCGGAACGTTCGAGCAGATAGATTCGCAGCAGCGGCATACTCAGAATGAGGTAATAGGAGAAATAGGATAAATGAAACAGCTGTCTGAAGAAATTGCCGGGGAGCAGGCGGCTGAATTCACGATTGGGCAGGCAACCGAAAACCCGCAGGTCAAGAGATTGAATCCAGGTGTCAAAAAAACGGATTGTGATCAGGCGGTTAAGCAGGCCGGTCTCATAGTGCAGCACCGTCAGCAGGATCAGCGGTGTGAAAAAAGTCCAGAAATGAAGCCAGCGGCGCCGCAACCGCACCCGTAGAAAAATCCATCCCAACCCAATCGGCACCGCTCCCAAATGAATGGCCAGCAACGGAAAATAGTCCGGTCGGTTTGGCATTGCAGCGGTTAACAGGATGATCAGTGAAGCGTTGTAGATAAACAGAACCGTTTCGGCAGGCGTCCAGGGAAAGGTATTGAACGCAGAACGAAGGGGCCGGCCGGATGATGGGTGTGACATTCCGGGTTGGGGTGTGAGTGATGGGATATCCGATGGCTTTCTGATAGAGACGATAGGTTTTATAGATCTGACAGCCTTCAAGGTTTTCCAGTGCATAGCGCATCAAATGATTGTTTTCGAGAATCCAGGACATTTCGCCGTGGGTAAAACCATGCGCCAGACCATTTTTGAAAGTTTCGTAATACATGACGGAATCGATTCCGATTTTGCGGTATTCTTTGAGAACCCCCATAATCAGCGTCCGCACACCGGTAATCCGACGACGGTACCAAAGCAATTTCAGCAAACCGAAGGGCAGCAGCCGGCCATTGATCTTGATCAGGGCTTCATTGATATCCGGTACGGTGATCGAAATGCCGACCGGTTTGGCGTCGATTTCGGCTACCAGCGCCATATCAGGGATTACGATCTGTACAAGGTTCTTGACCAGATGATCCATCTCCCGGTCGGTCAGTGGAACCGCGCCCCAGTTCTCCGACCAGGCGGCATTGTAAATGGTTTTAATGGCCTCGACTTCGCGGTCAATTTGCCGCATGTTGAGCGGCCGCACGGTAAATCCCGCCCGTTTTTTGATCAGGGTGACCTTTTCGGCCAACAGCGCCGGTACGCGGTCGGCATGAGAAATCGCGTAAGCGTATAAATCCATGATTTTATTGAAACCGGCTGTTTCGAGCAGACCGCTGTAATAGGCCGGATTGTAGGTCATCATCAAGACCGGCGGTGATCCGAAGCCATCGACCAGCAGTCCGGCCTCTTCGTTTTGAGAATAGCTTTCCGGCCCGCGCATCCACTTCAATCCCCGTTCGTGCAACCAGTTCGCAGCGGCATTGAACAACGCGTTGGCGACGTCGGGATCGTTGATGCATTCGAAGAAGCCAAAAAATCCGACGTCATCGCGGTAGATTTTCAAATGGTTGTTGTTCCGGATGGCCGCTATCCGGCCGACCGGCCGGCCGTCCCGCCAGGCCAGAAAGAAATCGGCCTCGGAATGTCCGAAAAACGGAAACCGGCGCTTGTCAAACATCTCTTTCTGGTCGATGATCAAGGGCGGAACCCAGTTAGGATCGTCCCGATAGATGCTCCAGGGCAGCCGGATGAATTGGTTTTGGTCTGTTTTTCCTGTGACGATGGTGATTTTGACTGACATGTTTCGCCTTATGTGATTGAATAAAATTTATTAAGACCGTCGTTAAAGGTAAACAGAAAAGCTGGGTTGCCCTGTAGATAATTCGGAAATGAACATTAGTGAAGACCTTGGCTTTAAACAGATTGGCTCGCGTTGAGTAAAAATGCCGGCCAGGCAGAGGGGGAATTTAACCCAATCTCTACGGCAACCCTCGCCAGGATATAAGCGTGAACGTGACGTTGCGGACTGCCCGATCCCGATTAATCGGGATCATTCAGGCGGAGAGCGACGTCACGGGATGAGGGTACCGCTCATCACCGGTCATTATCCCAGTGCGTTCACTAAAGGCGGATACCATGTCCCCGGATCAGACAACCAGCGTTACTTTTCTTCTGGATTATCCGCAATATTATGCCTAAAATACCAGCCGCTTTTTGGATATGCTGTGATTGACAGAAGGAAATCGATGAAGAAGCCCATTTGCGCCATTATTTTTGATTTTGATGGCGTTGTCGCTGATTCGGAGCCTTTATATGAAAGCGCCGAAAAGAGGCTCTTTCAGCATTATGGAATCCGTGTCCCGGACGAGGATTGGAAGGATTTCAAAGGCGTTTCACCCCAGGCCTTTTTTACTACCGTCCAAAATAGATACAATATCCCTGCCAGTGTTGATACCCTGCGCCGCGAGGGAGAAGCCTGTCTGCTAGCCGAATTTAAGGGTCGTCTGGGTTATGTGCCGGGTTACGAGGATTTTTTCACTCTCATCCGGCCCCGCTTCCGGGTTGCCCTGGTAACCTCGTGTGCGCGCCAGGTGCTGGACTGGATCTTTACCTGGACGCCGATCGTCAATCATTTTGATGTCATTATCACGGCGGATGATGTTCCCCGGCACAAACCCGACCCGTTGCCCTTCAGCGAGTGTTGCCGCAGACTGAACATCACGCCCGATGAAGCCCTGGTCATCGAAGATTCCATCCATGGCGTCAATGCGGCCCGGGCAGCCGGTCTGCGAACGATCGGCTTTACACGGACGCTGAGTCCCGGCGACCTGGCCGCAGCGGACTATCTGGCCCGTGACTACACCGAAATTGAAACGCTGATCCGCCGGATCACATCCGACGGGCGCGGTTCATTAATCCCGATTGAAATGTGAGTTGATCATGACTGCTTCCCCGTTTGGTTACCATTTATTGAAAAAAGACCCCTTGCCGATTCTGCTCGAGCGGGCCCCGTTGGCTATCCGCAACCGGGCGGCCGAGCACTTTCTGGAAGAGGATTCACCCGTACGGCAGAAATTACTGGCCGATCTGTACAAAGACCGTCAGCGGGAAAGACTGATTGTATCGCAGCAGCCTGATGGCCTGTGGCCCCTGGCTGAGAAATATACCCTCGAAGAGCAAATGCGGGCCATGACATTTCTGCAACAGCTGATCCGAATGACTCAGATGCATGATTTTTCAGTTACCAAGGAGCATATCGCCGCCCAAAAAGGTCTGATCGCCTTGCTGAAAATGCAGAAACCGGACGGCAAATTTCCTCTTCTGCTACACCATCACGGCTACGCGCTCTGGTTACTGGTTCGTTTTGGACTGGCGGGCAATCCCTTCGTCGAAAAAGGGTTTCGCTGGATCGCCAAACGGCAGCGCCCTGATGGCGGCTGGCTTTCGCCTGCGATCGTCCCTTCAGGGATATCGCTTAAAACCGCGAAAAGCGGCATCTGGACAACGCTGATGATTTTCCAGGCCTTCAATCTGCATTCCCGTCTGCGCAATTCGCAAACCGCCCAGCTCGCAGCCGAATTTGTCCTGAACAACTTTCTGGAACCCAATCAGACGACCCTGTTCCCTGAACCCGACGCCTGGAATTATCTGTATACCGATTATTCCGAAAGCGGACTGTTTCGCGGCGGTACGCTGCGTTTCATCGAGGCTCTGGCACCGAACCCAGATTTCCAGCGACACCCGAAATTCAAAAAGGCCCTCAACTGGCTGCTGGATCTCCAGTTTCCAGATGGCCTCTTTCCGGCTATCGCCGGTCGTTCAACAGAAGGTGATTATCATGTAACCCTGCGGTTTATCAGCGCTCTGAAAGAAATCGAGCGCGTATCTAACAGCTGAAACAATTTATGATGACTTCCGTTTGACAGAATTCTAAATTATGAGCATCAACAGGATAACGGCATGACGAAAAACGCGAACGAAACCCAGGACAACACGATTTACCTCTCTTCGGTGCCCGAAATATTGCCCATCATGGCTCTGCGCAATACGGTTCTTTTTCCTCAGCAGGTTATTCCGATCTACGTCGGTCGGGAACGCTCGCTGCGTCTGATCGAGGACCTGCCGGATACGAAGAAGCGGATTGTCGTGGTAGCCCAGAAAGAAGGCGCCGTTGATAATCCCGAGCGCGAGGATTTGTATGAATGGGGCACTATTGCCCAGGTGCTCAAAATTTTCAATATGCCGGACGGCAGCAAGAGCGCCATCGTGCAGGGCATCGATCGCGCCAAAGTCCAGTCCTATATCCAGACCGATCCCTATTTCAAGGGCGCCGTTCTCAAGGCGCATGAACTATACAAATCGAGTATCGAGGTCGATGCGGTCGTAACCAACCTGCGTCAGCTATATGCCAAATTGATCAAAGCCGCGCCCTATCTCAGCGAAGAACACAGCAGCATCATCGCCAATATCCAGCATCCCGGACGCCTCGTTGACCGCGCCGTTCATCTGATGAATATCCAGGTATCGGAAAAACAGGAGATACTTGAAGAACTCGATGTCCGCAAACGGCTGGAGAAGGCGATCATTATCATCAATCGTGAAATCCAGCGCATCGAACTGGGTGAAATGATCCAGTCCGAGGTACAGGATGAAATTTCAAAAACCCAGCGCGAATACTTCCTGCGCGAACAGCTCAAGACCATCAAACGCGAACTCGGCGAGGACGAAGGCACGATGGAACTCAAGGAGCTGGAAGAGAAAATCGCCAAAAGCAGCCTGACCGATGAAGCCCGCAAGGTGGCCGAAAAAGAGTTGAACCGCCTGCAGAAAATACCCCCGGCCTCACCCGAATATACCGTCTCACGCACCTATCTCGACTGGCTGGTCGATTTGCCCTGGGGCGTCACAACTGAAGATAATGTCGATATCAAGGCCGCCGAACGGATTCTCGATGAAGACCACTACGGTCTCGATAAAATCAAGACTCGGGTGGTGGAATATCTGGCGGTGCGCAAACTCAAAGAACAGGAAGAGGGCAATGGCGCCGTCAAGGGTCCGATTCTCTGCTTTGTCGGCCCGCCCGGGGTCGGCAAGACATCGATGGGAAAATCAATTGCCCGCGCCATGGGACGCAAGTTCGTGCGCATTTCGCTGGGTGGCGTGCGTGACGAAGCCGAAATCCGCGGTCATCGACGCACCTACATCGGCGCTTTGCCGGGACGCGTGATCCAGAGTATCCGCAAGGCCGGCTCCAGCAATCCGATCTTCATGCTGGATGAAATCGACAAAGTCGGAATGGATTTTCGCGGTGATCCCTCTTCGGCGCTGCTGGAAGTGCTCGATCCCGAGCAGAATTCGACTTTCAGCGATCATTACCTCGAAGTGACCTATGACTTGTCTAAAGTGATGTTTATCGCTACCGCGAATATGGTGGATACTGTTCTGCCCGCCCTGCGCGATCGCATGGAAATGCTCGAGTTCGCGGGTTATATTGACAATGAAAAACTACAGATTGCGCGCAAGTTTTTGATTCCCAAACAGATCAAAGAACACGGTCTGACCCGCACCAAACTCGAATTCGAGGATGCGGCCGTTCTGAAAATCATCCGCAATTATACACTGGAAGCAGGCGTCCGTAATCTGGAACGTGAAATTGCCAATATCTGTCGCAAAATCGCCAAAGAGGTTGCCGAACGCCGTCGTCGCAAGGAATACCTCGTCAATGAGGAAGCTGTGAGACATTACCTTGGGCCACAGAAATATTTTTCAGACATCGCCGAACGGGTATCCAAACCCGGCATCGCCATCGGCCTGGCCTGGACCGCCGTAGGCGGGGATATCCTGTTCATCGAAGCAACCAGCATGAAGGGTGCCGGGAAATTGAATCTGACCGGTCAACTTGGCGAAGTCATGAAAGAATCAGCCGAAGCCGCGCTGAGTTACATCCGCTCCAATGCCACCCAGTTGGGCATTGACGAAGAAATATTTGCCAAAACTGACGTTCATATTCACGTGCCGGCCGGAGCGATTCCCAAGGATGGTCCCTCCGCCGGGGTCACGATTCTCAGCGCCGTGTACTCACTTTTCAAACAGAAAAAAGTGCGCAGCAATCTGGCCATGACGGGTGAAATCACGCTGCGTGGCTCGGTGCTGCCGATCGGCGGCGTCAAGGAGAAGGTTTTAGCGGCTCACCGGGCCGGTTTGCGAACAGTCATTTTACCGGATCACAATCGCAAGGACCTTGAGGAAATTCCGAAGGAAATCAGCAAGGAAATGAAGTTCCATTTCGTGAAAGAAATGGCGGATGTGCTCGATCTGGCGGTCCGCAAATAATGAGCGACCGGAACGACGGAATTCATTAAATTGACGCACTTTATGAAATCAGGACGCTTAGCTCAGCCGGTTCAGAGCGCCGCCCTTACAAGGCGGAGGTCACTGGTTCGATCCCAGTAGCGTCCACGCCCACCCGTCGCGATTCAGATCACTCCTCGCCCGCCGCAATGACCATTTGTACGATTGACCTGCAATCAATAACACCGGCGCGAATCTACCCGGTTGAAGGATTTGGTTTTTCAGCGCCGGAAATCTAATTTCAGGATATGAGTGACTTCGCTACCCAGCCGCATTATGACGCCGCTGCTGAATTTCTGAGGCATTTCCATTTACCGGCTGAAGAACCGTCGCTGCCGGCAATCGGCCGGATTCTGGCGGAATTTGCGCGGCTGCCGTATGAGAATCTGAGCAAAATCATCAAATACTGCCGCTGTCGCGACGTCAATCATCTGCGTTTTCCGGGCGAGCTGCTTGCCGATCATCAACGATTCCAACTGGGTGGGACCTGTTTTGCGCTGACCTTTTTTCTTAAAACCATTCTTGATTCGCGCGGATATGAGACCTTTGTGGTTATGGCCGATATGCGCTCCGGAGCCAACAGTCATTGCGCGCTGGTACTGAATTTCGGAGGCCGGCAATATCTGCTGGATCCCGGTTATCTGATCCGCAGACCGTTACCGCTTGACGGCACCACACCCGGCGACCATTACTATTTCACTGTCGAGAGCGACCCCTGCCGGCTGGCGCTCTGGACACCTTCCGGTCGTCAGATCAGGAAGCGCTATACCTTTCGCGTGATGCCCACTGCCTGGCAAAATTTTCACCAATTCTGGCAGGACTCGTTTCACTGGATGACGATGCACGGCATTTGTCTGTCGAAACGGGATGCGGACGGTTTTCTCTACCTGCATAACCACTATGTTAAACGCGAAGGCCGGGATATGCAGTTCAAGGGTCATTTTAACGAACCGATCGCTGAACTGGCGCGCCTCTATTTCGATATCCCGCCCGAAATTGTCTCGGCGGCCGAGTCGGCCCTGCGGGAAAATCTGTACTCCGACCGCGAACTTGGTTATCAGGTTCCGGCGTGGATAAAATAATCAACCGGGGTAAGCAGTCAGCATGCAACCGAGCGACCCGATTCCGGTAAAACTGTTCTGCGGCGCTCTTTTCAGCGATGAAGGCTGTTTGCAGCGCGCGATGAATGGCTGTGAGATGCACTTCGGGCCGGTTGATCTGGACAGTGTTGCGGTGCCTTTCGACGTGACCACGTATTATGAGGCTGAAATGGGGGCGCCGCTCCGGCGGCGGTTTTTCGCGTTTCAACCCCTGGCGAGTCCGGACCGGTTGGCGGCAGCCAAGTTGCTGACCAACGCGATCGAACAGAATTTGGCGACCGGGGGCCGGCGTTGTGTCAATCTCGATATCGGTTATCTCGACTATGATAAAGTGGTGCTGGCCTCAGCCAAATACGGTATCCATAAAATATTCATCGGCCAGGGCATTTATGCCGATCTGGCGCTGCATTACGAAAAAGGTCATTATCAGCCTTATCCCTGGGCGTTTATGGATTTCAAACGGCCGACCTATCACCGCTTTTTCCTGCAGCTGCGCGGCATTTACAAGAAGCAACTGCATCGTCTGACCGCCGGTGCAGAAACCCCTCCCGCCGATCACCGCTGAAGGCTTGATCTTAAGCGTCGTTTAATTCCCGCCGCTAATAAAAAGCCCCGCTGCAAGCGGGGCGGTGTATATGAAATGACAGATGGGTCGGTCAGCTTTTCCAGGTTTCGATCCGGGCGCGGAATTTGGTTTCGTCGAGCTGGCCGCGACTGAATTTATCGATATCCGATTTTTTGACTTTAACGTAAATCCATTGGGTGCTTTTTCGCAACCATCCCGTATCCAGAGAAATGGCGATCAGGATGTTTTCCTCGGGTTTGATCGTTTTAAGGGTGGCGCCATACTGTCCCAGGATGTCCGCCAGATTTGAACGGAGCACGCCGATGATGGAATCCATCTGAGCCGGGGTCAGCGATTCTGAAATTACTGATAACACCGGCCAGTCCGGCAAAGGCACGGGGATCGGCGGAATCGGCAGCACCGGACGGTCACCGGTGCTATCACCCACCCAATAAACGGTGGTGTCTTTGCCGATGACAACAGTCACTTTTTTGGGATCTCCGGTTTTATTTATCAGATTCAAATCCTGCTTGAGAGTTTGTTTGAGATTTTCAAGCGTTTCGAGGAGTGATTCAGTGCTTTCCGTTCGTTCATGGCGGCGCTCGCGGGAGTAATGGCGAGGATTGTCTCTCACGGTCATGGAAGTGATAAAGACCGCCCCGAAATCAGCCAGATACAGACCCTGAGTTTTGCCATCCAGACCAGGGAAATAGCCGGAGCGCCGTTCAGGTTCGAGCGCTGAGTCGATAATGTTGGACATGATGTCGATCGATTTGTCCGATTGGGAGCCGGTGACCACCTCCGTACGGATTTTCTTTTTCATTTCGGCTTCACTGATTTTTCCTTTGCGGTATTGGTCAAGATCGGAGACCAGCACGCTGCTGCGGAGCAGACGCGGCGTTTTGTCCTCTGCGCCCGCCGGCTCGAAAACAAAACGGGGCGATACCCGGATGCTCACACAAACGCGGTCAGTGGGTTTCAGGAGACTCGGATTGGCATATTCGAGAAAAAAGGTATGCAGCAGCGCGATCGTTTCATCGATTGCAGACTTAATTTTTTGTTTGTAACGTTCTTTTTCCTGCCGCAGATCCTGAGTGTCCCGTGCCGCCCGCATGCGCGTTACGCTTTGCTTGCTGAGATCTCCTTCCGGCGTTTCGAAATAGAGATCCGTAAGCCCTTTGACCGATTGCCAGAGTCCCTCGGCTGACCCGAAAACACCGATGCTCTTCAGATCAAACAGCACTCCGAAACCTTCAAGGTAGAGACCGGTAACTGACTCCAGGCTCGTAAAATAAAAGGGACTGTCTTTAACGATGAGTTTATCGAGAATTTTTTCCATGATGTCAATGTCGCGCTCGATTTTTTGGCGCTGTTCCGTCGGGATGGCGGGCAACAGGCGGGCGGATAGCATGATGATCAGAATGATCGTGATCAGCATCGGCAGAACCAGAAAGTCCTTGTTGTTGGTTAGAATTGATTTCATTGTTTAACTCCTTTCATACGGTATTGGCATTGTG
>Ga0163209_1000960_pt1 | contig 12598 bp, 11 predicted proteins | sample Kivu_160m_FD_113538 | JGI IMG/M metagenome (GOLD analysis project Ga0163209, IMG submission 113538) | Freshwater microbial communities from Lake Kivu, Western Province, Rwanda to study Microbial Dark Matter (Phase II) - Kivu_160m | ecosystem: Environmental > Aquatic > Freshwater > Lake ... | reverse complement strand
GTCGCTCGGGATGACCCGAAAACTCGGGACACGATCCGAAATCCGGAGATTTCGGTCATGTCCCTCGCCGGGTCACTTCTCCATGATCTCGGCTTCCTTCTGCTTCAGGAGTTCGTCGAGCTTCTTGATGAACTCGTCGGTCATCTCCTGAATCTTCTTGGTGCCGGTCTTGGAGTCGTCTTCGGTAATCTTCTTCTCTTTTTCGAGCTTCTTGACCGCGTCGTTCGCCTCGCGGCGGAGGTTGCGGACCGCGACGCGAGAATCCTCGGTCAGCTTGGCGCAGAGCCTGGCCAGCTCGCGCCGTCTTTCTTCGGTCAGCGCCGGTATCGGCAGGCGGATGAGGTTGGCTTCGACTTTGGGCGTGAGCCCGAGCTCGGCCTTTTGCAGGGCCTTCTCGATTTCGGGCAGGACCGTTCGGTCCCACGGCTGGACCACGATCTGGCGCGGCTCGGGGACCGAGATGCTCGCAACCTGTTTCAGCGGCGTCGGCTGGTCGTAGTAGTTGACTTTGACGGCGTCGAGGATGGCCGGGTTGGCGCGCGCAGTGCGGATGCGGGCGAACTCGGTCTCGAGTACCTCGATGGTCTTGGTCATCTTCTGGCGGTATTCGCCGTAGACTTTGTCTAGCATACAAGACTCCCGATTCGTTTTCCCTTTATGATGTCAAGGATAGCCCGCGGCCGGGTGATGTCAAACACCACTATCGGCAGCTTTCGCTCCATGCAGAGCGCGAAGGCGGTCAGGTCCATCACCGCCAGGTGCTCGACCAGCGCCCGCTGGTAGGTGAGCCGAGGATAGAGCTTTGCCTTGGGGTTCTTCTCCGGGTCGGCGGAATAGACGCCCGACACGCGAGTCCCCTTCAGGAGTACGTCCATCCCGAGTTCGGCGGCTCGGAGTGCCGCGGCCGAGTCGGTCGAGAAGAAGGGATTCCCGGTGCCGCCGGAGAGGACGAGAATCCGGCCTTCCTTCAGCGCCTCGCGCGCCTGCCAGATGTCGTAGCCGGCCGCGGTTCCCGGAACACCGATGGCCGAGAAGTGGCGTACCCGGGCGCGGGCGCCGAGCAGCCCGGTCAACTTGATTCCGTTGATGACCGTCGCGAGCATACCGGCTTTGTCGGCTGCGGCCTGGTCCATGTCGCGGGTATCACGGCCGCGCAGGATGTTGCCGCCGCCCATGACCACGGCGAGCCGGACTCCTTGGCGGTGAGCGGTGGTCAACTGGTCGGCGACCCGCTTCAGCGACTTCGAGTCGCTGAAGAGGTCGCCGGATATTTTGAGCAGGACTCGATTGTAGCGCCGGTTACTGCCTGAATCCGGCATGGAGAATCACCACAAAGACACCAAGACACAAAGATGCAACAGGCAGGTTGTTCCGGTCTGCTTGGTGCCCTTGGTGTCTTGGTGGTTGATGTCCGGGCCCGGAATCACTCACCGAGCTTGAATCGAGCGAAACGCCGAATGACGGTGTTCTCGCCGAACTTGGCGATGGTTTCCTTCAGGTAGTCGCCTACGGTTTTCTCGGGCGCCTTGACGAACGGCTGCTCGAGCAGGCAGACGTCGGCGTAGAACTTCTCGAGCTTGCCCTGCACGATCTTCTCGACGATATTGGCCGGTTTGCCGGACTGGGTGACCTGCTCTTCGTAGATACGCTTCTCGCGCTCGACGGTCTCAGCGGGGATGCCGTTCCGGTCAATCGCCACCGGGTCGGCTGCGGCGATGTGCATCGCCAAGTCGCGCACGAACCGGCGGAACTCCTGGTTGCGGGCGACGAAATCGGTCTCGACGTCGACCTCGATGAGCACGCCGAGGCGCTCGCCGGGGTGGATGTAGGACTCGACCACGCCGTTCGCGGTCGGCCGCTCGGCCTTCTTCGCCGCCTTGGCGATGCCTTTGGTGCGGAGGATCTCGATTGCCTTCTCAACGTCACCACCAGCTTCCTCGATGGCGGCCTTGCAGTCCATCATGCCCGCCCCGGTCCGGCGGCGGAGGTCGACGACTTTCTCAGTCGGCTGACTCACGCGACCTCCTCGGTGTCGAACTGCTTCCGGCCTTCCATCACGGCGTTGGCAATCATCCCGGCGACGAGCCCGATGGAACGGAGCGCGTCATCGTTGCCCGGGATCGGGTAGTCGATGCCCTCGGGGTCGCCATTGGTATCGATCAGGGCGATGACCGGAATCCGGACCCGCTGGGCCTCGGCCACAGCGGTGGCCTCGCGCACCGGGTCAATCACGAAAATCGCGCCGGGCAGCCGGTCGAGTGCCTTCAGGCCCGCGAACACCCTGAGCAGCTTCTTGTGCTCGCGCTGCAGGAGCAGGGCTTCTTTCTTGGTCGTGTTGCCGTAGCGGCCCTCGTTGATCATCCGCTCCAGGTCGGAAAGCCGGGTGATGCGGGTCGAGAGAATCTCGAAGTTGGTGAGCAGGCCGCCGAGCCAGCGCTCGGTCACATAGCAGGAACCGCAGCGGGTGGCCTCTTCCTCGATGATCGGCCGGGCCTGCTGTTTGGTCCCGACGAAGAGGACGTCCCGGCCTGCCTCGGTGATGTTGCGCACGGCGTCGTAGGCCAGGCGCATCCGCTCCAGGCTTTTCTCCAGGTCGATGATGAAGATGCCGTGCTTCTTGCCAAAGATGAACGGCTTCATCTTCGGATTCCAGCGCCGCGAATGGTGCCCGAAATGGACACCGGCCTCGAGCAGTTGCTTGAGAGTTAACGTTTGGTCCACTGGAACCTCTTCCTTCTCTTGGCCAGACCGTACTTCATCCGTTCCTTCTCGCGCGGGTCGCGCTTCAAGAGCTCGGCCGTGCGCAGCGGCTTACGCAGTTCGGGATTGTAGGCGACGAGCGCGCGGGCAGCGCCGAGGGCGACCGCCGCCGCCTGGGCGGAAAGGCCGCCGCCGGAACATTCGCACTTCAGTCCGAAACCGGAAGCGCCGGTGGTCGCGAGCGGCGACATCGCCGCGGTCACGAGGTCGGCCCGGCCGAAGTACTCCTCAAATGGTTTACCGTTGACGACCGTATCGGAGCCGCCGGAAACCAGCCAGACCTTGGCCGTGGCTGACTTGCGGCTGCCGGTGGCAAAGTAGGTTTTGTCCATGTTATTTCACCGGGGTGAGTTTCTGCGCCTGGTGCTTGTGCTCCGGTCCCGCGTAGACGTGGAGCCGGGCAATCCGCCGGGCCTGCAGCTTGTTCTTGGGCAGCATCCGCTTCACCGCCAGCTCCAGGGGCCGGGTCGGGAACCGCTCGACGACCTGGGCGTAGGTGAACGTCTTCAGGCCGCCGGGATACATCGAATGACGGTGATAGAGCTTGGCATCCTGCTTCTTGCCGGTCACCCTGATGCCGGCGGCATTGACCACGACCACGTGATCGCCGGAGTCGATGTGAGGGGTATAGATGGGCCGATGCTTCCCCATCAATCGCACGGCGATCTGCGTGGCGAGGCGGCCCAGGGTCTGACCGCCGGCGTCAAACAGATACCACTCACTCCTGATGTCGTCTTTCCTGGCGACGTAAGTCTTCATCTTAGCTATCCTTATACCAGATTCACAACTACTGTCAATGTAAACGGGCTCCTCGGAAGAACCGATGGTCGCTGCCGAGACCCGAACCCGGTGTCCCGCAGCCGGGCCGTGGCATCTCGCAGAGAATGGCTATCATACTGATTTCCCGAGACAAATCAATAGCGGAGTTCGGTACCCGACCGAGTCGCGTGCGGCCGTATTTGCTTGACTTGGCGGGACGCGTTATTATCTTGACTGCTTATGATCAGCGGAGTCGGGCCGCAGAGGCGGCGGTCGGCATGAAGCGGGTGTTCGCCTCGGTCGATGAGGCGCTACGTGACATCAGAGCCGGGCGTTTCGTCATTGTGGTCGATGACGAGGGCCGCGAGAACGAAGGCGACCTGGTCTGCGCGGCCGGGAGGATCAGCGCGGACAAGGTTAATTTCATGGCCCGGTATGGGCGCGGGCTGATCTGTGTGCCCCTGACCGTGAGCCGGTGCGCGGAACTGGGGTTGCCGCTTCAGACCGAAGGCAACACCGCTCTGCACGGCACCGCTTTCACCGTCTCGGTGGATGCGGCCAAAGGGACGACGACGGGCATCTCGGCCCACGACCGGGCAGTGACAATCCGGGCGCTCGTGAATCCGAAGACGAAGCCGCTGGATTTGGCGCGGCCTGGACACATCTTTCCGCTGATTGCCCAGGATGGCGGCGTGCTGGTGCGGGCCGGACATACGGAGGCGACGGTGGACATTGCGCGACTGGCGGGCCTGGGTCCGGCCGGCGTGCTGTGCGAGATCATGGCCGACGACGGGACCATGGCCCGGCTCCCGGCCCTGAAGCGGCTGGCGCAGCGGTTCCGGCTCAAGATAGTTACAATCAAGGACTTGATAGCCTATCGTCGGCAGCAGGAGAAGATGGTACGAAGGCTGGTCGAAACCGTACTGCCCACCGAGTACGGCGAGTTCAGGGCCGTCGTCTATGAGGACGTCGTCGAGCCGTATGCCCACATCGCGCTGGTGCGGGGTGACGTCCGGGGGAAAGAGAGAGTGCTGGTGCGGGTGCATTCGCAGTGTCTGACGGGCGACGTGTTCCACTCCTTGCGCTGCGACTGCGGAGTACAACTAGCGCTGGCAATGAAGATGATCGCCCGGGAGGGCCGGGGCGTGGTGCTCTACATGCGGCAGGAGGGGAGAGGTATCGGCATCGAGAACAAGCTGCGGGCGTATGCCCTGCAGGACCGGGGGCTCGATACGGTACAGGCCAATATCGCGCTGGGGTTTGAGCCGGACCTGCGTGACTACGGGATCGGTGCGCAGATACTCTCGGATCTCGGGCTGACGAGCATCCGACTGCTGACCAACAACCCCCGCAAGATTATCGGGTTGCGCGGATTCGGGCTCGACGTCGTTGAACGGGTGCCGCTCGTCGTGCGTCCGGGCAAGAAGAACATTCGCTATCTGGTCACCAAGCGGGATCGACTCGGCCATCTGCTCGGTGATTTGGAGAAAGGAGCCGAAGATGGAAACCAGGGAGTTCAAGGGCAAGCTCGACGCGACCGGCCGCAAGTTCGCGCTCGTAGTGTCGCGGTTCAACGAGCTCGTGGGAAAGCAGTTGCTCGCCGGCGCGCTCGATTGCCTCGAACGGCACAACGCCAAGGCCGCTGACGTAGTCTGGGTATCGGGCGCATTCGAGATTCCGGCAGTAGCGCTCCGCCTCGCCTCGACCAAGAAGTGTGACGCGGTCATCGCGCTCGGCGCGGTCATCCGCGGCGACACGCCCCACGCCGAGTACGTATCCGCGGAAGTGGCCAAGGGCATCGCCCACGTCTACCTCGAGACCGGGGTGCCGGTGGCCTTCGGCGTCATCACGTCGGACACGCTCGAACAGGCGCTGGAGCGGGCCGGCGCGAAGTCCGGCAACAAGGGCTGGACCGCAGCGCTGTCGGCGATCGAGATGGCCGACCTTGAGAAGCAGAAGCTGGCATAGAGCGGAAAGTCCGAAGTACAAAGTGGTAAGGACAAAGCCGGGCAGCGGTCCGGGCTTTGTCCTTCGTCCTCTATCCTTGGCACTTCGAGGATGACCAACCGCCGTCAGGCCCGCGAGTGTGCGCTTGAAGTTCTGTACCGGCTTGACCTGGTCGGCGACGAGCCGGAGCACACGATTGCCGAAATCCTGCTGCGCAAGAATCCATCGGATGAGGCCGAGACGTACCTGCGCCGGCTGGTGGACTCGGTGCTCGGCGACCAGCAAGAAATCGACGCTGTCCTGCGCAAGCACCTGTCGCGCTGGCGGCTCGAGCGGCTGACGATGCTCGACCGGGCGATCCTCCGGCTGGCTGCCGCCGAACTCCTTTTCTTCGACGACGTTCCGCCCAAGGTGTCGATCAACGAGGCGGTAGAGATCGCCAAGAAGTACGGCGACGATGATGCAGGCAAGTTCGTCAATGGAGTGCTCGACAGCATCTTCCAGGAGACCGGGGCTTCCCGGAGCCAGGCTTGAAGCTCGGAATCTTCGCGGATGTGCACGGGAATCTCGAGGCGCTTGAGGCGGTCGTGCGGTTGCTGCGGGACCGGGGCGCGACCCGGTTCATCTGCTGCGGCGACGTCGTCGGCTACGGGGCCGAACCCAATCTCACCGTCGAGCTTGTCCGGCGCATGCACTGCACCTGCGTGGCGGGCAACCATGACTACGGTGCGGTCGGCAGGATCCCGGTCGACGGCTTCAACTCGGCCGCGACCCAGGCCCTGCTCTGGACCCGGAGCCAGCTCACCGAGTCGAACCGGCTCTACCTCGAGAACCTGCCCCTGACCGTTCAGGCGGGTTCGTTACTCATCGTCCATTCGTCGCCTTCCGCGCCGGACGCCTGGGAGTATGTCTTGACCGTGTCCGATGCCGCCGCCGAAATGGAGCACTGCGCGGGCGGCGTCTGCGTGACCGGTCACTCGCACCAGCCGCTGGTGGTCAGGCGCCTGCCCGGAAAGCCGGGTCGACCGGTCCGTCAGGACAACTTCGCTATCCAGCCGTACGCCAAGTATTTCATCAATGCCGGCAGCGTAGGCCAGCCCCGCGACGGCGACCCACGAGCGTGCTGTCTGCTGTACGACGACGACACGGAGGAGATGACGTACATTCGGGTCCCGTACGACATCCGGGCGGTGGCGGCCAAGATCCGCGCCGCCGGCCTGCCGGAGTACCTCGCTTCGCGCCTTGAATCCGGCCGTTAGGCGGAAGGCGGACGCTACTCGGCAGGCAGTAGATGGAATACAACTGGCAGGGTCTGGGATTCCCGACCGCCCCGCCGACTTGACACCGGGCTCAGAGCGTCTAACATCTATATCAGCGTAGCAGATGAATATGTGCGCATGGCGAAGGTTCGGTCGAGCAAGACACCCAGACAAGCCGCTTTGTGGCAGACGGCCGTAGGGGCACGAACTTGAGCAGTCGTCCGGCAGGTTCGAGCGCCACGAAGGACTCCGAGGTAAGAGACCTGGTACCGGTCTCTTCCTACAAGCGCGGGGACGTCATCGGTCAGAAGTACGAGGTCTATGACGTGCTCGGGTCAGCCGGGCTCGGCGTAGCCTACCTCGTTTACTCCCACGAAGCCAGAGAGGTCTATGCCCTGAAGTCGATCCGGGACGAGTATCTGGACGACGCTCAGGGCCGGCAGCGCTTCCGCGATGAAGCGAGCGCCTGGGTCGCGGTAGGCCGCCATCCGTATCTTGTGCACGCCCTTTTCGTCATCAACGCCGGCGCCCAGTTGTTCGTCGGCATGGAGCACGTGGCACCGGATGATAGCGGGCTGAATACGCTGGAGGGATATCTACGGGAGAAGCCGCCCAGCCTGGTGCAGGGGTTGCGCTGGTCGGTCCAGTTCTGCCACGGGATGGAACACGCCTACGCCAGGGGAATCCGCTGCCACCGGGACATCAAGCCCGCCAACATAATGATCGGCCAGGATAAGGCGGTGAGGATCACCGATTTCGGCTTCGCCGCGGTGCCCGGTGCTTCAAAGAGGGCGTCCGGAAGCATGCTGGTCGTCCGGCAGGGGACGGTCGGCCTTTCCGGGCCCGGCACGGACGGATGCGGGTTCGGCACGCCGACCCACATGTCCCCGGAGCTTTTCGCGAACTCCGCCAACGGCGATGAGCGGAGTGACGTCTATTCGTTCGGCGTGGTGTTGTACCAGATGGCGAGCGGTGGAAAGCTCCCGTTCGAGGCCACCTTGCCGGATTCTGCGTCGGAAACGGGCTGGTTGATTGCCGCCGCCCCGGTCCGGCAGTACTGGAACGAGATGCGGCGCCTGCACGCGAAGACGCCGGTGCCGAAGCTCGATTCACCCCTGTTTGCCGTCATTCAGCGCTGTCTGGAGAAGGACCCGGGCAGGCGCTACCAGAGCTTCAAGGAGTTGCGCGCCGGCCTCGGGTCGCTCTTGAAGCGTCAGACCGGCGAAACGGTCGGACTGCCCGAACCGGATGTGTCCGAGGTCTGGGAGTGGTACAGCAAGGCGGCGAGCCTGCAAAGCCTGGGCCGTCTCGATGAGGCCCTCGCCTGTCTCGACCGCGCCATCGAGCTTTCGCCGCGGCACGAGCCGAGCTGGTGCAGCAAGGGGACAATCCTTCACCGCCTCGGGCGCTATCCGGAGGCGCTGCGCTGTCATGACAAGGCCCTTGAAATCTCCCCGACGCTCGAAGCGGCCTGGAACAACAAGGGCGCGACGCTGCGCAGCCTGGGCCGGGACGAGGAGGCGATTGCCTGCTACGAAAAGGCGCTCGAACTCGCCCCGGGGGACATTCTCGCCTGGCACAATCTGGGTAATACCCTGCACGGCCTCGGGCGCTGCGAGGAGGCGGTCAATTGCTCCGACCGGATTCTCGCGCTCGACCCGCGGAACGCGGCCGCCTGGACCAATAAAGCCAACAGCCTGAGTTGTCTCCGCCGCTACCAGGATGCGCTCCAGTGCTGCGAGCGGGCCCTGGCGCTCGACCCGCAGTACCCGCTGGCCTGGTGGAACAAGGGGAACTGCCTCGACGGCATCGGCCGCCTGGAGGATGCGGTTCACTGTTACGACCAGGCCCTGCGGCTCAGCCCGCGGCTTGTTGCCGCCTGGCTTCGGAAGGGGAATGACCTCCAGCTCCTCCACCGCTACGAGGAGGCGGTCGGCTGTTTCGACAACGCTTTGGAGATCGACCCGGAGAATGTCGGCGCCTGGTCGGACCTCGCCATCAGCTTCGACAGCCTCGGGCGCTACGAGGACGCCCTGCGCTGCTACGACAAGGCCCTGGGCTACGACCCGCAGAGTTTTGCCGTCTGGACCAACAAAGGCGCGAGCCTCCACAGCCTGGGTCGCGACGAAGAGGCGATCCAGTGCTACGACAAGGCGCTGGAGCTCGACCCGGCCAGTGCCGGGGCCTGGAACAACAAGGGCAGCAGTTTGAACAGTCTCCACCGCTACGAAGATGCAATAATCTGTCTCGACCGGGCGCTCGCGATCGACTCGGTCCATGCCGGGGCCTGGAGCAACAAGGGCAGCAGCCTCTTCGGGCTGGGTCGCTACCAGGAGGCGATCGGCTGCTACGACCGGGCGATTGCCCTCGACTCGCACGACGCGGCGGCCTGGTACAACGAAGGCAACGCGCTCTTCAAGCTCGGCCGGCACGAGGAGGCGGTCGCCTGCTACGACAAGGTCATCGAGATGGAGCCGCGCTACGCGCCGGCCTGGTACAACAAGGGGCTCGGTCTCGACAGCCTCGGCCGGCACGCGGAAGCGGTCGAGAGCTACGAGAAAGCGCTGGAACTGAAGCCCGAGCTGGCCGCGGCCTGGCGCAACAAGGGCCTCGACCTCTACAACCTGGGCCGGGACGAAGAGGCGATCCGCTGCTTCGACAAGGCGCTGGCCCTCGACCCGGCGCTCGTCGCCGCCTGGTACAACAAGGGCAACGCCCTTTTCCGGCTGGGCCGTTTCGAGGAAGCGAGCGACTGCTACGACAAAGTGCTCGAACTCGACCCGAAGAACGTCGCCGCTTTGAACAACAAGGGCAACGCCCTTGACAGCCTCGGTCGCCACGAAGAGGCGGTGGCCTGCTTTGAGCAGGCGCTCGACCTCGACGCCGAGCACCCGGCGGCCTGGAACAACCGGGGACTGGGACAAGACAGCCTCGGCGAGTACGAAGCGGCGATCAAGTCCTACGAGAAGGCCCTGGAACTCGACCCCGCCTACTCCGGCGCGTGGAACAACAAGGGCGGCAGCCTGTTCCGGCTGGGTCGGGTCGAAGAGGCGATTATCTGCTACGACAAGGCGCTCGAGCTCGACCCGGAAGCGGCCGGGGTCTGGCGCAACAAAGGCGACGCCCTCAACCGGCTCGAACGCTACGAGGAAGCTGTCGCCTGCTACGACAAGGCGATTGAGCTCGACCCGGAAGAGGCCGCGACCTGGCGCGGCAGGGGCGATGTGCTTTGTCGGCTCGGGCGCGACGAAGAGGCCGTCGCCGGCTACGATAAGGCGCTGGCGCTTGCCCCGGAAGATGCCCGGGCCTGGCGGAGCAAGGGCGACGCCCTGAACCGGCTCGGCCGCCACGAAGAGGCCATTTCCTGCTACGAGAAAGCGCTGGCGCTCGCCCCTGAGGAAGCCGGGGCCTGGCGGAGCAAAGGCGACCTGCTCAACCGGCAGGGCCGCTTTGAGGAGGCGGTCATTGCCTACGACAAGGCGCTGGAACTCGACCCGAAGCAGGCCGACGTTCTGAGCAACAAAGGGCTCAGCCTCCACAGCCTTGGCCGCTACGAAGCGGCGATCGCAGCTGGTGACGCGGCCCTGGAACTCGACCCCGAGCTCGCGGTCGCCTGGGACACCAAAGGACGGAGCCTCCACAGCCTGGGCCGCGACGAAGAGGCAATCGAGTGCTACGACAAGGCACTGGAACTCTCCCCGGAGCTCGCCCCGGCCTGGAACCACAAAGGGCTCAGCCTCGCCGGCTTGGGCCGCCACGAAGAGGCAATCGACTGCTTCGACAAGTCGCTCGACCTCGACCCGCGCAACGCCGGCGCCTGGTCCAACAAAGGCGCGAGCCTCGCCGACCTCGGCCGCCTCGACGAGGCGGTCCGTTCCTACGACCGGGCGCTGGAGCTGGCGCCGCGCTTCGCCGAAGCCCTCTACCAGCGGGGACTAAGCCTCCGCCGGCTCGACCGCCACGAAGAGGCGGCGCGTTCGTTCGACAACGCCCTCGAGCTCGACCCGCGCAACGCCGCCGCCTGGACCGACATGGGTGTCAGCCTCGCCGGGCTCGGCCGCCACGAGGATGCGGTCCGCTGCTTCGACCGGGCGCTCGATCTCGAACCGAAGCTCGTGGCGACCTGGGCGAGCAAAGCCGCGAGCCTCGTCAGCCTTGACCGCCACGAAGATGCGGTCCGCAGCTACGACAAGCTGCTCGATCTCGACCCGCGGGACGTTGCGGCCTGGCGCAACAAGGGCGCGAGCCTCGACCGCCTCGAACGCTACGAAGAAGCGAGAACCAGCTACGAAGTGGCGCTGGAGCTCGACCCGACCGATGCCGGGGTCTGGATCAGCAAAGGCGTGAGCCTTGACAGCCTGGGCCGGGCCAAGGAGGCGCTGGCGAGCATCGAGAAGGCGCTCGAACTCGCCCCGTCCGAGGTACTGGCCTGGCGCACGAAAGGCGACATCCTCAGCCGGTTCGGCCGTTTCGGGGAAGCGATTGAGGCTTACGACTCGGCCCTGGAGCTGGACCCCTGGTCCGCGGAGACCCAGAACAACAAAGGCCTCAGCCTCGACAGCCTCGGCCGCCACGAAGAAGCCCTCGCCGCCTACGACGGCGCGCTGGAACAGAACCCCGGCTACGCGGACTGCTGGTACAACAAAGGGCGCAGCCTCTATGCGCTGGGTCGCTACGAGGAGGCCATCGGCTGCTGCGACCGGGCCCTTGAGTTCGACGCGAAGTTCGCTCTCGCCTGGAACCACAAAGGGCTGAGCAACTCCGCCCTGGGCCGCCATGAAGAGGCGATCCGCTGCTTCGACAGTGCCGTGGAGATCGACCCGCTGAATGCCGGCTCCTGGTCCAACATGGGTATCAGTCTCACCAACCTCGGCCGCAACGACGAGGCGCTCCGCTCCTACGACACCGCGCTGGGTCTCGAGCCGAACGCCATTTTCGTCTGGTACAACAAAGGACTGCTCCTCCGGGAGATGGGCCGGCACGAGGAGGCGATTGTCTGCAACGACAAGGTCCTCGAGTTCGAGCCGCAGTACGCGATGGCCTTATACGGCAAGGCACTCGACCAGGAAGCGCTGGAGCGGTACGGCGAAGCGGTGGAGTCCTACCGGCAGTTCATCGCACTCGATCCGATCGAGTTCCCGGAACAGCTCGAATATGCCCAGCAGCGTGTGGCCGAGCTGGGGGGCGAACCGGCGGTTCCGGAACCAGACGCCGAGAGCGCCGCGGCGGAACCGAAAGCCAAGAGCCACAAGCGCGCGCGCGCAAACACAAGCACTAGCTCCCTCAGCTTGCAATCGTCCGGCGTTGACCGTTTGACCTCAAGACGCGGTCCGTGTGGCGGTTGTCCGGCGGCCGGAATCAAGATGTAGAGGCCGGACCTGGGAAGCCGGGAGCGCAGGACCCGACACTGCAAACTGCCGACCGTCACGCTTCCCGGAAGGCATTGAGTCTCTCAAAGCACCTCACGTTGCTCGTCGGAAAGCACCGACCAAAGCATCGCCGACTGCGTAGTGCGCTGCGTCAGCGACTGCGTTGGCAACTGGGTTCTGCACTCAACTTCAACCTCGACCTCAATCTGCATCGATCGTTGCACCACCAAACACTCGCGAAGCTGCATGCGAAGTTGCACGGGCAATCGCCGGCGACATTGCCGGGTTCGATGCTCAACTAAATGCTCCGGTGATTGCCCGCTTCAATGCGACCCGCATCGTTTGGGCAGAAGCTACGGAGGAGGCGGCCTCCGGGTCATGGGGTGGGCGACAGAATTGTGGCCCAGAATGGCCGGACCACTACATGTAGACAGGACTGCACCACCATGCAAATGCAGGTATCCTCCAACGTCAATGCCGGGGAATCCTACAAATTCGTAGGCT
>Ga0163209_1000959_pt1 | contig 12601 bp, 8 predicted proteins | sample Kivu_160m_FD_113538 | JGI IMG/M metagenome (GOLD analysis project Ga0163209, IMG submission 113538) | Freshwater microbial communities from Lake Kivu, Western Province, Rwanda to study Microbial Dark Matter (Phase II) - Kivu_160m | ecosystem: Environmental > Aquatic > Freshwater > Lake ... | reverse complement strand
TCGCTGGTCATGGCGTTCAGCCACGGCGATGGCGGCAGCGTCAGCGCGCTCGGCAGCGGCAGCGGGTGCGCGTCATGCGCCGGCGGCACGTGCGCCAGTTGCGGAAGCGCGCCCAGTCATAATTGATTTTTTCTTTGTGGGGGAATAGCAAATGCCTGGCAGTGATCTCACCGTCCGCGTCGGCGGCGATTCCGCGGCGGGCGGTATTGTAACCACCGGCGAAGTCTTTGCGCGGATTGCGGCCTACGCCGGCCTGGAAGTCTACACCACCCGCACGGTCCCCGCCGAAATCAAGGGCGGACACGTGATGTTTCAAGCGCGCATCGCGCCGGAGGCAGTCTGGTCGCAGGGCGACGATCTGGACATGCTCATCGCGTTCGATCAGGAATCGATCGATCGATACTCCGCGCTGATCCGCCACGACGGCATTCTGATCTTCAACTCGAACGATAGCAAGCCACCCGCACCCAACGGCATCAAGCAGTACCCGCTGCCGTTGAACGACCTCGCGAAATCGATCAACTTCCAGCGCGGGCGCAACATCATCACCATCGGCGCGATGGTCAAGCTGTTCGATCTGCCGTACGAGACCGCGAGCGCGGTGGTCGAGAAACAACTCGGCCGCAAGAAGGAGATGCTGGAGCAGAACCTGCTCGCGCTCAAGACCGGCTACGAGTACATCGAGCAGAATGTGACCAAGGCCGCGCCGTACCACCTCTCGCCGCGCGCGGGCGCGGAACAGGAAGCGCGGCTGGTGCTGAGCGGCAATCAGGCGCTCTCCATCGGCGCGATTGCCGCGGGCTGCCGATTCTACGCCGGCTATCCGATCACGCCCGCGTCCGACATCATGGAATTTCTCGCCGGCGAGTTTCCCAAAATCGGCGGGACGATGATCCAGGCGGAAGATGAGATTGCCGCGATTGCGATGGCACTTGGCGCATCGTTCACCGGCCTGCGCGCGATGACCGCGACGTCCGGTCCGGGTTTGTCGCTGATGACGGAACTGATGGGCCACGCGACGATGGCGGAGATCCCGGTCGTCATCGTGGACGTTCAGCGCGCCGGCCCGTCCACGGGCATGCCGACCAAAGTCTCGCAGGGCGACCTGCGCATCTCCGTCTTTGGCGCGCACGACGACGCGCCGCGCATCGTGATCGCGCCGGTCTCGGTCGAAGACAATTTCTATCAAATCATCAACGCGTTCAACCTTGCGGAGAAATATCAGACGCCGGTGATCTTCCTGAGCGATCAAGACATGTCGGTGCGCGTGCAGACGATCCCGTCGCTCGACCTCAGTCGCGTGAAATTGGTGCCGCGCGAGTTGTGGAATCCCAATGGAAACGGCCATGGCAAGTTCGAACGATTCAAGGACACGCCGAGCGGCGTCTCGCCCATGTCGCTGCCCGGGATGAAGGGCGGGCAGTACGTCGCCGAAGGGCTGGAGCATCTGCCCAGCGGCGAGCCGGACTATACCCCGGAGATGCACAGCGCGAACATGTTCAAGCGCGGCCGGAAGATTCGCAGTGCCGCCGAGGTCGCGGAAGAGTGGGGCATGTTGGAACGCTTTGGCGACCTTGACGCGCCGGTCGCCATCTGCGGCTGGGGTTCGACGATCGGGCCGGTGCGGGAAGCCGTCGACCGCGCGGCGGCAGAGGGGATGCCGGTCGCGGTGCTGTACACCAAGATGATCTACCCGCTGCCGCGGGCGGAGATCGCCGAGTTCATCGCGAACCGCAAGGCGATCATCGTGCCGGAGATGAATTATACGGGTCAGTTCGCGCGAATGATCCAGGCGGAGTTCTGGCGCGAGGTCATTAGCGTGCGCAAGTACGGCGGCACGCCGTTTGCCACGCACGAGATTTACGCCGAGATCAAGAAGGCGTACGAGAAAGTCAAGCCCGCGCGGAGAGCCACCACATCCCAGCGCGCGGTGAAAAGTGCGAAGCAGAAAACGGCGCGGAGGAAATAGACGATGATTTCGACAATCGATCCACGGATCATGACGTTCGAGACGGCCAGCCTGTCGCCGAATGATTACAAAAGCCAGGTGCATCCGATATGGTGCCCGGGCTGCGGCGATTTTGGCGTGCTCTCGGCTTTCTATAAGGCGGTTTCTGAATTGCATATCCCGACGGAGCGGCTCGTCGTCGCCTCCGGCATCGGCTGTTCGGGACGCTTCCCGGCGTTCGTGAACGCGTACGGCTTCCACGGGACGCACGGACGCGTGCTGCCGCTTGCGACCGGCATCAAGATGGCGAACCCGGAACTGGTCGTGGTCGCCGCTGGCGGCGACGGCGACGCGTTCAGCATTGGCATGGGGCACGTGCCGCACGCGATCCGCCGCAACGTCGACATCACGTACATCGTGATGGACAATGAGATTTACGGACTGACGAAGGGTCAAGCATCGCCGACCAGCCCGGTGGGAATGGAGCGCAAAGCGTCGCCGTATGGAACGGTGGAGACCCCACTGAATCCATTGCTGATCGCGCTGGCGAGCGGCGCGTCCTGGGTCGGACGCGGCTTTTCGAGCAAGCCGAAGGAGTTGGTCGAACTGATCAAGCAGGCGATACAGCACAAGGGCTTTTCGTTCCTCCAAGTGTATTCGCCGTGTGTGACGTTCTACGACACCTACGATCATTTTAAGGAAGTGACCAAGCCGCTGCCGGCGGATCACAATTCCCGTGACCGGTTGAGCGCGATGAAGTACGCAATGGACGAGCAGACGCTCTACCTCGGCCATTACTATGTCGAAGACCGCCCGACGTACGACGAGGGGTACGCCGCCAAGCGCGAAATGGCGCACAAGGAAAATTACGGCGTCCCGCAGATTCTGAGCCGATTCACACGCTGAGCGTGACCCTTGCAAAGTCAAGCCGCCGCGCAGTCTGCGGGGTGAGCAACCTTTGCAAGGTTTACTGTTTTAGGGAGACGACCCTCAATGCGACTACAACGTGCTTGTCTCATGAGCGGACTAGTCCTGCTCGTTTTCGCGGGCGTTGGCTGTTCGATGGTGGCGCAGCCCACCGCCCTGCCGACTGCCACCGCCGCCCGTCTGCCGACATCCGCGCCGCTGCCAACAGCCCTTCCGCCGACGAGCGCGCCAATTCCTACCGCAACTCCACCCGCGTCAACCCAAACGCCAAAACGCATCAGCTTTGCGCCGGGGGGAACATGGGCATCCGTGCAAAGCAATTTGGCCCAGAATGGAATGGAACGCTGGGTCATCCGTATCTTTGGCGGCCAGACGCTCACGCTGAATGCCGTGCCGACAGATGGGAAAGTCATGCTCATTGTTTCTGGCGCGGACGGGAATGTGTTGCAGTCGGACCGCGCGGGAGTGCCGAATTTCACCGGCAAAATGCCTTCAACCCAGGACTATTACATCGACGTACGCGCGTGGGGCGACACCGCGCCGGCGTACACGCTTCTGGTCTCGATTCCGCCACTGCCAACCCCCGATCCACGCCTGCAAGCCACGCGCATTTCATTCCAACCGGGTGGCACCAGCGCGACGGTGCAGGGGACGCTTGCCGCCGACGCGTCCGATCGCTATGTGTTGAGAGCGCAGGCGGGGCAAATCATGTCGGCGCTCGCGTTGACATCCCAAGGGAAAGTCGACCTGTCCATCTATGGCGCAGACGGGACAGTCCTGATTCCCGATCAAGCCCAGGCGGCCAGCGCGACCGGCAATCTGCCTTCAACCCAGGATTATTTCATTCAGGTCAACGCGGTCGGAAACACGCCGGCGGCGTACACTTTGATGGTGACGATCCCGCCGCTCGATGTGCAAACTAACCGGATCACGTTCCCAGCCGGCGGCACGACGACAACGGTCCAGGGCGAACTCGCGCCCAACACGACAGATCGGTACGTTTTGAGAGCACTCGCCGGACAGACAATGACGGTGAAGATAGTTTCGACGAAAGACCAGGTGATCCTGAGGGTCTGGGCAACGGATGGACAGATGTTGGTCCCCGATCAGGCGAACGCGACCAACTGGACGGGCCGATTGCCCGGCAACGAAGACTATATCATTGACGCTTGGTCAATCGCAAGCGCCAACATAGGTTACACGTTGCAAGTGACAGTTCCGCCGCTCAGTCCAACGGTGGTGCCGGATGAGCCACGGCGCATCACTTTCCCGCCTGGCGGCACGACGGCAACCGTCCAAGGCACCACCGCGACGCCGGGACAGGATCGATTCGTGATTCGCGCGCTCGCCGGGCAAACGATGTCCGTGAACATCTCGTCGACGCAAGGGCCGGCGATCCTGCTCGTCTACGGCGCGGACGGCGACGTGCTCCTCTCCGATCACGCCGGCGCGGCGAGCTGGAGCGGGACGCTGCGCACCACGCAAGATTATTTCATCGATACGCGCTCGGTTGGCGACGCGGCGGTGCCCTTCACATTGACCGTCACGATTCCACCTCTGGGCCAAGCCCCAACGCCGACATCCAAGCGCATCTCGTTCGCGCCGGGCGGCACGACCGTGACGCTGCAAGGCGCGCTCGCGCCGAATGGCCTTGATCGATACGTCTTACGCGCGCTTGGCGGGCAGACGCTGACGGTGAACTTGACGCCGTCGATCGAAAACGTGACGATGCAAATCTCAGGTGCGGATGGCAGTGTGTTGGTGTCCGGTGGGGCTAAGGCCACGACGTGGAGCGGTGTGCTGCCGTCGACGCAAGATTATTTTATTACTGTGCTGTCGAACGCTGCCGCGCCGGCGTCCTACTCGCTGCAAGTGACAATCCCACCGCCTTAGCCAAGCTTTCGCACCCTTGCCTAAGCGATTAGAACGAGCGTGGGATTGTTCAATTGGCTGTGTCAGATGGCTTTCCCAAGCGTGTCGGTGCGAAATCTTGGCTTAGAAAGCGTGAAGGTTGAAGGATGAAACTTTTCCGCCTTCATACTTCACACCTGCACTTGTCCCCTGCGGGGACGGCGCAAGTGTCCTTCTGCCTTCGGGCGAAAAGTTGACTACTCGATGAACCAACCAATTACTTTGACTCCCAACCGCCCGCGCCATCCAGACTGGATTCGCGTGCGCGCACCGATCGGGGAGAAATACACACACCTCAAAGGACTCGTGCGCGTTCTGCAACTGCACACCGTCTGCGAGGAAGCGCTCTGCCCGAACATCGGCGAGTGTTGGGGCGCCGGCACCGCGACGATCATGATCTTGGGCGATACGTGCACGCGCGCCTGCCGCTTTTGCGCGGTCAAGACCGGCAATCCGCGCGGCGTCGTCGATCTGGACGAGCCGCAGCGCGTGGCGGACGCCATCGCGGAATTGCAGCTGAACTACGTCGTCATCACCTCCGTCGACCGCGACGATTTGCCGGACGGCGGCGCAGGCATCTTTGCCGAGACGGTGCGGCAGATCAAGGCGAGATCACCACGCACCAAAGTGGAAGTGCTGACGGGCGATTTTCGCGGCGATCGAGCGTGCGTGCGGCAAGTCGTGGAAGCCAAGCCGGACGTGTTCGGACAAAACATCGAGACGGTGCGGCGGCTGACGCACGTCGTCCGCGATCGGCGGGCGGGGTACGAGCAGACACTCGCCGTTCTGCGAACGATCAAGGAGATCGATCCGGCGCGCCGGACCAAGTCATCGATCTTGGTCGGCCTGGGCGAGACGCCGGACGAAATGATCGAGACGATGCGCGACCTGCGCGCGGCAAACGTCGATCTGCTCGCCATCGGGCAGTATTTGCAGCCGACGCGGATCAAGCGACACATTCCGCTCGTGGAGTACGTGACGCCGGAGCAGTTCGCCCGCTATCGGGAAGCCGGGATGCGGCTCGGCTTTCAGTACGTCGCCTCCGGCCCGCTGGTGAGGAGTTCCTACAAAGCGTGGGAAGCCGCGATGGTGCTCAATGAGCCAATTGGCGAGTGGAGGCCGGCGATGGTTGAAACGACGACAGCGATCCAGAAATGACCTGAGAGTTTCATTGTGGATTATAGCACGCTCGCAGATGATGAAGTCATTGCACGCTTGAGAGATGGCGAGAGCTGGGCAATGTCGGTCCTGTATGACCGCTATGCCCGACTCGTTTTTTCGCTTGCGCTCAAAATCCTGAACGACCGCGGTGCAGCCGAAGAGACGGTGCAGGAGGTCTTTGTCAAGGTCTGGAAACGCTCGCGCGACTATTCCATCGAGCGCGGCAAGTTCTCGTCCTGGCTCACCGGCATCGCCCACAACCACGCCATCGACGAGCTGCGCCGCCGCCGCGTGCGCCCCTCTGCATCGAAAGAAGACGACGGCGTGATGGACACCGTGATCGATCAGGGACCCGGGCCGCACGATCTGGCGATGCAGGGTTTTGAACGCCGCCGTATCGTCGATGCGTTGTGCCAGATACCGGCAGAGCAGCGCCGCGCCCTCGAGATGGCTTATTTCGAAGGACTGACGCAGCAGGAGATTTCCGATCAGCTCGGTGAGCCGCTCGGCACGGTCAAGACGCGGATGCGGCTGGGGATGCAGAAGCTCAAGACGCTGTTGGAGGAAACGGCGGCGTGAATGCCATTTCGCAACGTCAAACCGCCGCGACGTAAAGCGAATCTAAACGCGCGTTCCTTTCGTATGGTAATAAGAAGGACCATTAGGAATGACGATCCATGACGAGATCCAAGAATTGATTCCCGCCTATGTGCTGGACGCCATAGGCGATGCCGACCGCGCGCGCGTCGAGCGGCACTTGCCGCAGTGCGACGTCTGCGCGCGGGTGGCTGCCGATTTCCGGCCGGTCGTCGATCTCCTGCCGTACGCGGCGACGCCGGCCGAGCCGCCGGCGGACTTGGAGTACCGCGTCCTCGCCGCGACGCTGCCGAAAGCGCGTCCGGCGTCCGCCCCATCGTTCGCCGCTCGACTGTCGGCGACATTCTCTAACCTCTTCCGCGCGCCGGCCTTCGCGGCACTCACCCTGCTGCTCGTCCTCGCGCTCGGGGTGTGGAACGTGTCGCAGCAAAACCAGATTGCCCAGCAAGCCGCGCTCAATCAGCAGGTGGTGTCCGAGTTGACGCGCCAGCGCGCGCTGGTCAGCATGATGGCGTACTCGGACAGCCAACCCCGGCGGCTCCAAGCCACCGAGATCGCGTCGCGAGCGGTCGGGCGCTTGTACACCGCGCCGGAGTTGAACACGCTCGCGCTGATTATTTACGACATGCCGCTGCTCCCGCAGGGCAAGGTGTACCAATTGTGGCTGATTGACTCAAGCGGCGACCGCACCAGTGGCGGAACATTTACGGTGGACGCGCAAGGGCGTGCCTGGCTGCTTATCCGTGCGCCCAGGACTCTGGACAACTATCAGGGTGTGGGCATTACGATCGAGCCGGAAGGAGGAAGCCCCGCGCCGACCGGCGACAAGATGATGGGCACAAGCCTGTGACGGCGGACTGAAACGTCGTGAGACTGCTGAACGGCAAACCGCGCATTTGATTCGCTACCGGAGCCAGCCAACTGCGTCGTCATGCCCGGAAAAGCATGGCGGCGCTATTTTTATGTGCACCCCCGTGGCAAATGGCGTCGGCCTACGCCATCCGTTGGCACGGTTCAGAGATCGAACCAATCGGGAGTCGAAGAATGCAGAACCGATGTGCGCGCGGGGTTGCCAATTGTACCGAAAACGGCTATAATACAGTCGAATGAGTGTCGCGTCGAGGAACCCGAGCCACAAGGAGTCTTCCATGCGGCAGTCAAATCGGTGCGCGGGGGAAGGCCATGGTTTCAGCGGGAGGACCCACGGGTCCCCAGGAGGCAAAGTCTAAAGGCCAAACGGCTCAGACTGCAAAAACCAGCGCGATGAGCGAACTTTCGGACTTTGATCTGGGTTTCAAGAGTCTCAAGTACGGCGATATCGTCGCGGGCACCATCGTCCGCGTCGATCCGCGCGAAATCCTGATCGACATCGGCGCCAAGTCGGAAGGGATCGTCGACCAGAAGGAAATGGAAGGGCTGAGCGCGGAGGCGCTCAAGAAGCTCCAGGTTGGCGAACGCGTGCTCGCCTTTGTGCTGCGGCCGGAAGATCGCGAAGGCAACGTCGTCCTGTCCCTTGCGCGCGCCCAGTTGGAGCGGGATTGGCGCGATGCCGAAGAACTCCTCAAGTCGGAACAAGTTTTTGAAGCCCAGGTTGCCGGGTTCAACAAAGGCGGTTTGATCGTGCGCGTCGGCAAGGTGCGCGGGTTTGTGCCCGCGACGCAACTCGAGAGCACCTTCCGCAAGAGAGCCGAAGCGACCGCGCCGCCGGGCGAGTCCGGCGAATCCGATCTCGCCGCGCTGGTGGGCAAAAAACTCCAGCTCAAGGTCATCGAATTGGACCGCGAGCGCAACCGGCTGATCCTGTCCGAGCGCGCGGCCACGCGCGAATTGCGTAAGGGACAGAAAGAACGTTTGCTCACGGAACTGAAAGAAGGCGAGATCCGCACAGGCACCGTCACGAGCGTCGCCGATTTTGGCGTCTTTGTTGCGCTGGGCGGGGTGGATGGGATGATCCACCTCTCCGAACTTTCGTGGACCAAGATCAATCACCCGAGCGATCTGGTCAGGGTCGGCGACCAAATTCAGGTTCAAGTCCTTTCGGTCGATCGTGATCGCGAGCGGATCGCCTTGAGCTTGAAGAGACTGCAGCCCGAGCCCTGGACGACTGTCGAAGAACGGTACAAGGTCGGCCAACTCGTGACTGGCACGATTACGAAACTCGCTTCGTTCGGAGCATTTGCCCGGCTGGAAGACAATATCGAAGGTCTCATTCATATTTCGGAATTGGCGGACCGGAGAATTCAGCACCCCAAGGAAGTGATCAAAGAAGGCGATCAGGTCACGCTCCGGGTGATCCGCATTGACGCTGCACGACGACGCCTGGGACTGAGTCTCAAACGGGCGTCGGAAGAGTATTCAGAGTACGATACGCCGCTGGACGCTCCCGAGGAAGAGTGGCCCGAGCCAGGCAACGAAGAACAAACCACAACCCAGTAAAGTTGCAGACATCGGCGTCCCTGCTCGTGGGGGACGCTTTTCGTACCAGCCGTGCCGCAAGCCGCGCCCCTGGGACGATTATTCTGACGGCTTGCAAAAGAGGTGAATTGTGATGTCGGACAAGTTGGATAAGTTTACCAAGCGCGCTCGCCGCGTGCTCACGTACGCACAGGAAGAAGCGGCGCGCTTGAACCATAACTACATCGGCACCGAGCACGTCCTGCTCGGCCTGATCCGAGAGGAGGAAGGGCTGGCCGCCAAAGTCCTGCGTGACCTGGGCGTGGACCAGGCGCGCGTGCGACAGGTGGTCGAAGACATCGTCGGACGCGGGCAGGCCACGGCGGGCGCGCGGCTGAGTCTGACCCCGCGCACCAAGCGCGTGATCGAGCTGGCGGTCGACGAGGCACGGCGGATGGGACACCACTATATCGGCACCGAGCATCTGCTCCTCGGGCTCGTGCGTGAAGGCGATGGGATCGCAGTCAATGTGCTGAAGAGTCTCAACGTCAGCCCGGACAAGGTGCGCAACCAACTGAACCGCGCCGTGATGGAAGCAACGCCCACGCAGACCGCCGAACGCAAGAAAGGCGAATCGAAGACGCCCCTGCTCGACCAACTCGCGACCGACCTGACCGCAATGGCGGAAGAAAACAAGCTCGATCCGGTCGTCGGGCGGCAGAAGGAGATCGAGCGCGTCATTCAGATTCTCTCACGCCGCACGAAAAACAATCCCGCGCTCGTCGGCGAACCGGGCGTGGGCAAGACCGCGATCGTCGAAGGGCTCGCACAGCAGATCATCGAAGGCAACGTGCCGGGTCCCCTGCTGCACAAGCGCGTCGTTCAGTTGGACGTCGGCTCGCTCGTCGCCGGCACGATCTACCGCGGGCAATTTGAAGAGCGCATGAAGCGCGTCATCGACGAGTTGAAGGGCAGCAAGACGATCCTGTTCATCGATGAGCTGCACATGGTCGTCGGCGCCGGCTCGGCCGGCAGCGCGGTCGATGCCGCGAATATATTGAAGCCCGCCTTGTCGCGCGGCGAACTGCAAGTCATCGGCGCGACGACGATGGAAGAGTACCGCAAGCACATCGAAAGCGACGCCGCGCTCGAACGCCGCTTCCAGCCCGTGCGCGTCGAAGAGCCGACCGTGGATGAGACGATTCAGATCCTGAAAGGCATCCGCTCGCGCTACGAAGCGCACCACTCGCTCAAGATCACGGACGAGGCGCTCACCTCGGCGGCGCAGCTTGCGGCGCGTTACGTGACCGAGCGATTTCTGCCGGACAAGGCGATCGATTTGATCGACGAAGCATCCAGCCGCGTGCGGATGTACAAGGTGCCCAAGCCGCCGGAATACCAGCAAGCCGACTCTGCGATCAAGGAAATCCAAAAAGAGAAACAAGCCGCCGTCGAGTCCGAGCAGTTCGATCTGGCGACTGAATTGATGGGCCGGGAAGCGGACCTCAAAGAGAAACTCCAGCAGATGAAGCTGAACTGGCTCGAGGCGACATCGATGACACCCCCCAAAGTGACGAGCGAGGATATCGCGGAAGTCGTCGCGATGTGGACGGGCGTGCCGGTCACGAGTATCGCCGCGGAAGAGAGCCAGCGCCTGCTCAAGATGGAGGAAGCGCTGCACGCGCGCATCGTCGGTCAGGACGAACCGATCAGCAATATCGCCAAAGCGGTGCGCCGCGCCCGCGCCGGCCTCAAGGACCCCAAGCGGCCCATCGGCTCGTTCATCTTCCTCGGCCCCACCGGCGTCGGCAAAAGCGAGCTAGGAAAAGCGCTCGCCGAGTTCATGTTCGGGGATGAGAAGGCGCTGCTGCAGATCGACATGTCAGAATTCATGGAACGCCACAACGTCTCGCGCCTCGTCGGCGCGCCCCCCGGCTACATCGGCTATGAAGAAGGCGGGCAATTGACGGAGGCGATCCGCCGGCGGCCGTACTCAGTGGTGCTGCTCGACGAGATCGAAAAGGCGCATCCCGAAGCGTTCAACATGCTGCTGCAAATCCTGGAAGACGGACATCTCGCGGACGCGAAGGGACGCAAGGTCGATTTCCGCAACACGATCTTGATTATGACCTCGAACATCGGCGCGGACCTGATCCAGCGCGATGCCGTGCTTGGCTTTGGCGGCAAGCGGAGCGAAGCCAAGACGGAAGAAGAGGCGTACCAACGGATGCGCGAAAAACTGATGGAGGAACTCAAGCGGCTCTTCCGCCCCGAGTTCCTGAATCGCCTGGATAACGTCGTCGTCTTTCGTGCGCTAACCAAAGATGACATCAGCCAAATCGTCGACATTCAGATCAGGTATCTGCAGCCGCGTTTGGACGAGCACCAATTGAAACTGGAAGTGAGTGAGGCGGCGAAAGCAAAACTCGCGGAGGACGGATACGACCGCAACCTGGGGGCGCGGCCGCTCAAACGCGTGATCCAGCGCACGATCGAAGACCCGCTCTCCGAAGGCGTCCTCTCCGGCGAATTCAAGCCCGGCAGCACGCTCCTCGCCGATCTGGTAGACAGCGCGGTCAAGCTCACCGTGAAGGAAGCGCCGAACGACGGCGGCGACGGGGGCGTGCCAGTCCCGGAGCCGGAGCTAACGCCGGCGTAAATCCACAAAGAACACGAAAGGACACGGTGGAATAGCCGTGTCTTTTTGTTTTCTCGCGGGGCGGGTGATTGTACACATCTCTGTGGCGCAGGCGGCTCGCCTGCGGGCTGGCAGCCCGCGTCACAGCACTTGTGTGCAATCCACCACTCGCGGGGCTATTGACTTGGAAGAGAAAACCGAATAGAATGCCCGCATAGAACAAGTGTTTCCCCGGCAAGGAGGACAACGAATCGCTGCGCGTGGGGGACGAACAACCCGCTCATGATCCAGTACCACGACGAAGGATGGGGCGTGCCGGTGCACCACGACCGGTGCCGATTTCTTTTGATAGTGACCTCGCGTCATACCAGGTGAAGGTATGCCCATCGCAGTAAGCTTTTCGGCGATTTTGTAGAAAGAATGGGGATAACCGTTTTCATCGCCATATACGTACCAATGGAAAATCAGCCGTATGATTTTCCCTTCGCGCTCCTCGATCACTAGCACAGTACGGCCATCTTGCTCTGCGCGACGATAGCCAAAGGGCGGCGCACCCTTCGCGATCTAAGATCCGGCCTTGGCCTTACCGCGCTTGCCACGTACCGATCGCTCGCGGATTTTCTCGCGTTCGTATTCTGCGATCGCACCCTTTAACTGCTTCTGCAGTTTACCCTCAGGGGTGCCAGCGTTTGTGATGATCCTGTCGATTGTGTTTGCCGCTCATTATTGAATTTCGCATAAGTAATGGAACAGTCGTTATTTCCAAGGCAAGTCCGATGCGTAGATACATGACCACAGCAAGTCCTGTGAATGAAGCAGGCGTCGTTTGGTCGCAATCAACATCGGTTTCAGTTCAGCTAGGTCTTCGGGAGCACTATTTGCCAAAGCGGAATCCGCTTGAGACCACACGTATTCGGCAGGATTCAGTTCGGGTGCATAGCCAGGAAACTCTTCGACCTGGAGCCGGGGATGCTTTTCGCACCACGCTTTCACTTCGTGATCACGATGGATGCGCCCTCGGTCCC
>Ga0163209_1000958_pt1 | contig 12609 bp, 6 predicted proteins | sample Kivu_160m_FD_113538 | JGI IMG/M metagenome (GOLD analysis project Ga0163209, IMG submission 113538) | Freshwater microbial communities from Lake Kivu, Western Province, Rwanda to study Microbial Dark Matter (Phase II) - Kivu_160m | ecosystem: Environmental > Aquatic > Freshwater > Lake ... | reverse complement strand
GTCGCGGTCACGGCCGGACCGGCCCAGTTCGATCCCGTCGACGGCGTCTACGTCGTCGCCTTGGTCGACGGCCGGCCCGTCGTGCCGCACCGCCGCGCCCCGAGCTATCCCTACCACAACTACGAGTGGAATTCGGGCGCGCCCAAGCTCGCCGGGATGACCTTCCGGCTCCCGATCGACCGGGCTTGGAAGGGTAAGACGGTCGATTTCCGGATCATGATGTACGGCGACGGCGCCGACGGCGCCGAAGCCGTCCTCCGGCTCGTGACGCCCAAGCCCATGTTCTCCGAAGTGATGCTCCGCATCGGTCCGGCCCGGGAAGGACATTAAAGTTGAATTCACAAACGTTGCGGAAGATCCGTTTCGCATCCCTGGGCGCCGTCCTTCTTGTCATCAAAATTATTGGGCCGGGGGCCTCGATCGGATCCCGAACGGCATCGGACCGGGACGCGTTTTCCGAAAAAGACTTCTTCAATCCGCCCCTCTCGGCCCGGCCGGAACGTCCTCGAGGTCAACGTCACCAACCTCTGGCATAACCGCCTCATGGGGGACCTGTTGGACTCGGCCCATAAGTCCGCTGCGCGGACCAACATGATCCTGAAGGCACAGGAGCCGATCCCCGCCGGGCTGTTCGGGCCCGTGACCATCCGCCGAGCCGCGCCGACCGGCACCACCGAAAAGAAATGAAATAGGCGCTCAGCGTCCTACGCCGGCGCGAGGGGCAAATTCATCACCTTCATTTTACGGCGCCCCGCCCCAGCTCCGGAATCCTCCGTAGGATGATCGCCCGTTCCTCCGCGGTCAGTTGGGAGAGCGGCAGAGGTCGATCGACCGGCCGAAGCCCTTTCTGGTTCAACCGGTTCATCAGACTCCAGTTGCGGATATGCTCGCCCGGCTTTGGGTCCGAGGGTTCCGTGGCCGTCAGGTCATAGCGGGTGAAGTCGATCACCTTCTCGGAACTTTCTTTGTCCGCGTCGCCCAACAGGGCCAAACGAAAATCCTTGTTCATGAACCACCTGATCCGTTTGTCCGGCTCGGATCCCGGAAATCCCGAGCCCCGCTGGTCGAACCGGTAGTCCAGGCCGGCGTTGTCCTTGAACTGCCCGCGCCAGAGCAGCCCGAATTCGCCGTGCGTGATCGCCTTCGCCTCCGGCCAGCGCCGGCGGATCTCGCTCAACCAGCGCTCCAGGCCGTCCAAGCCGTTTCGGCCTTGATATCCGTAGATCCGGCGGCCTTCGACGAGGACGAGCTCCCAGATGTTGGTCACCCAGGCGAAGCCGTTCAGCCGGAATCCGTCGTCGAAGTGCGCCGCCGTCGTGGCGAGCATTTCCGGCAGGCCTTTTTCGGTTCCGTGGGCCAGGAGGGTCTCGATCGGACCCACGCCCGTTCGGCTTCTGAATCCGCCCGTTTGGCCGGCGCGGCGGGCGGTGAGGAAATCGCAGGTCCAGCCGTCGAGGTTGACGCAGTCGATCAGGTCCTCCCGACCCTGCGCCGGCTTGAGAAAGTGTTCGGTCGAGGGATAGTAAGGATAGGAGACGGAACCGTCGCCGTCGCCGTTGTCGATGGCGTGCTGGCTCCAGATGTTCCCCTGGCAGACGTGGATGTTCTCCACCTCGGCCAGATAGCGCAGGTTGTCTGAGGCCAGGAAGCCGGCGATCACGCAGCGGGGCCGGTATCCGCCGCCGACCATGTTCGAGACCAGGCGCAGCCCGTCGTGCAGATCGCGGTTCACCTGTTCCCTGGTGTTGTACATGTTGGCGAAGAATCCGCCCGGAATGAAGGTGATCTCGTCCCCGTACCGGGCGTGATAGGAGACCACCAGGTCCCGCAAGGCCCTGTAATCCGGCCGCGGATCGTTCAGCGCCAACCAGCTGAAGGCCCAGGTGATCCTAGCCCCGGGCCAGGCGCGGGCGATGGTCTCCCGGAACAGCCTCGCCTCGGCCGGCGTGTGGACGCCGGACTCGTCCGGGCCTTCGGCCAGGTCCCGGGCCACCTCGATCTGCCGCACCCGCACGACCGTGGCGAAAGTGAGAAATCGGTTGCCGAGAAGCGTCGGGCCGTCCGCGGCCGACGATGCCCTCGAGGCGCCCGCGGGCATGATCACCCGGACCGGCCCGAACAAGCCCGATCTCATGAGCGGCGGGATCTTGTCGTAGACCGGCCGCGTTTTCCCGCGCGGGACCCGGCCGTAGGAGCTGTCCGACGTCGGATCGGTCTGGATCCGATCGATGTTGCTCCGGGTGAAGCGATCCGACTCGGGCCGCAGCGAATCGGCGTTCAGCCGGTTGGCCCAGAGATTCGCGACCCGGATCTCCACCTGGTTCCGGCCGGGACGAACGGCTCCCGAGATCTCGATTCGGAAGGGCGGCAGCCAGACGAGCCCCAGTTGTTGTCCGTTGAGCGTGACCTCGGCGATCTCCGCCAGACCGCCCAGCTCCAGGAACAGACGGTCCTTTTGGATCAGCTCTTCGGGCAATTCGAATGTCTTTCGATACGTGGCGATCCCGGAAAAGAACCGGATCCCCTCGTCGTCCGACTCGGTCCAGCTCCGAAGCTTGGAGAAGGACGTCGCTCGCGGCGCGCCCCAGCCTTCGGGGAACTCGACCTCCCAGGGCCCGTCGAGGAGAAGAGGGGTAGGATCTTCGGCGGCCCGGAACGTGTCGCGAGCCAGCGGATCGAGGCGGGGGCGATCGGAGGCTCCGGCCTTGCGAAAGACGACGAAGACCGACCCCAACGGCCCGAGCTCCAGGGGCAGCTCAGTTCGGCTGTTGGCGACGGTCCTCCACTCACCGCAGGCGCTCCGGCGTCCGGAATCGGGCCACCAGAATTCGGGCACAAGTCCGTTGGCTTCCGCGGCCACTCGGAACAAGCAGGTCAGGGCCTGCGGTTCCCGCGTCGCGTTCCTGACGAAATAGAACTCATCGTCCCGGGTCTTCCGGTGGATGAAGTCCAAGGGACCTAGGTCCCCGTCGGGGCGGCTGGAAACCTCGAAATCCGGATCGACCCCGATCTCCCGGAGCGCCCGGCTCCTGTCGGCGGCGAGGACGAGCCGCCCCCGGCCGACCGGCCGGATCGACACGGCTTCCGCGGCCGGTTCGTCCGGCAATTCGCCCCGGCCCCAAATCTCGTCGGCCAATCGCTTTACGTCCTGGCTCTTCCGTTCGTTGTCCTCGAGGCCCGGGGCGCGGGTCGGCCTTTGGCGGCCGATGACCGTCGCCCCGTCGGCGAGCAGGGCCCGGACCTTTTCGAGTACCTCGACCGGAATATGATCCTGCTCCGGCAGCACGAGCGCGGCGTAGCTCATCGCGTCGGGCAGGACGATCCGTCCCTTGTCCACGCGCATCCTACGGAGGATCACCTCCGAGGAGCAGACGTCGAAATCGTTCCGCGGATCGAGACCCTCCAGCCGAGGCTTCTCCGGCACATTGCACAACGAAGGGAAGAAGTTCGGCGCCTGGTCGCCGTAATAATAGCAGACGTCGGCGACGAACCAGCCCTGGCGTAGCATGTAGGAACACCGGGCCAGGTAGTCCATCAATCCGGACGCCATCGGCCACCAGGGGACCGCGGGATTGATGTCCGTGCCGGCGTGATAGACCCAGCCCGGAAGACCCGCCTCGGGCGGGGAGCTGGCGAACGTGTGCAGGGAGAAATTGTTCAAGCCTTCGCCGAGGGCGCGGTCGGCGATGTCCTTGTGGTTCAAAGGCCCGTCGACCCAGCGTCGCCAGGTGGTGAACGATTCCGCGTCGACCAGGCGCTTGCCGTACACGTGCGCGGCCGAAGCGATCTCCTTGACCAGGAAGATCCCGCGATGGCGGATCCAGAACTCTCCGCGCGGGATGTCGACGGCCCCGAGCGCCTTGATCCCGTCGCCAGGATTGGAATCCCAGATCGGAGGCCCCGGCCCGCCGGACTCGGCGATGAGGTTCACTCCGTAGGAAGCGAGGAATCTCCGTCCCGTCACGTAGTGCGACTCGATCAACCGGTCGCTCACCGTTTTCCGCCAATCATAGAGAAACAGCTCCTGCGTTCCGCGATCGGCCAGCGTCCAACCGGCGAGGAGAGGCAGGAAGGGGATCGCCGAATACCCGGCCCGGCGCCGGAACTCGGCGGCCATGGATGCGTTCCAGGGCGTGAAGCCGTCGAGCTCCATGCTGTCGAACTCGATCGTCTTGAAGCTCGTCCCTTCGAACGACGTTCGTCCCAGCTCCTTCAGGAGGACCGTGAGGATATGGCGGAGATGGAATTCCGTGGAGGCGGGGTCGAAGAAATCGATCATCGGACCCCCGGAATTCGGGGAGGGCACGATCAGCTGCTGGCCGTGGTTGGCGCAGACGAAGCGGAGGATCGACCAATCGCCCGCCGGGACGTCCCAGCGCAGCTTGCCCTCGGCAAGGACCTTGTCCGTCAGGTCGACGATCCGGCTCACGTCGGCGATGGCCTTCTTTTCGTCATAGGGAACGGCCAGCACGGCCACTTCGCTCAGATAGACCGGCCGCCCGGACTCGTCCCGGGGGCAGAGCTTCGGCAGCTCGGGGAGGGGCAATTCCTCGTGAAAGACCCGCGGCCCTGCGACACTGGTCTGAGAATGATAGAGGCCTTTCCCGGCGTGTTCCGGCGGAACCCAGCTTCCGCCGGCGTTCCAGCCGCTCGAGGCGACGAGACCGATCTCCAATCCGAGCCGGTCCGCCTCGCGGATGGCATGCGCGATCAGTTGCGCCGACTCCGGTCCGAGAAAGGGGGGCCCGACGTGAACACGCCCGTCGGGGTCCGCGTAAGCGGCCACGTCCCAGATCTCGCCGCCGCGCATCCCGGCACGTTTCATCGCCTCCAGGTCCCGGGTGATCTGGTCCTTGGTGATCGAACCGTTGAGCCAGTCCCAGAAGCAGCCGGGCCGCGCCTGAAGAGGCGGATCGGCGAACGCCTCAGGCGAAAGCCGGGCGTCGGCCTGAGCCGTTCCCGTTGGCTTTTCCGCCGAGCCGGTGCTCGGGGAATCGGCCGACGTCTCCAAGCTATGCCGCAGACAGTTCGGCCAAACAAACGCGACAAGGAAGAGCAGAAGGAGCGTCCGGGATGTTCGTGCTTGATCGTGTGACCGATGTATCTTCATGGCTGATCGCTCTCCCTTCATCGTCATAGCCGGAGCGTTCCGGCCAGTTATCCCTGTTAAATAACTAAGTTGTCTTTAGATGTCAATCGATGAATAATGAACGCGATGAGGATTATTCTCTCGTTCTCGACGGGAGTTGAAATCGGCTTCGGCTTGGTGTTCAATCGGGCCGGACGGAGCGACGGACCCGAAGAGGAGAGGCTTCCATGAAGACGAAGATCGCACTCCTGATGCCGGCGATCGTCGGGCTGGCCATTGCCGCAGCGGCCGGAGGTCCAGTTGCCCAAGCTCCCAAGATCTATTGGGGGAACGATGTCCCGCGCGGCTGGGCCGGGGACTGGCCGGAGGCGCTGCGGACCGTGCCCGAGCAAACGGCCTACGCCCGCACGACATCCACCCTCCAGCTGCTCGAGTTCATCGACGCTATCCGCTGGAAGAGCGAGTCGGTTCATGTTTTCACCATGTTCACCAGCCCGCTCGGCCGGACCTGCCCGGTCCTGGTCCTCGCCTCGCCGCGAGTGACGACGCCGGCCGAGGCTGTCGCCAGGGGAAAGACGGTCGTTTATCTGCAGGGGAACATCCATCCGTACGAGGCCGAGGCCAAGGAGGCGCTCCTTGTCCTTGTCCGGGATATCCTCCTGGGCCGGCTGCGGCCGCTCCTCGACGATCTGGTCATCCTCGTCTGCCCGTGCTTCAACGTGGACGGAAACGACATGTGGCGGCTGAACGACGGCACGCCGCACATCCTGAGCGGAGGGACGAACGCCGCCGGGATGAACCTCAACCGGGACGCGATCAAGCTCGAGACCGTCGAGGTCAACGCCCTTTACAGGAATGTCTTCAATCGCTGGGACCCCGTCCTGATCTACGACGGCCACGCCATGGAGAACGTCCAGCACGGCTACGCCATCGGCTACGCGACGAGCTCCGTGCCGACGGCTCATCCCGGCCCGCGCGATCATGTCTTCGACAAACTGTTCCCGACGGTCCGGAACGACGTCCGCCGCGACTTCGGCCTCGAGGCGTTCACCCACTGCGAAGTCGACGCCCGCTGGCCGCCGACGATGTGGAGCCACGCGGGCGCCTTCTGGACGACCGAGGCGAAGTTCGTGGCTGCCGCCTACGCCCTCCGCAACCGGATGTCCATCCTGGCCGAGACGCCGCTGCACCTGTCGTTCGAGCGCAAGATCTACGCTCAATACGCTCTTCTGGCCGGGATCCTGCGATATGCCGCGGCGCATGGCCGGGAGATGCGGGAGATCTGCCGGGCCGCTGACTGCGAGGTGGCCGAGGCCGTCCGGACGAAAGCGGCGGAAGGAACGCTGCGGAACTTCGTCGCCGGGACCTACGCTTTGCGCGGGAAGGTCGACATCCTGGCTTACCGGGAGAAGAACGCCCCGGGCTATCTCCCCGGCACAAGCGTCCGGGCCGCCGTCCCGGCGTCGCTTCTCGGTCCGCCCGAACTCGTCCGCGGAGTGGAAGACATGACGCGCGTGGTCGGCACTATTGAAGCGTCCGTCCCTCGCGGGTATCTCTTCCCGGCCGAGTTCGGCGTCCTCGCCGATAAGCTGCGGACGCTCGGCGTCACGGTCGACGTCCTGGCCCGGCCGGCCGCCGCTGCGGGGGTGGAGTTCATTGTCGAACGCCTGGTCAAGACGGCGCGCAGCGGTTTCTCCATGACCACGCTCGAAGGGGGATTCAGCGCGTCATCCAGCCGGGAGTTTCCTGCCGGTTCGTTCCGCGTCGACCTGGCCCAGCCGGCGGCGAACATGGCTTTCTACGCCCTCGAGCCGCAGGCGGCCGACGGATTCTCGGCCTGGGGGCTGCTGGACGCCTGGCTGCGCTCGGCCGGCGTCGAGGCGCGGAGCGTCGTCTATCCGGTCTATAAGTATTTCCGAATAGGGGAGTAGCTCTATCGCGTGTTATCATCCGTTGGACGAAGGACGCCAAGGGCCTCGCGGTCACGCTGTCCGAGCGCAAGCCCTGCGGCTTCTCCTATTTCCTGAAAATTAAGAAGGGGGCCTGAGATGTGGGACGCGGGGCGAAGATTTCGTCGTCGTTCAAGGGTTCGGCCACCAGCTCCCGATGGTCGCCGGCGGGATCCTTTCGAGCGTGTCGCGCTCGACGGATCCACTCCGCTGATTTGTGGCGGCGGCGGAGGGCCTTGATTTAAGCCCTCGGGAAAAGGTATCGTGTTCCGAGACGTTTCGCCGGGAGCGTTGGCGCGGCCGATTTGGCCGCGGCGACGGAAGGAGCGGATCGATGGCCCCGCTGAAGGCGCGGACGACGGATCGTCGCGATTTCCTGAGGACCGTGGGTCTGGGCGGACTGACGCTCGCCTTTCCCAGTTGGAACGGACCGGTCGCCCCGCGGTCCGGCGGCGCAGCGCCTTCGAAGCGACCGAATGTTCTCCTCATCCTGACCGACGACCTGGGCTACGGCGATCTCGCCTGCCACGGAAATCCCGTGGTCAAGACGCCGAACTTCGACGCCATTCACGGCCGGTCGGTCCGGCTGACGGATTTCCACGTCGACCCAACCTGCTCGCCGACGCGCGCTTCCCTCCTCACGGGCCGCTATTCAGGCCGGGCGGGCGTCTGGCACACGATCATGGGCCGGTCCATTCTGCCCGCAGACGAGGTCACGATGGCCGAGACGTTCGTTCGGAACGGCTACCGGACGGGGATCTTCGGCAAGTGGCACCTCGGCGACAACCATCCCTTCCGGGCCCATGAACGCGGCTTCGGGGAAGCTGTGGTCCTGGGCGGCGGGGCAATCGGCAATATGCCCGACCATTGGTCCAACGACTATTTCGACGACACCTACCTCCACAACGGCCGCTGGGAGAAGTATGCCGGCTACTGTACGGACGTGTTCTTCAAGGCGGCCATGGACTTCATGGCGGGTGCAGCGGACAAAGGAGCGCCCTTCTTATGTTATCTCCCGACCAACGTTCCGCATTGGCCGCACAATGTCGATGAGGCCTATGTCAAACCCTACCGCGGCCGCGTCCCCGACCGCCGGGCGACGCTCTATGGGATGGTCGCCAATCTTGACGAGAACATGGGTCGCCTCCTCCGTTTCCTCGCCGCCCGCGGCCTCGAGAACGACACAATCATGATTTTCCTGTCGGACAACGGGACCGGGTTCGGCGCTGAGTTTGATGAAAGCGGCTACGTCAAGGACGGCTACAACGCCGGGATGCGGGGAAGCAAAGGGACGGTCTACGAGGGCGGCCACCGCGTGCCGTGCTTCATTCGCTGGCCGGGCGCCGGGATCGGCGGCGGCCGTGACATCCCCGGCCTCGCCGCCCACATCGACCTCTTCCCCACGCTCCTCGCCCTGTGCGGGCTCGAAAAAGGGGAGGGCGGGACGTTCGACGGCGCTTCCTTCGCGCCGCTCCTCACGGGGACGGGCGCGGCAGGGCCGGAGCGGACGCTCTTCGTCCACAACCAGCGCGTCGACGAGCCGATCAAAGGCAAGGAATGGGCGGCCATGACCTCCCTCTGGAGGTTGATCGAAGGACGCGAGCTCTACGACATCCGCGAGGACCCCGGGCAGCGCCGCGACGTAGCGGCCGAGCATCCCGGCGTCGTCGCGGCGCTCGGCGCGGGCTACGAACGCTGGTGGCAGGACATATCCGGCCGATTCCGGGACTATGTCTGGATCCCCATCGGCATGGACGGCGAGAATCCTGTCCGGTTGACGAGCCATGACCTCCACGGCCAGGTCTGCTGGGACCAGAGCCAGGCTCGCCGAAACGCGAAGTGCGACGGCTTCTGGGCGGTTGAGGTCGCCCGTGAGGGGACATACGAGATCAGCGTCCGGCGCTGGCCTGCTGAAGCGAGAATCCCCATCCGTGAGGCGCCCGAGGGCGCCAAAGTCTTCAAGCCGACGCACGCCCGGCTCAAGATCGGAGAGTTCGACGAGACGCTCCCCGTCGGGGCGAAGGACGAGGCGGTCGTCTTCCGCGCCCGCCTGCGGCCGCAGCGGGCGCGCTTCCAGGCTTGGCTCGTCGACGGCCTCGAGAACGGCGAGACGAACGGCGCTTTCTACGTTGACGTACGGCGACAGCAATGAGTCGGGAGGCCTGGCCGCTGGCCCTCGTTACGGCTGGACCAGAACGGATTCTTCCGGACGATCTTGAAGACGTAGGCGCAGTCGCCCGTTTTCGTCTTAGGCGTTTCAATCGACAATCCCGCAGGCGTGTTTTCCCCCTTGAGTTCCTTGCCGTCGCCGAGCATCGTGACGGACGCGATCTCCTCGGAATAAAGGCCGTTCCATCCCGTCCAGGACGAAAAGCGCGGGGCAAGGCTCTTGATCAGGAGCTTATCGCCCGGCCAGTCGAGCACCGCGGCATATCATGATTTCCTCCGGATCCTTCTGATAATAAGTTCCATGTATCAGATTCTCCGGCCGTTCGTCAATTCTTACGAAAAAAAAAGAAAATGAGAATTGAGACGTTGCGGGAGGAGTCTGAATCATATATAAAAAAAGGTAAACCGGTCGATCCCGCGAGCGGTCTCGACGCTCTGGGCGGAGCCGGAAAATCGCGTCCGACGAAAGGTGTATGCCATGATCCGGACTTTCCGTTCCTTTGCCCTGTCTGGCCTCATCCTCGCCGGAGCATTTGCTTTCGGCTCCGCTCAGGAGCCGCGAAGCCCGCTCCTCAAGTCCTTCGAGTCCTATCTCTCATTAAAGCGGTCATCGACATTCAACCTCAAGTGGATTCCGATCGGGCCGGTGATGAACTCGGCCCGCGCGGCCTCGGTCCAGATCGATCCCGCCCGGCCGGCGACGATGTACGTGGCCTTCGGGCCCGGGAACCTGTGGAAGACAGTCAACCGAGGCTTGACCTGGACGCCGATCTTCGAGAACCAGTCGGCCCTCGGCATCGGCCACATCGCCCTCGCGCCCTCCAACCCGAATGTCCTTTGGCTCGGCTCGGGCGTCAACCTTAAGAAGCCACGGAATTTCACGCTGCCCGGGACGGGGGTCTTTCGTTCCGACGACGGCGGCGCGACGTGGCGCAACACGGGGCTTCCGGACTCCTATCACATCGGCAAGATCGCGGTCCATCCCAAGGACCCGAACACGGTGATCGCGGCCGTCCAAGGCCACTTCTGGACGCCGAACGAGAACCGCGGTCTGTACCGGACGGCCGACGGCGGCGCGACATGGTCCCGCGTCCTCTTCGTGAACGGGAAGACGGGCGGCAACGACGTCGTCTACGCCCCGTCCGACCCGCGCGTCGTCTACGCTTCGACCTGGGAGGACTACCCCGACATCTTCGGCCCGGAGAGCGGCGTCTACAAGAGCACTGACGGCGGCGCGACCTGGACGCGCCTGCGCGGAGGCCTGCCTGATGGGCCGAAGACCGGCCGGATCGGGCTGGCCGTCTCCTGGCAGAATCCCGACAAAGCCTATGCCCTGGTCGACAACTTGAACAAGGACAGGAACCTGGCGGCCGAGCTCTACCGGACGACGGACGGCGGCCGGACCTGGATCCGAACCCACGCCGAAGAGCTCCTCATCTACCCGGGCATCGGCTGGTATTTCGGCTGCTGCCAAGTCAATCCCAGGAACGACGACGAGGTCTGGGCCTGCGGCGTACGGATCGCTCACTCGGCCGACGGCGGCAAAACCTTCGATCTCATCGGCGGAGATGTCTTTCACGTCTTTCCGAATCCGGCCGATCCTCTCCATCTCGACCACTGCGAGATCTGGGTGAACCCGGTCAATCCCGACCACCTGGCCGTGGCGAACGACGGCGGCCTCTATGTCAGCGAGGACAAGGGCCGGACGTGGACCCACTTCAACAACCTGCCCGTCGGCGAGTTCTACGACATCGCCGTCGACGAGCAGGACCCCTACAACGTCTACGCCGGCGCCCAGGACGACGCCACGATCTACGGCCCGGCCCGGGAATGGAATCCGAAGTATCCCGACGGCTGGAAATACCTCTGGCTCGACGCCTGGTCGGGCGGCGACGGCTGCGTCACCGCCGTCGACCCCATCGACCCGAACACCGTCTATTTCTCGAGCCAGAACGGGGCCATCCGCCGCAAGGACGTGCGGGCCGACCGCTCGATCGGCATCATGCCCCGCCCCAGCAAGGAAAGCGGCATCCGGACGGCCTACAACTTCATCACCCCCTACATCCTCTCGCCCCACGACCGCTTCACCCTCTACCACGCCGGCAACTACGTGCACAAGAGCGTGAACCGGGGCGACGCCTGGACTCTCATCAGCCCCGACCTGGCCAAGTCCGCGGATCCCCGCAAGCTCTCGACGGCCGCAGGGGCGATCGCCGAGTCGCGCCTCGCGCCCGGCCTCCTCTACGTCGGAACGGACAAGGGCGCGCTCTGGGTGACGAAGAACGACGGCCGCGACTGGGTCGAGCGCTCGGCGGGCCTGCCGGACCGATACATCCGGAGCATCTGTCCCTCGCGCTTCGTCCTGTCACGCGTGTACCTGACTCTTTCGGGACTCAACGACGACGACTTCGGCGTCCACATCTACGTCTCCGAGGACTTCGGGGCCCACTGGACCTCGATCGCCGGAAACCTTCCTAACGAGGTCGCCTACGGCATCCTCGAGGACCCGACGAACCCCGAGATCCTCTACGCCGGCCTCTACCGCGGCGTCTACGTCTCGGTCGACCGCGGCCAAGGCTGGGCGCATCTCGGACCGGAGATGCCGGGCGCGGCCGTTTCGCGGCTCGTCATCCAGGAGCGGGAGATGGACCTCCTGGCCGGGACCTACGGCCGGGGAATCTACAAGATGAACCTGCGGCCGATTCAGGCCGCCTTCAAGAGCGGTCCGCCTCGAGCGGACAGGCTGTTCGACCCGCCCCCGGCCCGCCTGCCTTGGATTAACGACACCCACCGCGACCCCCGGCTCAGCACCGCGGAGAAGGTCCCGCTCACGTTCTATCTTCTCAAGGACGCGGCGGTGACGCTGGCCGTGAAGGACAAGACGGGCAAAGTTATCTGGTCGATGCCGGTCGCGGGCCGGGAGGGATTCAACCAGGTCTTCTGGGACCTCGTGACGGCCCGGACGAACAGCCTCCAGCCCTATTTCACGGCGTATCTCACGTTCGCCCCGGCCGGAACATACGAGGTCGCCCTGACCGGCGAGGGGATCGACCTCAAGGCGCCGCTGACGGTCGTGCCCCGGACCTCACCCGAGCGCTAGGCAGAGAAGCCGGTTCCCCTTGGCGCCTTCCGAGTCTCCGGGAGCCTGTGATTTCATATAGCAGGGGCGCGGACGTCAAAAGGATCCGAGGCCCTTTCCTCGCATCGGGCGGCTGAAGCCCTGGCTTCGATATTTGTCCAAAAGAGCCGCAAGTGCGGCGGCGATCGGGGGGTTCTCGGCGGCGAGGTCTCGCGTCTCTCGTGGATCCGCGTCCAGATCGTAGAGCTGGCCGCTCACGCCACCCTGTTTAGCGGCGATGTATTTCCATCGCCCCTGGCGGAGGGCCAGGTCGCCGTTTCCGG
>Ga0163209_1000956_pt1 | contig 12624 bp, 11 predicted proteins | sample Kivu_160m_FD_113538 | JGI IMG/M metagenome (GOLD analysis project Ga0163209, IMG submission 113538) | Freshwater microbial communities from Lake Kivu, Western Province, Rwanda to study Microbial Dark Matter (Phase II) - Kivu_160m | ecosystem: Environmental > Aquatic > Freshwater > Lake ... | reverse complement strand
TTGCGTAAATCATTTTTCCATAAACTATCTCCAAATTTCATATCCACTGAAATATTTTTTGCCACATAATCACTACAATTTAAAACATAAATTATCATAGCGGTAGTTGCTATATTATCATCCAAAATGTCAGAGGGCGTTACCTGTAATTTGGGGATAATAAGGTTATTGGTGATTTTAGGGTTACCATACCATCTCATATAAGTATGATTCCTCATCAACAAGCCGAAAACTATGGCTCCTACTGCCAAACAGACGAGACTAGCAATCCCAAAATCCACTTGGCTCTTTGTGACTATAATGAAAAGTACATCTGTGACAAGTAGGATAAATGCCGCCACGCAAAGGGACGCAATTATAGCTTGTATAACCGGAGGTATGATCTTCAAGACGGGCCTCCCCAACCATTGGAGGATAGGTAACAGAAAAAAGAGAACAGCCAATACGCTTGGAAGAATAAGGCCAGATAGATCGCTAGACGTACCCGATTCCATCCCCCTAGTTTACCACAGCAATACGCTTGAAGTATATAATCTCGTTTTGATAAATGAGACTGTCTGCGTTAATACAAGAGATTACTGCCCAGAAATTGGCAGATTCTAATTACTGGACTGCCATAACAACCATGTTTAAAGATAATTGAACAGGTGGGAAACCACCAACCATGTTTGAAGTTAACCAACCTTTAGTCAATTGGCCACTCAGAAATTAATGCATCTATCTCTGCCATGATACGGATGGTTTCCTTTAGTGTCACTATTACCTTCTGGTAGTGGGTCAACTCGTCATAGGTCAGCGTCCTGTCTTTTCGGTCCTTGAGCCACTTCTGGGCTACCTGATAACCGCCGATGTGGAAGTCCCAGATTTCCGGCCTTACACCTTCAAAATACTGTTCTTTATTGATATATACCCGCTGGTTACTCTCATCGTAGCTTACCTTATCAACCATGTCGGAGCCTTCTACCGGATACTTTGTTATGAAGTTATTGAGCAACAGCGATTCCATCAGATGCAAAGAGACAAGATCAGCGCCTTTCACCGCCAGCGACTTGAACAGTGATCTATCGGAAGTCAGTGGCAGGCGTGGAAAGTCTATCTTGAGAAACTCAGCGTAGCGGCTGCGGTAGGTGGGTGAGTGGAAGATGGCATAAGCGTAATAGAAGATATCCTCCGGACTAAAAGTCTGCTCAAGGTCTCCCCTGCCATCTCCAACAAACTCCAGCCCCAGCTTCTCGGAAACAGCTTTGATGAACTCAGGGTTCAGGTTGGGGCGGCGGTGACCACCAAGCTGCATCTCGCCCTCAGAGGGGTAGAGGTAGAGGGGGAAGACCATCGTATTCCGGTCATGAGATACTGCCTTATACTCAACAATCTCTTGGGTCACTAAGAAATTGTCAAAAGGTAGGCGTGTAACCCGCCTAGTTGATAGCATTGCTAGATTGGGTTTTTGTAGATGTCTCATGATAGGATTACGTAATATAGTAGCTACATGTTTGTGATACAGTGTATAGCGATAGTCGAAAGGCCTGTACAAGCATCTCTTCAGAAAATTGTCTAAGTTAATATCCTTCAATTCTTGTCTTGCCTTTTCAAAGTTCCATTGGTTGGTTGTGCAAAAGCGGAATCTTGCCCAGAGTTCATCTTTGGATTGGCTTAAATTCAAGAATGTGGCTACATTTTCAAAAAGTGCTTCTGGGTCAAATCCAATAGCAAATGTATCTTGTTGGGTTACAAATCCTGCACCATAAGCAACATGTGCATCCTTCTGGGGAGTACCTGTGCCAAATATTGCTGTTAAAACCCAGAAGCCTTCATATTCTTGTTTTAAATCTCCAGTAAATGGAGTGAAGAAATAATATTGGGGCTCAGGCTTAAGCGCCGTCCATTCTGTAGAACTTACATCTGTATTATTAAGTACAGAATACTTGCTTTCTCGCGTTCCCCACATGTCAGCGTGATAGACCTTTGTGGTACACGATTTGCGCTGTTCTTTAACCAAAATGCTTATTGCGACACCTTGCTGAATATCAAAGACATTTTCATCTTTTACTTCACTTGGCGCAATTTCCCCTTTCCTTGAATCACCATGTAACTGGAGAATATAAACCTCTGAAAATGTATCTAACAAGGCCTTACGCATATCCCGAAACAATGGACCATCCAAATACGCATGATTAGTTATCAGACCTACAATACCGCATCCGGTCTGTTCAATACGCCAATGTGCAAAACGAATGAACTTCGCATAGTCATCTGATAGAGCTTGACGTTGCGTTTCCTCTGTCTTAACGGTCTGTTTATAACTCTCCATCAAATTCTCTATCCACTTACCTTTATTGGCAGATACCTTGGAGTACGGCGGATTGCCCAGCACCACCATTATCGGCTCATCCTTCTTGACTCTGGCGGCAGCATTAGCCTCCTCGCTTATCCACTGGGCAAAGAGCGTTTCGGAGTGCTTAATCGCCTCCTCCAGCGTATTGGTCAGGTATATACCCAGGCGCTGCTCACTCTTGAACTCGTAGCCCGTCTCCTGAAGCAAAAGCCCCAGCTTGAGGTGGGCGACCGCGTAGGGAGCCATGAGCAGCTCAAAGCCAAAGACGCGGGGTAAGAGCTTCTCCGCCACGTAGTTGTTCCACGTGCCCTGCTGGCCTTTGCCAGCGGTAGCCTGATGAATCTCGTTTATTACCCTGTAGAGGAAGGTGGCTGTGCCCACCGCCGGGTCCAGGATGAGTGTCTTTTTCATCCGCCAGCCCCTGCGGCTTATTGAAGCGGGTTTTTAAAAGGTAATCTATAGAGCGCACGATGTAAGAGACCACCGGCTCCGGCGTATAATAAACGCCGCGCATCTCCCGTATCTTGGGATCATATTCCTTCAGAAAAGTCTCATAGAAATGTACCACCGGGTCTTCTTTGCCGGAACGGCGTCCGAAGTCTTTAAGTATGCTCTCCATATCGGCTTGAGCCAGTAGTTGAGATAAATCGTCAACGAGCCATGCTATGCGGTCGTCCAGGTCAGGTCCTGCGATGTGGTTAAATAGTTTCCGCAAGAAAGGATTTGTCTTGGGGAGTAAATAGGATGCATTCTGGCGCGTGAAATCCTTACCTTGTGTATCATTGCAGCGCGCAGCAAAAAGGCCGTAGGCAATGGTTTGTGCATACATGTCGGCGAACTGTTCGACTTGTAAATCCGGAATGAGGTTTTCTCGAAAAGCGGATAACTGTGTATGAAGGCTACCGTGTCCCGTCTCTTTTTCAAAAGCATTCACAATTAGATCGTGGATCATATGTGCCATGCGCGCCATGCGAAGCGCCAGCTCTTTCGGAGTCCCTATTGCCTCAGTTTTATGAGCGAGAAATCCAGCCAGTAGTTCAGCGGTGGCTTGTCCGCCCGGTTTATCCGGTTTGATTATGCTTTCCTTTGTAACCGTTCCCAGCCTGGTAGATAGCCGCAGCTCTCCATTTACAAACCAGCGGAAGTTAAGGAAATCAGTCAGTATGAGGTTACTTAGAGAAGCTCTGTACCGCTTTAACTGTTCGGATTTCTCCTCTTGCTCCAGGTTCTTGCCAATATCCTTTGCCTCCGCGTAGCCGACCGTAAACATACCCTTCGTAATTAATAAATCCGGAGCGCCGCATTCAATGCGGCTGGGTAGTGATGTAGCCGTGATTCCGGGGTTAAAAGATTGCAGCAACGTTGTAAGTGCTGGGTAATGGGATCCTTCCCTGGCATGTCCTGCTGCTAATGTCTTTTGCAGGGAATCAAGATAAGTATATAAGCTCTTAAGTTCCTTTGCGTGTGCCGCTTCTGCCATACCTAACCCCTATGTACTCTTCTGCGGCATTATACTACAAGACTGGCTTACACGAAATAGCTGAAAGCAATAGAGCATCGGTGATGGCGATTTCGATAATCTCGTGAAAAAGTTGATCTCAACGGATAAATTGGATATGGTCCTGGCCCCCAGCAAAAAGGGATGGTCACACCTGTTAAGCAGCGCAGCTCGGGGCAGGATTTCCTTCCTGGATGAATTGATTGAAGAGGTAGAAAAATATTGAGGGAGAACCTTATGGGACTGAAACCCACAAGATGCTCCCTCGTCGTGATGTAACTATTGTATATCCGTTGTCAATACTTTCAAAGTCACCATTTTTCAGCAGCGAGCTCAGCCTGCCAGTTAAAAGGTCAGGGAGTAATATTACGCCTGTTGAACCTGTTCATGGCAACAGCTATACCGTCAACTAATATGCACTCGAATGCTTCGGCAGCCGTGAGTACCGCAGGTTGAATAAGGTCCTCCTCTTCTGATGTAAAATCACCCAGGACATATTCCACTATTTCATCTTCGTCTATAAGCTGCCCCTTTTCACTAAAGGGTCGGGATATACCTATCCTGATGCGGTAAAAATCCTGGCTGCCGATGCTGTCGATAATTGACTTGATACCTCTGTGGCCCCCGGACTTTCCCCCGAGCTTCACCCTTATCCTGCCGGCGGGCAGGTCAAGGTCATCGTGTATCACCAGGAGATCCGCCGGGGCAGCTTTAAATTTTTTGAGCAAGCACGAGACGGCATTGCCGCTGAGATTTACGAAGGTCCTGGGCTTGACCAAGAGGACTTCACAGCCTGTGATGATTCCCTGGCCGGTATCAGACTGGCAGAGCCGTTTCTTAAGCGGGATGGAATATTTCTCCGTGATGTGGTCAATAGTGTGGAAGCCGACGTTATGGCGGTTCAACCGGTAATGCCTGCCGGGATTGCCGAGTCCAACGATTAATTTCATAAACAGAATCCAGGCTATAAGAGTTTTAACTTTCCTTCTGCGGCTTTCAACGTCTCGAAGAATTCATTTTCGTTAAGGACTTTGATACCCAGCGATTGAGCGCGCGCCAGCTTGGAGCCCGGGTCCGTGCCCGTCACAAGGTAATTGGTCTTCTTGCTTACGTCAGAACCAGCCTTGCCACCCAGAGCCCTGATCTTTGCTTCGACCTCCTGCCTGCCCGAGGTTTCCAATTTTCCTGTAATGACAAATTCCATACCCGAGAGAGGCAGGTCCCTGCGCACGGCCCCGGTTGACTCCAGCTTTACTCCCGCCCTCCTGAGCTTTTCAATGATACGGGTGTTTTGCGGCTGGCGGAAGAATGCCAGGATACCATCGGAAACCTTGGGCCCGATGGATGGGATGCTCATCAATTGCTCACGGCTGGCTCTGGACAGGGCATCTATGCCGGGGAAATGCTGCGCCAGGACAGCCGCCGTCTCCTCACCGATATTGGGGATGCCCAGGGCGAAGATGAGCTGCGGCAGAGGCCGCTGTTTGCTGTTGTCGATAGAGGCGAGCACTTTGGCGACGCTCTTTTCCCCCATCCTTTCCAGGTCGATAAGCTGCTCGCGGGTCAGGTAATACAGGTCGCCGGAGTCTTTAACCAGACCTTTCTCGAACAATACCTGGCAAAGCATCTCGCCGACGCCCTCTATGTCCATGGCCCCCTTGCCGGTGAAATGCCTGATTTCCTCCAGCGCCTGCGCCGGACAGGCCGTATTGGTACAGCGGTGAATCGCTTCCCCCTCGGGCTTGATAACTTCGGCGCCGCATTCAGGGCAGCTTTTGGGCATGTGGAATATTTTTTCTTTACCGGTGCGCCGGCTTACGACGGGTTCCACGATCTCAGGTATCACCTCCCCGGCCCGCTGTATGAGCACCCAGTCTCCGATGCGGATATCCTTGCGGTGAATGTCCTCTTCGTTGTGCAGCGTAGCCTGCCTGATGGTGACTCCGCCAACGTTAACCGGTTCGAGGATGGCATACGGATTAAGGCTGCCGGTCCTGCCCACGTTGATGCCTATGTCCAGAAGCCTGGTGGTTGCCTGGACGGCGGGGAATTTGTAGGCTATGGCCCAGCGGGGATCATGCCCCACGTATCCCAGCTCTTCCTGCAAGGCAATGGAGTTCACCTTGATGACGATACCGTCGGCATCATAGGGCAACTGCTCGCGTTTATCCACCCACCTGCGGTAAAACTCTTTTACTTCATCGATGTTGCGGCAGAGGGCGATATTGGGGTTTATCTTAAATCCCAGGGACTTCAGGTACTGCATGATCTCCCAGTGTGTGGACGGCATCTGCCTGCCTTCGGCCCAGCCGAGCTGATAGATAAAAGTGTCGAGCGGGCGGCGCGCGGTAATTTTAGGATCGAGCTGCCTTACCGACCCGGCGGCCGCATTACGCGGGTTGGCAAAGAGCGGCTGTCCTTCGTCGGCCCTTTCATCGTTGAGCTTCTTGAGGCCTCCCTTTGGCAAATAGGCTTCTCCCCTGACCTCGAACCTCGGCGGCGCGTCGGAGGGCACTGAAAGCGGTATGCTCCTGATGGTCTTTAAATTCTGAGTGATGTTCTCCCCCTGGAAGCCGTTGCCGCGTGTAGCACCCACGGATAAAATCCCGTTTTCATAGGTCAGCGCGACGGCCAGGCCATCGATTTTAAGCTCGCAGACAAAATCGAATTTCTGCCCGGGGAGGAGATTGGAAATACGTTTGTACCAGGCGTCAAGATCCTCGTCCGAGAAAGCATTGGCCAGACTGAGAAGGGGACGCGGATGGTTTACTATACCGAAGGCTGCAACAGGCTCGGCGCCGACCCGCTGCGTCGGCGAGTCCGGAGTGACTAAATCCGGGTGGGCTTCCTCAAGCTTTTTGAGCTCGAGCACGAGTGCGTCATACTCGGCGTCGCTGATCTCAGGGCTATCGAGTACATAATAGCGGTGATTGTGATAGTTGATCCGCTCTTTGAGCTCCGCTATCCTCTTCCGGCTTTTTTCAACGCTTTCCATGTGTATAATAAAGCTATATTTTAGTTAATGGGAATTATAGCATTAAGTAAGTATGTTTTATACCTGTCACTGCGAGCGAAGCGAAGCAATCCAACGCAGACATGTCACTGCGAGCGAAGCGAAGCAATTCAACGCAGACATGTCATTGCGAACGGAGTGAAGCAATCCTATGATCGAGGGTATAGGGCTTGACTTAGTGTCGGTAGATTGCTTCGTCGCGGTGCTCCTCGCAATGACATGGGGAAAGGACCTCGCAATGACATGGGGAAAGGGACCTCGCCATACTTTACCCTTTACTGCCTTTATGACATAATCATAATCTGATATGAAAAAAGGAGGCTGAAGATGGCCAAAATCTATGACTTAAGCGTACCCACCGAGGACAGCCCCAGCGAACCTATACCCGTTAAGGTTGAACACTTGGCCCATGAATTGGGTTTGCCGATGTTCGAGATGTTCGTGGGCGCCAAGAAAGAGGACATTGCCGATGGGCTCGGCTGGGCCACTGATACGGTAACACTTAACACGCATTCGGGGACACATCTCGATGCGCCGTGGCATTTTTCGCCGACCTCTGAAGGCAAGAAGGCACGGACAATAGATGAAATGCCGCTCGAGTGGTTTTATCACAACGGGGTGGTACTGGATATGCGGCACAAGCCGAGGGGTTCGGGCGTAACGGTGGATGACCTGAAGAATGCGCTTAAAAAAATAAATTACACGCTGAAGCCCTGGGATATCGTCCTGATCCAGACCGGCGTGGATAAGCTGTGGGGAACGGGTGAATATTTCACCGCCGGCTGCGGCATGACCGAAAAGTCCACTTTGTGGTTGATAGGGCAGGGCAGCCGCGTGATGGGGACAGACGCCTGGGGATGGGACAGGCCGTTCGACGCCATCAAGGAAGAGTTCGAGAAGACACATGATAAAAGCCTGATCTGGGGCGCACATAAGGCCGGCATCAAGAAGGAATACTGCCATATCGAGAAGCTTGCCAACCTGGATAAGCTGCCCAAACCATCCGGATTCAAAGTCGCCTGCTTCCCCGTGAAAATTACCGGTGGCAGCGCCGGCTGGGTGCGCGTGGCGGCGATATTCGAAGACTGAAGAGGATGGGAGACCCGCAGCTTGTTTAAACAGAAATCACCCCGCTGGCACACGATTTATTCGATTATCAGCACCATAGTCGAAGAAGCAGCCATAGTTGTATTCGTACTGTGGGTGCTGCCGCTCTTCGGTATCGATGTTCCGCTCTGGGGCCTGATGACTATACTGGTTGGCTTTGCCATTTACTCGTACATCATGTACCTCGTTGGCCACCCCACCATATCGTACAAAGAGGTAGGTGCACCGGAATCAATCATCGGCAGCGAGGGGGTTATCGAATCTGAATTGAAGCCTGAAGGCTATATCAAAGTGAGGGGCGAGTTGTGGAAAGCCTCTGCCGGTGGAGAGCGCCTGGGGAAGGGGGAAGAGGTAGTGGTTACCGGCATAGAAGGATTAAAGCTATCCGTAAAAAGAAAGATTGCCGGTAAGTCTTAATTAATTTGCCGGATTGATAAAATTTCGTTGCGCCCGGTTATGCTGGCTATTGTCCGGGACCACCGGTAACCGGCATATATCTGATGCCGCCCTTGTACTCCACCCTGGCGATAGCTTTCTGTATATCAGGTGAATCCATTATTGAACCTGCTACCCAGATCAATGTTATCTGTTTGTCTGGAGTAAGCTTCCTGATGATGGGCTCAAAATCCTTTGTACCGGGGTTGTAGTATTCAATGGGACCGATTTCGTAGCCCTCGCTAATAGATCGTTGCTTAATACCCACCAGCACATCTTTACTATTCTGGGAATTCAAAACCAGAAAAGCGGCATAATTTTTAGAAGGATCATAATTTAAAGTTTGGCCTGGTTGTTGAGCGCATGAAATAAGTGAAATTGAAAAAATTAAAATCGATGAAACGGCAGGGTAAAAAGCCTTTTTTAAAATCATCTTATCTCCCTATAAGATCTGCAAGGTACCTGTTAATGCACATGATTATACAGCATGCTTATATGCATGAAAAATATCAGGGCGGATTTGAATCTTACTGGCCCGACGTTGTAGAATAGTTATCGTGAAGCTATTAGCCGGCATTTTAATTGCTTTATTTGTGTTTGCAGCGTTTCCTCCAGGTGCTCAAGCCTGGGGTAATCCCGCAAGCTCCCAGGTTGATTTGTGGAATGTTAAAAAACCCTACACGCCCGGGTGGGGGCATTGCACGTCCTGCGGGACTTGCAGCGGAAGCACGTGTGACACGAGTAATGTATGTAACCCCGCTGGCGGTTCGTGTAATTACAACGTGTCGCAAAGCCCGAAGTACAATGAGCAGACCATCCAGACGATCCGTAACAACGTAATCGAAGCCTTAACACCGACGACGGTTATCGATTGCGGTGATAGCGGTTCATACGGGCTGACTACGATAGACTGCGCTGGATCAAATTCCTTCGCTACCTTGCGAGGCAAATCAAACAATTATACGATTACTATAATGTGTCCTACGGTCGGTTCCTGCCGGTAGTTGATCTTTTTCATCGACCAGCCCAAAAAGAATTTCACCCTGCGTTTTAATAGTAATCCATAGGATTCATCTCTCAAAAAATGGCTTATCCAGGCTGCCATCGTTAGAGTAACCGGCCTGCTCCCAGTAACCCCTGTAATTCTCATTGTCGGAAAGTTCAATTTCGGTTATCCATTTAATCCACTTATAGCCCCATTTGTCCTGAGCGACTAATTGGAAAGGGAACCCCCGGTCGGGCGGCAGGACAACATCGTTCATTTTGTCAGCGAGAATTAGATTATTGTCGATCACATATTGCAGGGGCAAAGAGGTGGTATATCCATCATATGCGTGGAAAATGATGACTTTAGCATTAGGCAAGACCCCCGCTTCATTTATGAGGTCTTTAACAAGCATCCCTTCCCATAGTATGGTGACGGACCAGCCCTCCACGCAATCCAGCGTTACCACCTTCTTGTAGTGCTGGTGCTTATTTATAGCATCGTCGTAAGTAAACGAGTTGGGACGGCTTACCAGGCCGGATATCTTCAGCCGGTACGTTTCCCTGTTTACCTGTTGCGGCCCTTTTATGGAATTCTCATGGAATTCGCCGATAGGAGATAATTTTTCGCCCTGATATTCTGTTACCTGCACAGATTCCAGTTCTTTCGACCCATCCGTGGAAATGCATCCTATACTACTCAGGATGAATAGTACACACATGATTAAGCTTGCTAATATATCTATATGACGCATCGTTATTACTGGCAGGTCTGCTTAAATTAAAAAGGGATGCCCATAAAGCTTATAGCGAAAACCGCGTGGGTAAGCGCTGAAATGAGGAAAAACAGCCACAGGTAGCCGTGAAACCTGTAAAAACGCAAATAAGATTTATTACGCATCAATCCGTGTGCGAATTTGAAGCCGGGCATGCAGCGGCAGGTAAAGAATACGAGTATTCCCAGGATCACGTTTAGAAGGGAGAACGTGAATATGATCCTGGCCGCAATAATTGAATGAAAGAAAGCATCCATATACAACTCCTCGATCCGTATTACAGTGCTCCCCGGTTAAAGGTCCAGTTCCCCGTATCCCCTGGTTAAATGTTTGAGGAAGGGCTGGTCATCGCTGCCGTAAGCCCAGAGTATCTTGTTGGTGCCTTTGATCAGCGGCTTATCGAACTTGTCCCCGGTGTCCAGCTTGCGCTTGAATTCAATTACGGTGTATCCGTTTTCTTCCGTGCCACCTGATTCGAGGATATCATTGGTACCTCCCTGCTGGATATCAGGGGGATGCGGCCCGAAATCGCCCGTGCTGAACATGTCCTGAATTGTCAATTTAGCGTCGCTTACGTACCCTTCAACGATATCCGCATTTTTCATCAGGGTCTCCGGGCCGAAACCGACTGCTACCCAGCCGGTGGTTTTGGCTTTCATGGCTATATAAATATACTGGTCATCAGCGGACCAGGAGATCTCGTAATCACCGTAAGCCTTGCTCTTAGGGTACTCTCCCGGGGTGATTTTGCCATCGGCTACCCATTTAACTCCGGAGCCCGGCGGAGCCGAAGGCGGTTGAGGTGCAGGCTGAGACGGACCGGAAGGCGGAGCAACAGGTTGGATTGGCGGGGCAGGTGTAGTGGGAGCAGCGGGCTGGCAGGAGACGAATATTGCGGCGAGTAACAGGCCTAATACGCTAAGCCAGATGCGCTGTCTTGATTTCGCATGCCAAGCCATGCCTGTAAATCTATAGGTTGACATAAAATAACTCCTTATAATTATAGTTATGCACCATTGGCACGCGGACAACCCGGCAAGCTAAATCTCAGCCAGTATTTTATCGCCATCTACCTTGAGATTGTACTTCTTTACTTCAGTGGGTGGCTTGAGGGCTTTGCCGACGGAGGACATTAATCCTGATCCCTTAAGCCACCTGACGACTTTGCCGGTTGTCACGTCGAACTGCGAACCATGCAAAGGGCAGGTAACAGTGGTACCTTCCAGTTTACCCTTCGATAGATTACCTCCCATATGCGGGCATTTATTGTCTATGGCATAGTAACTGCCTCCGATATTTGCCAGCAATATGTCGTTACCTTCCAGTTTGACCGCTTTCATCTGGCCCTGCGGCACGTCGCTTTTTAGGCCAGCTTCAATGAACCTGCCCATAATCTCCCTCCGATATTTTAATTATTTCACGCGGGCTTCCACTGCCGCCCAGTCGATGTTCTTGATGAACGCTTCGATGTAATCGGCACGTTTGAGGCCGTAATCGGTCAGGAAGGCATGCTCAAAGACATCCAGGATGAGGACAGGCTGGCAGCCGGCAGCGTGGCCAACGTCATGCTCATTTACCCACTGGTTGAAGAGCTTGCCGCCGCTAACGTCCTGATAGAGTATGGTCCAGCCGATGCCCCTCATGGTCGCCGTGGCTTTGAAATCCTGCGACCAGACATCGTAGCTGCCGAAATTGCCGGCAATCAGTTTGCCGAGTTTACCGTCTTTATTAATCGCGGCCTTACCACCCAGGTTCTCGAAATAGTACTCATGCAGCCTCATCCCGTTAAATTCCCAACCGAAGCGACGTTTCAGTTCTGCATACTCGGGTGTCGCAGCTTTGCCATCCTTCACCATAGCTGACAGGATATCCATAAGTTTATTGGCATTGGTGACATAGCCCTTATACAGGGTGAAGTGATTGTTAAGCAGGGTGTCGCTGAACCCTTCCATACCGATGAGTTTAGCGTAGTCTTTAGTCTCGTAAGCCATTTTTCTCCTCCTTATTACAATTATTCTTCGATCGTTTTCTTCAAATCGGTGAAAACCTTTACATGATAAAGTTCGTGGTCGCGGATCCTGGTAAGCAGCTTCTTCAACTTGGGGTCCGGTATCGCCTTAGCGGCGCGGTCGTACTCGGCAGCGACCTGCTTCTCGATCTTGATATCGGCCTTGAGCATGTCACCCGGCTTTTTAGGGCGCTCGATCCTGCCATGTTCAATCTTCGGCGTACCCTTTTCGCTGACAAGTTCCTCGGCCAGCCATCCGAGGTGCTGCATCTCGTTAATGGCCTGGTCCTGCATCTCCTTCTTCATCTCCTCACTGGGTGCAAGATACGAGTGCAGCAGGTATTGGAGTATCACCGTGTATTCATGTTCGATGCCCCAGTTCAGTATCCCTGCAGTACCGTCCCTGCGCGCGCCTCTGAGGTCTTTCATGCCCTCTTTATCCGCCTTTTTAACGAAGTGCGTAAAATC
>Ga0163209_1000955_pt1 | contig 12628 bp, 11 predicted proteins | sample Kivu_160m_FD_113538 | JGI IMG/M metagenome (GOLD analysis project Ga0163209, IMG submission 113538) | Freshwater microbial communities from Lake Kivu, Western Province, Rwanda to study Microbial Dark Matter (Phase II) - Kivu_160m | ecosystem: Environmental > Aquatic > Freshwater > Lake ... | reverse complement strand
GGTTTATACTGTTTAACGTCAGTGCCATCTGCCCACTTAGCCCTTTTGTCCGCAGGCTCTCCATACGGATTGCCGTACTTCTGTATATTCTCTAGAAAATCGCGCACTTTGGGAGGTACAATCCCCTTTTCAACCATGCTCGCTTTCATTTCTTCAATTACTTTGAGAGGTTTAAGCCCCATTGCCGGGTAACATTGCTCGTCACAGGCTGCACAGCTTACACAGGTAAATAACCGCTGTGCCATTCTGTCACTTGGTTTGATTTTATCTTCCATCATCGACCGGGCAAGGGTGAGCCTGCCGATCGCATAGTAAGAATCAAAGCCGAAGCGCTCTCCCGAGGGACAAGTTGGGCCAAAGACCCTGAAAGCCGAGCGGCAAGCCCCGCATTTTAAGCAATGGTATATGTACTCTTTATAATCTTCTAACATTTCAACTCGCCTTTTTTACGTATTTGACCACTATTGATTAAGAGGCTCGAGGGAGTAAGGGCCACCGGCCAGCATTAGTCCATTGGGGTCAACAATCTTTTTAATTCCAAGTAAAAGATTGGCATAGCTGGGCATCATCATGCGCAAAAAGGTTTGATTAGGAATAGTATGACTGGCTCCAAACTTGGTAGCCAGGGCAACGTAACATTCACGCAAGCATTTAGTCGCCTTCCGTGTATTTTCGACTTTCAAAGGATCATACAATATCTCGTGTTCAACATACACCGTAGTACATCTATCCCACGGTAAAACCAAAAGTTCAGGTTTTAAAGGTTCCTCCAGGATATCATCCATTAATTCATGCTTTCTAACTAACTCTTCGATAGCGGCATTCATGCCAGGAACAAAGCTGATAGGCGCGCAGCCCACGATAGTTCCAAAACTACCGTACGGCTCAAACATACGAATGATTTTTTGGCTGCACCCCTCAGCGACCTCTTCCCAGGCTTCCCGCAAGCTTCCCTCTATCGTAACCGCTTTACCATTCTGTTTGCGAGCCTCTCCCTCCACCATTTCCTCATATAACTTAATTTGTTTGGCGTTTCCCCCAAGGCCAATTATGATAGTATATTCAGGTAACATCCGGGCGACTTTTATCCTTTCACTCTTCACCCTGTATTTCTCCGGATGCATAACGAAGCGTATTGCTACGTCTTTATTGCTGAATTGGCTGTAGCGGGTTATCTCTAAACGTTCGATTTTCTGCAAAGCGGTGAGCCCAGCTTGTAACTCATCGAATCCAAAAATTATGTTATTTTCTATTTCTGCTAAGGGGCGGAGTCTGATAACCATTTTGGTGATAATCCCGAAATTCCCCAGTGACCCCCTGAACAGTCCAGTTATATCAGGCCCGTACGCATATCTAAAGTAAGGATTGATCTCAGCCCCTATCTGGGTACATTGCGAACCTGTCCTTAGAATCTCACCGTTAGGTAGCACCGCCTCCAGGGTGACAGCCCTATCCATGCAGTATTTTGTAGAATATGGGGTTACATTTGTCAGAAGGAAGTTGCCTACCGGGCTTGTTTGGTATGGGCCGCCTATAGGGATTATATCTAAATTTTTCTCCTTCGCTCTCATACGTAGCCTGCCCCATGATACACCTGGCTCAATAGTTGCAGTCATTGTGCCGTCATTAATCTCGATAATTCTATCCATCCGTTTAAGATCGATAACTATACCGCCCTTATAAGGTAAGGCTGAACCAGCTATGCCAGCGCCAAAACTCCGGGGATATATGGGTATTTTATATTCATTTGCAAGCTTAACGATATCTTGAACTTCCTCCGTAGTCTTGGGTAAAACAACAAAATCTGGAAGCGGAACTTGTTGGCGTAAAAGGCTCGCGTATGCGTCCCTTGTATAAGGTATCAGATCCTCGGCATCAGCGGAGACGTTCTCAGTGCCAACAATTCCAGTGATTTGCTTCAGAACCAACGGTTTATCATACATAGCCTCAACTCCAAGAATTTTTTATTGTTGCCATTGTTACTTATTAATTTCCTTGATCTTGGCGCTCAATGCTGGCACAACTTTAAATAAGTCATCTACAATGCCATAGTCAGCAATGTTAAATATTGGCGCATTGCCATCCTTGTTGATAGCTATCACCATCTCGGAACCGCGCATCCCCATTACATGCTGGAAAGCGCCCGATATGCCAACCGCCAAATAAAGCTTGGGCTTCACCGTTTTTCCTGATTGACCTACCTGCCTGTCTTTAGGCAACCATTCTGAATCCACTACGGGACGGGAGCAGGCAAGCACTCCACGCAAGCTATCGGCGAGTTCCTGAACTACCGGCAGGCTCTCTTTCTTCTTGATACCGCGTCCAACCGCAACGACGATATTGGCCTGGCTTATATCTACATCCCCTATCTCCGCTTCAACGTAGCTAATAAACTTTTTACCCTTGCTATCAACTTCTTGCGGTGGCGGCAAATTTACTATTTTGCCCTTTGACTGCTTTTGCCGGGTTTGAAAAACACCCTGGCGGACCGTGGCCAAATACTGATTGGCTCCTTTGAATGATATCTGGGCATTGACCTTTCCCCCATACATTTGCCGGACAGCAAATAATCTGCCATTGCTAATTTGCAGGTCTATGCAATCAGTAGTCAAGGGTAAGCCTGCGGCAATAGCCAATGAAGGGGCCAGATCCATGCCAAAGGCAGTATGACCTATCAGTGTGAGCACCGGGTTATGAGAATGGATTAATTGGGCCAAAATCTTCTGGTAAACCAGCTGGCTGAAACCAGCCAGCCTTTCATCATCGACCATGAGGACGGCATCAGCATGGTTGGAGAGTTGATCGGCAAACTCGCTTACTTTATGGCCGAGTAAGACAGCAAATACTTCAGCTTCGAGTTTTTCGGCTAATTCCTGTGCTTTGCCGAGCATTTCAAATGTAATGCCGCGGAGTTCGTTACGCCGGTGTTCCGCCAGACAAAATATGGTTTTCAATTAAATCAGTCCCTTCTCTTTTAATATAATCGCTAACTTGCTTGCAGTTTCATCTGTAGACCCCGATAGAATCTGAGCTGTTTTATCCACCGCTGGGATGAACAGCTTTTCTATTCTGATCTTGGATCCGGTTTCCCCCACATCGACCTCCTGCAAAGACAGGTCTGATAAACCTATCACCTTTATCTCTCTTTTCATTGCATCCCTTATGCCTCTGAAAGATGCATATCTTGGCTCATTTATGCCCGTCTGGACGGCAAGCACTGCAGGCATCTCAATCTCAAGAACCATACCAAGACCATTCTCCAGCTCCGATCTGACCCGTGCTAACGAGTTTTCAATATCAATGTGAGTCACAAGAGTAGCATGAGGATAACCAAGCATTTCTCCAAGCTGGATGCCGACCTGCGCATAAGCATCATCGCTGGCCATACATCCGGTCAATACCAGATCGGGCTTCAGTCCCCTGATGGCTGAACAAAGAATTTTTGCAGTAACGTAACCATCCAGTCCTGCAAATTTGCTGTCATATAACCTGATAGCAGTATCGGCCCCCTTGGCCATACATATGCGCAGTTGTTCGTTTGAAGCTTCATCTCCGATGGTTACAGCGGTTACACAACCGCCAAATTTTTCTTTCAGCAACAATGCCTCTTCAAGAGCATAATTATCCGCTTCATTGATATCGTAGACAAGCTTGTCCGTTTTAATACCGCGCCCGTCTTTATCTATAGCAATTTCAGTCTCGCCTATATCCGGGACTCGCTTGATACACACAACTATGTTCAAATCTACGGTCTCCTCTACTTTCATGAATCGAAAAGGGACAGCCAGTTTTAACGTGCATCGACTCCAAAATTATGTTAATGGCGGTGAGCAAGCCAGTCGCCATCAACATGCCATCGGCCAAGGTATCATGCTTAGCTTCCTTGCCCTAAGTGCGGAGAGTATTGTCACCAATGACTCTAATGGCATCATAACCGATGTCAATTATCCTCATTGTATCTCACCCCCAGTCTAGTTTTTAAATTAGGCATATCTAACTTTGCCGCAACTTGATAGTTGCACTCTGCCCTTTTTATTTTGGTGCATTAGCTTTTAACAGAGCTATACCCTGCTCTATAGCCGGGTACGCTCGCGCCATAATTTTACTCGTTCCCATTTGGAAGCCATAGTAGGGCAATGGATAATTGATAATGCGAGCTGCTCTTAATCCTTCTATCCCGTCTGACAATTTTTTAACCATACTTGCCGGCACTGCAATCTCCACTTCATCTTCCTGAACAAGTCCCTGTATTCTCTCGCCCAGACAAGGTATAGTCATGTGAGGTTTACCAGTGAGGTAGGCTTCAACAAATGCGTCTGCACACGAACCCTCGCCAGAAAAATGGAATGTTAGGCGATCGTACTTGTCCCACTGGAGGGCGTTTAATATGAAGTTCATTTGTGCCGAATTGGAAAATAACCAGGCAATATCAGGCTCAAACCTCTCGGCCGCCAACGGTGAAACAGCAACTGCCTTGAACTTACCAACTGGCAAATTAGGTACCGTTGCCGAATATTTGGCTGAATCTTCTAGTGTCTTGGTCCATGCCATCCAGGCTGTACCGTCCACAAATGGACCGACTTTTGGAGCAAAACCTAGCCTGAGCATGCAGTTTGCCATGGAAAGATCGTCTATAGTTGCCCCCATAGTCCAGCCCAAATGCCGAGCACATCCTACTAATTGGCAAAAGGACATCGGTTCCTGTGGCCTGCGTACCTTTTCAATTTTGTTCAGATCTTCAACTTTCTCAAGAAATTTGACTGCTACCGGATAGGTACGCAGTCGCAAGGCATCCTGAATCCTGTTAACCAAATCTCTCATTTCTCCCATTGCAATCTCTCCTTTTCTTAATTTTTTATTAGTTTAATTAAGTAAACTGAATCTTGTCAATTAAATCTTTCATTTCTCCCATTACTATATCGCCTTTTCTTATTTTTTATTAGTTTAATTAAATAAACTGTATCCCAAACAGCATCACATTTTGATTGCAGAGCTATTCTACAAGATCGAATTCCCACTCACACCAGCGGTTTTCAGGATGCTCATCGGGTGGACAGATTACGCAGGTAGTTTTTATCTTCGGATTCATGGCCAGGGCAAATTTGCTATTTGCAGCAATGCCGGCTATCTTGCATGGTAATTCAGGCAAACCTACTTTCCGTCTTGCCAGTTGCATGCTGCAGCTGGTCACGCGGATCCTGCAGTGTTTATCATTGACTTCGCTTATATCGTAATCGACGTTTGCCAGCAGCGTCGAAAGACCAACTGCCTTAATAAATGAGTTCATATCATTACCCAGCTTAAGGAACTTTTTAATACGCCAGGCCTGGACTTCCGCCTGTCGTCCAAATACCAGGGCGTCATATTTAGCTGCAATCTCACTGCCATAGTCTTTGCTTATGTTAAGCATCCAGTTGTTTTGCAGGTTCCACCAGTTATTAGCCATCATCTCACAGTAGTCAATAATCTTATCCTTGGCCAGTTTGGCGAGCTCTTTTTTATAGCTTACCTTCATGAAGACCTCCTTATTATCAGACAATAAAATATAAATTTATACATAAAAATCCGGCATTTGAATTGCTAAATCCTCGCTGGGAGTAATCATTGGCTGACTAGAGCCAACGTTTTCTTCTCTTATAGTGCTTTATATCTTTGAAGCTTCTGCGTTTTATTTCCCCAGTTTTTTTATCCGCTATCCCGGTTAATCCAAGGTAGAATTGTTGTATATCCTTATTACCTTTCAGTTCACTTGAAGGGCCGTCCTTTACAATCCTGCCATTCTCCATCACGTAGGCATACTCCGCTGCATCGAGAGCTATGGCAGCGTTTTGCTCAACCAGAATTATGGATACTCCCAGTTCCTTATTAATCCTACTTACGACTTGATAAATCTCTCTGATGGTAAGGGGAGCCAGGCCTAACGAGGCTTCATCGAGCAGAAGTATTTTAGGACGTGCCATCAACGCTCTGCCCACAGCCGTCATTTGCTGCTCGCCTCCCGAACAGTAGCCGCATTTTCTCGTCTTGACAGGTTTGAGGGCAGGGAACATTCCATAGACCATATCAAGATCAGTTCTTACGCCGGCCCTGTCGCCCCTGGCATGGGCTCCCGACATGAGGTTTTGTTCCACGGTAAGGTGTTCAAATATCCTTCGCCCCTCCAGTACCTGGATAATCCCCAGCTTGGAACTTTCTTCAGGGTCTTTGTTTTCTATTCGCTGGCCGTCGAGTGAGATGAATCCAGCGGTCACCCGCCCTTCCTCGGTAGATATCAAGCCGGATATCGCTTTAAGTGTTGTCGTCTTGCCGGCTCCGTTGGCCCCTAAAAGAGCTACTACTTGCCCTTCGTTAAGTTCAAAAGAAATACCCTTTATTACCAGTATAAGGCCACGATACATTACTTCGATGCCGACCGCTTGAAGTTTCATCGCTCACTCCTATGTTTCAGGGATTGTTCTTATCTTCACTTTGGCGGTAACAGTGTCTTTACTTCCATCCGCGTAAGAGAACTCAGCTGAAATCTGTATGATGTCTTCATCTGAATAGAGACCATCTGCCATATCCTTGTACTTGCTATACATATATTCCCTTCTTAACTTTCTCGACCTGGTAAGTTCAGCTTCGTCGGGATCAAATTCTTTATGAAATACGGCAAATTTCTTGATCCTTGCCCAAGGCGGTAAGCCCTTGTTTACACGCTTTATGTCTTTAAGTACCAGTTCGGCTACCTGGTCCTTCTGTGATAGGTCGATCATCGTAGTGAAAGGAACGTGGTACTTTTCAGCCCACTTGCTGACGCTGTCAAAATCGATGGTAATTAGCCCAGCTACGTATTCTCTACCCTCCCCCAGGATCCAGCAGTCTTTTATATATGCTCCGAATCTTATTTGTGCTTCCACTGCCTGTGGCGAATATTTATTTCCATTATTGAGTTCAGCAAGTTGAGTCACCCGGTCGATGTAAAACACATACCCTTCATCATCTATGTATCCGGCATCGCCGCTGTGATACCAACCGTTGGCATCAATAGCCGCTGCAGTCTTTTCCGGTTTGCGGTAATACTCGTTGAACCTGTGTGGCCCTCTAATCCACAATTCCCCCTCATTCGACATCCTCAGTTCAACATCGCTTACTATTTGACCCAGTGAACCTATTTTAATCTCATGTCCGCGCCAGTGCGTGGCTATCAGCGGGACCTCAGTGGATGCATAGAATTCACGCATGTCAACCCCGATCGCCCGGTAAAACTTGAAAGTATGCGCACCCAGAACAAATCCGCTGTTGCAACCGTATTTCATTTTAAGCAACCCGCATTTATCAAGGTTGGGCCGGAAAGCTGTCCACCAGGCAAGCCATCTTAGAAACTTCCACAACGGCGGAATTTCCTTATTTTCTATCTCGTATTCGACGATTTTATAACCTATGGGCAGCATCATGTTGAATACCGTTCTTTTAAGGAAACCGCTTGCTTCGATCCTGACCCTCATTTTTGATGCTATCTCTTCGTAGAACCTCGGTGTCAGGCAGTGGAAGTGGGGAGCGATCTCCCTAACATCCATTTCGGTGGTATCCGGGCTCTCCGGGAAGTTGAGCACGGCGCCGCTGATCAGGTTGGCCGTTGACCCGGTTAAAGGTTCGCCAATAGAAGCAAATTGAACCATGGTATGACAATCGTCTCCCGGCACCAGAGGATAGTAGCGGTCAATTATTTTTCTTAAAAAAACCTGGGTCGAATGAGAGCGTACAACGCCCTTGGCTGCGCCAGTTGTACCGGCCGTATAGTACATATTGGCGATGTCCTCCGGTTTTACCTGCCTGATGCACTCTTCAAAAGCACCGGGGTTCTCCCGATCATATTTTATCCCCAAGTCCAGCACATCATTAAAACCGATAAGCCAGGGATTGTTTTTATACATCGGGGCAGCCATACCCTTTGGCTCCCACCAAATAACCTTATCTATTAGTGGGATCTTGTCTTTAACTCTCAGCATTTTGTCGACCTGTTCCTGGTCTCTTACTATGATAAACCTCGATTCCGAGTCCGTTAGATAATAAACAGCTTCATCGGGTAACGCGTCTACCCAGATCCCTACAACTACCGCACCAACTCCATACAAACCATAAACAGCCCAGTAAGTTTCAACCTCGTTATCACCTAACAGGCACACTTTGTCACCTCGGTTTAGGCCGAGGCTTAACAAACCAAGCCCGAAATGCTTGCTCATCTCATTGCATTGTTTCCAGGAATATTCATGCCAGACGCCGTAGTCCTTCTGGCGCATGGCAACCATGTCACCAAAGATTTGCGCATTACGCTGTAAATAGGCAGACAGCGTTGCCGGTCTATCTTTTTCCAGGTCGACTGTTACTTTACCCTTTGCGATCATTATGCGTACCTCGTTTAAATATCCTGACCCAGATAGGCCTTAATTACTTTTACATCTCCGCTGATCTCATCAGGCGTACCTTCAGCAATCTTACGACCGAAGTCAAAAACAGTAATCCGTTCAGCTATATCCATTACCACGCCCATATCGTGTTCTACCAAAACTATGCTCTTTACTCCTTTCTTTAAAAATTCAGAGTCATAACCAAATTCGGTTCCTTCATAAATATCCAGCAGGAAGCGGGTCAAATCCTCTTTTTCCTCCAGATTCATGCCTGCCATTGGTTCGTCTACCAGTAACACATCGGGCTCCAGAGCCAGGGCTCTGCCAAGCTCCACTCTTTTTCTCAAACCGTACGGTAGATCACCAACGGCTCTATTTCTTATTGGCTCAATCTCCAGGAAATCTATGATTTCTTCTACTACCCTCATATGCTTGATTTCTTCGTGGTGAGCTGGCCCGAAGTATAGAGCACCGCTGAACAGGCCACTTTTAATAAACAAGTGCCTTGCAGCCCTGAGGTTATCCAGCGTACTTAACCCAGTAAATAATTCGAGATTCTGGAAAGTCCTGCCGATACCCAGGCCGGCTATTTTGTGCGGGCGCATACCTACTAAATTTTTACCTTTATAGTAAATTGCACCTTGCTGCGGTTTATAAAAACCGCTAATGCAGTTTAATAGACTCGTCTTGCCTGAGCCATTTGGTCCAATTATGGCGTAAATCTCGTTATCTTTAATTTCCAGTTCTATATCAATTAGGACTGTGACGCCGCCGAAACTAAGCCTGATCTTCTCTACTTTTACCCTTGTTTCCTTCTGTACAGCTATCATGTAAATCCTTCCATTTGAATTACCAGTAGCCCCAGGGCCATAACCTGCCGGACGCCTTGAGCAATTCCCACCTGTGAGCTAAACCTCTCGGTTCAAAAATGATGAAGACAGCAAGTATGATCCCGAACAGGAAATAAGGCAGGCTCAAGGTGATTCCTTCGGCAAACGGGTTGCTGGGCGGGAGCAAATTACCGATCAGGGGTGAAACGACATACGCTATCTCTTTGAGACCCCGTATAAATATGGATCCGAAAAAGACTCCGGTGATAGTGCCTACTCCGCCCACGAAAACTATGGCCAGATACCAGATAGAGTCGAACAATGAATAGTGGTCAACTGTGGCAAAATTAATAAAACCTGCCCAGAGACCGCCGGCAACGCCTGCATAGAAACAACCGACAGCAAAAGCGAGCAACTTGTAGCCGTAGGTATTAATGCCCATCGCTTCAGCGGCAATGTCATTGTCGCGTACCGCAATGAAAGCCCTGCCGACCTTTGTCCTAGTAATGCTCTTTGCAAAAAACGTCATCAGGATTAGAACAACCAGGACGAGATACCAGTAACCCTCAGCATGGGCGAGAGTCCAGTTGCCCACCTTCACCGCTGGTATGTGAACACCCACATCACCTTTAAACCAGCCAACTATTACATAGGTGATAATAAATTGGGCTGCCAGTGTGCTTAATATAAGGTAGAAATCTTTTACTTTGCCTGAAGGCAAACCAAAAACTACGCCGACCGCCGCTGCAACGATGCCTCCCAGGATCAGGGCAATGAAAAAGTTGATACCACTTGCGTTCAAATTGGCAGTTGTAAAAGCCCCAACCATCATAAAAGCTGCGTGCCCCATAGAAAACTGGCCGCAATATCCGCTTAACAGCATCAAACCTAAAGCAGAGATTATGGTGATGCCAAGGTAGACCATAAAGGTCATAAAGTAACTGCTGGCAAACAACGGCAGGCAAAAGGCGAGTATTAACGCAGCAATGAGATATACCCACTGTAATGGAGTCCGCACAATTGAAAGTTGTTGCGCGTAACCAGTATTACGTACCCCGCAAGGTTGCATCATATTGCACCCTTTCTAACCTTCTTTTTAATTTTTATAAAGCTTGATTAATCTACTATAGTATCAGACTCTTTCGATCCGCTCCCAGCCAAAAAAGCCCTGGGGCCGGAAAAGCAGGATAAGCATCATTACTACATAAGCGCTTACTTCCTGCAATGATCCAGGGAAAAACCCTTCGAGATACCCGGCACTGAGACCTTGCACCAGCCCAACGAGTAGTCCGCCTGCAATGACTCCTCCCATCGATTGCAGCCCTCCTACCAGGGCGACGGCTATACCTATGAGTCCCAGTGTGGCTTGCCCATACTGAACCGAAGTCAAAGAGGTAAGCATAATTCCGCCTATTGATGCCGTGGAAATACCAAGCACCCACGCCACCTCGATGATCCTTTTTACGCTTACCCCCAACGCCTGAGCCGATTGCTGGTCTTCACTGATGGCCATCATGCTCAGCCCGAACCTGGAATAACGAAAGAATAGTAATAACCCCACCAGCAAGACAAGTGACACTCCGCCAAATCCCAGGTAATTCCACTGAAGTGTGGAGCCCATTATGGGTATACCGCCATCGGGGAACAGTTTGGGCACGTAAAGAGTCTGGGAGCCCCAGATTAAAATTACGCTGGCAGTAACTATTGAGGCCAGCGCCAGTGTCACCAGCACCATTGCATTAGTGGATTGGCCTATGAGGGGGCGTATAAATAACCTGTTAGTTGCAAGGCCGATAACGGCGGCAGCAGCAATCGTTAATATAACGCCTGCCCATAAGGGTAAGCCGATCTGGACGGCGAAAAAATACAACAGGTAGCCGCCCAGAATCATCATCTCGCCCATAGCCAGGTTGAATATGCCCGTACATTTATATATAAGAACAAATCCCAAAGCTATGAGTGCATAGACCAACCCTTTAGAGATCCCGGGTATCAGATACGTGAAGAGTTGAGCTAGTTGCGCTTCCACAGAAATTACCCTGAACCTGCTCTATTTTGCTGGTGGCCATGTTCCGGCGGATTTAACCCATTTCTGCAGCCCATTGGCCCGGGTATAGATAGAAGTCTCATATGAATAAATTATGGGATCAGCTGGTATACCATCCCACACAGCCTGCGGAAGCATGCCGGGTTTATTACCACCCAGACCTTTCCAGATCGGTGCGGCGGCACCAACGGCTTTTGGGCCAGCTAGCCCTTTATTCATTGCCAGGTCTTGAACTATACTCATAAATGTAACGTTACAGCTAACCTGCTGGCTTATCTTACCCTGAGCCGGGATGTCAAATTTTTGGAGTATTTCCTCGTATCCTTGTATACCGTTACCCGTATCAAACTTTAGAGTTAGTCCGTCAACGCTGACGGGATAAGTATTGGGATTAGCAATGGACAGTTGAGTTCCTATAACCGACCAAGCCCCCTCCGGAGTAGTAACTCCGATTTGGGTAACTTCCGGCTTGCACGGGAGCAATTCGGGTTTTTGTGGCGCGCAACCGGCTATTACCACAAGGAAACAAGCAAGAACTATACTCAGGAAAATATTCAACTTCATTTAGAAACCTCCTCCTAATAATTAGAACAGCACCGCTCTTCTATTTGCCCTGGTTGTTTATGGCCCGCTATTGGCTATTGACCTTTCCAAGAGGGTGCAGTCCAGATCTTGTTCTGGTATTCCGGCGCGTAAGTTATCTTATAAGTAGGGTATACCTTGGTGGCGCCTATACCCAACCACGGGCTATTATCATCAGTGATCATGTGCCCGTTTTTGACATTTACTATCTTGAAGCAAGGCCATGTCGTGAAAATATCCTTGGGCGGAGTAAATGTCGGCAGCAAACCTTGTGTATCGATCGGTGCCAGACCGAATAGCTGGTCTCTCAATTCTGTTGTTGTAAAACCAGCATACCCTGTCTTTTCCAAGGTTTTCTTTATTACCTGCTCGCCTACCATTCCATATTCCACACCATACATGTAATACCAGCCGGAGCGCTCTTCCGGTTTCTGGCCATTATGATATTTGGCGCAGAGGTCGAATGCCTTCTTCACGCCGGGGTATTTAGCCTGGATTTCTGGCGGTTCGCTGCCGCCCCAACCATGGGAACAGGCCTGCACCAGGGCGCTGCTGTTATATTCGTCGAAGAGTTTTGGTTCGGCAAGCGGCACATCAGATGGGAGCCACATTATATTCAGCGTTATACCTTTCTTGTGCATCCCCAGAGCAATTGCATCATTGATCAAGACTCGACAGGCTCCGGACCCCCAGTGCTCTACGAGAAGAACGTCTACTCCTTTTTCAATGAACTTATTTAGCTCTGCTTTGGTATCCACGGGTGCCATAGGGAAATATGT
>Ga0163209_1000952_pt1 | contig 12635 bp, 8 predicted proteins | sample Kivu_160m_FD_113538 | JGI IMG/M metagenome (GOLD analysis project Ga0163209, IMG submission 113538) | Freshwater microbial communities from Lake Kivu, Western Province, Rwanda to study Microbial Dark Matter (Phase II) - Kivu_160m | ecosystem: Environmental > Aquatic > Freshwater > Lake ... | reverse complement strand
GGGAAGGGACGTTGCGGGAAGGATTTTACAGGAGAAGCTGGTGTGAAGATACTGGGCGTTCGGTTCAAAAACCTGAACTCACTGACGGGCGAATGGCATATTGATTTTACACACCCCGACTATGCCTCCGACGGCATTTTCGCGATCACAGGCCCTACCGGTGCAGGAAAGACGACCATCCTGGATGCCGTCTGTCTGGGACTGTACGGCAGAACGCCCCGCCTGGACAAGGTTACCAAGAGCAGCAACGAGATCATGTCGCGCCAGGCAGGCGAATGCTATGCCGAGGTTACATTCGAGACGCAGAAAGGCCGTTACCGCTGCCACTGGAGCCAGCACCGTGCCAGGAAAAGACCGGATGGAGAGCTGCAACCGGCAAGGCACGAGATCTCCGATGCAGATTCACAGAAGGTGCTGGAATCAAAGATAAACCAGGTGGGAGCGCTCATTGAGGACGCCACGGGCATGGACTTTGAACGCTTCACGCGTTCGATGCTGCTTGCCCAGGGCGGATTCGCGGCCTTTCTCCAGGCCTCCCCCGACAAGCGCGCTCCCATTCTCGAACAGATCACCGGCACCGAAATCTACAGCCGCATATCCGTGAAAGTGCACGAGCGTTGCAGAGAAGAGCGCGAAAAGCTTGAATTGCTGCAGTCCGAACTGAAGGGAATCCAGGTATTGAATGAGGATGAAGAGAGGACTCTGCAAGGCGGCTTGAAAGAAAAGCAGGGGCGGGAGATCGAACTTGCGGGAAAAGTGGACGGCATGCGCAAGGCCCTGACCTGGCTCGATGGGATAAGTGCGCTTGAAAAAGAAATCGGCAAGCTGAATGAGCAGCAGCGGGATTTCGAGAGGCGCAGGGCGGCATTTGAGCCGGAAGCAAAAAAGCTGGAGAAAGCCCGCAAGGCCCTCAGCCTCGAAGGCGATTACAAGGGTGTCGGTGCTTTGCGTCATCAACAGGGCATTGACGCAAAGGAACTTGACGGCGCAACAGCGGCGCTTCCCGAAAAAGACAAGGCTTGCGCCGCAGCGTTGACGGCAAGGCAACGCGCAGAGCTCGCACTGAATGGGGCGAAAGCCGGACAGACCGCCGAAGCGGACACCATCAAGAAGGTGCGCGAACTTGATGCCCGGCTGAGCGAGAAGAAGAAACAGGTTGAAGAGAAGGACAAAGCGCTGGGCGACAGCGAGAAGCTGGCAAAAGGATATCAAGCCGATATCGAAAAGACCGACCGGGCCTTGAAGCAATCCCGGAAGGACCTTGAAGCCGTCAATGACTATCAGATAAAACACGCCGCCGATGCGGCGCTGGTGACAAACCTTGCCGCTATCGGCAAGGCATTCACACTGCTTCTCGATATTGAGGCGAAGCATACGAAGGCGCGTGAAGAACTTGCCGCGGCCGCCGGAAAAAAAGAGACTGCCGTTGCAGAGTGCAAGAAGATCGAGGCCGATCACGAAAATCTCCGCAAGGCCTTTGAGAAAGATCAAGGCGAGCTGAGGCGGCTGGCAGATAAGATCGGCGCCATTCTCAAAGGTCGCGAGATCAGCCAGTGGCGCAGCGAGTCGGATGGCCTTAAGGAACGCGAACGACTTCTGGTTCAAACAAACGACGTCATGGAGCGGATCGAAAAGACGGGCGCCGCGCTGAACAACATGATGGCGGGCCTCGAAAAATCAAAAGCTCTTTATGAGGAACTCTTGAATGAAATTAAGTCATTCCAAACCAGGAAGTCTCTGCTGGAAAAAGATATCGAAGGCATGGAGACGCAGGTATCCCTGCTGAGCCGCATCCGCGACCTTGAGGAAGACCGAAAACATCTCGAAGACGGCAAACCTTGCCCGCTGTGCGGGGCCACGGATCATCCATATGCAAGGGGCAATGTCCCTGAATTGAACAAAGCCGAGGCTGCGCTGAAAAAGACGAAGACCGAATTCAAGAGCGTGTCTGAGAAACTGAGCACATTGGAAGCCGTTCGAGCCAAGAAGGAAGCGGAAATCCAGCATGTTGAAAAAGAAATGGCGGAAAAGAAAGCGGCACTGGATACGGACGAAAAGCAATGTGTGGATGCCCTGCTGAGGCTGGGGACAGATTTGAAATCTGTCCCCACACTTGAAAGACGGGCCGCCAGAGTGCGCGAAGCGCTCCCCGGCGTTCGCGCGAAGATGATCGAAGCAGCCGGCGTTATCGCAGCGGCCGAAGAGAAGAGCAAAAAGGAAAAATCGGCTCAGGCTGCCCTGGAAAAGACAAGGCGGATATTCGATGATTCAGTAAAAGCGCTGCAGGATGCCGGACATAAGCTCGAGACGGCCGGTCTTGAGCATGCGCGGCTGATCAAAGAATGCGATGCGCTTACAGGGGAAATTGACAAGACCCGAACGGCCGCACTTAAAGATGTGGAACCCTTCGGGATCGTAAAGATTCCGTCAACCGGTCTTGAAGACATCTTGAAAGTCCTTGCGGAGCGCAAGAATATCTGGGAGGCGAAGCAGGGCGAGAAAACCGGTCACGAGAAAAAGATCAGCGATCTGAAGGCCGGCATCGATAAGGACAAAGCCCTGCTTGGCAGTCTCGAAAAGGATCTGGCGGCCAGACGGAATGAGCGCAGCGATCTTATAGCAGAATATGAAACCTTATGCGCTTCCCGCCGGGATATGTTTGGGGAAAAGAACCCGGATCAAGAGGAAAAACGCCTTGCAGATGCCGTCGAACTGGCGGGCAAAGCTCTTGAAAAAGCGCGTGAAGAATATATGAAAAAGGAAAAAGAAATCGGCGCCCTGAAGGAGAAAATAGAATTTCTGAAAGGAAATATGGGACGACGGACCGACGAGCTTGCGCAGGCGGAGCAGAACCTGAAAGAGCGAATCAGAAAGACGGGATTTGAAGACGAGGCAGACTACCTTTCATCATGCATGGCCGAAGATGAACGGCGGTTGCTCGACGAGCGGGAGAAATCCCTGATAAAAGAAAAGACGGAACTTGACGCTCGCCGGAAGGACAAGTCGGCAGCGCTTGCATCCGAGCGTGAAAAAATACTGACGGATCAATCAAGCGAGGTGCTTAAAGAAAACATAAGCGCCTTGGAATCAGATCTTAAACAGATAAGACTTGATATTGGCGGAACCATAAAGAGCTTAAGTGAAAACGAGAAACTAAAGGAAAAGCAGCAAGAACGCATAAAGAACATTGAAGACCGGAAAAAGGAATGTGCACGCTGGGATGATCTGCATCAACTCATCGGCTCAGCCGACGGGAAGAAATTCCGGAACTTCGCTCAGGGCCTGACTTTCGAGATGATGACGGCGCATGCCAACCGCCAGCTCAAAAAGATGACGGATCGCTATCTGCTTGTACGCGACTTATCGCAACCCCTTGAACTGAATGTCATTGACAATTATCAGGCGGGCGAGGTCCGTTCCACGAAAAATCTTTCCGGCGGCGAAAGTTTTATCGTGAGCCTTGCCCTGGCGCTCGGCCTTTCTCATATGGCAAGCCAAAATGTGCGGGTTGACTCGCTCTTTCTCGATGAAGGATTCGGAACCCTCGACGAAGATGCCCTCGAAACAGCCCTGGAGACGCTTGCGGGATTGCAACAGGACGGCAAGCTGATCGGCGTCATATCGCATGTCACTGCTTTGAAAGAGAGAATCGGCACGCAGATACAGGTAACTCCCGAGACGGGAGGCCGCAGCAGCTTGAGCGGCCCCGGATGCCGGAGGATTTGATACATTTTGAAAGGCGTCACCTGGACTAATTTTAGGTTAATAACATACGGAGTCTTCGTTTAATAGGACATGCAGACAGGCAGGAAGAAGTGAACGCTGCTGGCCACTTGGCGGTCTTGGAAGCAGAAACCAACCATTTGATTCAGATGAACTGCGTTAACCCAGAATCATGGAAACGGATTGACGGGCCAGGGTGATGAATATCTCCGGGAATATCCCCAGTACGAGGGTGGCTATCGCCGCGATGGTGGTCGCGAAAGTTGCCGCCCGGGAGAACTTCAGACCGGAAATATCTGTGGCGGGTTCCCGCATATAGATCATGATGGTAACGCGCAGATAGTAATAGACGGATAGCACGCTGTTGATGACGCCGATGATGGCCAGATCGACGAATCCGCTTTTTACCGCAGCGGCGAAAACATAGAATTTGCCGACAAATCCGGCTGTAGGCGGGATGCCCGCCAGGGAAAACATGAAGATGGCCATGGTCGCCCCCAGCACCGGGTATTTGTAGCCCATTCCGGCATAGTCGCTGATGTTCAGATTGTCTTCCGCATGCCGTCCGTAGAGAATCACAACGATGAAGGCGCCCATGTTCATGAACGTGTAGGCCAGCAGATAGTACAGGATGCCGTAGGTGCCGATATCGTTGGCGGCATGCTTTGCAGCCACCATGCCGATCAGAATGTAGCCGGCATGGGCAATGCTGGAATAGGCGAGCATGCGCTTGATGTTTTCCTGTAAAAGCGCCGCCAGATTGCCTATGGTCATCGTCAGGATCGCCAGCATCCAGAGGATGGCGGTCCAGTTCGGTTGAAGCGACGGCAGGGCGAAGACAAAAACCCTCAGAAAGGCTGCAAAGGCGGCCGCTTTAACGCCGGCGGCCATGAAAGCGGTAACGACGGTGGGCGCCCCTTCGTACACATCCGGCGTCCACATGTGGAAGGGCACGGAGGCGATTTTAAACCCGAAGCCCACGATGAGAAGCGCCATGCCGAACAGCAGCATGGGGAATGATACGTTGGCGGATACGCTCAGATGGTTGTAGATCGCCACGAGATTGGTCGAGCCGGTGGCGCCGAAGATCAGGGCGATTCCGTAAAGGAGGAAACCGGTGGAAAAGGCGCCTAACAGCAGGTATTTGATGGCAGCCTCGTTGCCTTTGATGTCTTTCTTGACGAATCCGGCCAGAATATAGATGGAGATCGACATGGTCTCCAGTCCCAGGAATATGGTGATCAGATCCGTTCCTGCCGCCATGAACATCATGCCCACGCAGGCAAATAACAGCAGACAGTAATACTCCGGATGCTCCACGGGTTCAGACAGCTTGCCAAAATAGTCGATGGAGGCCAGGATGGTCAAGGCGGTGCAGATGAGGAAAATAAAGTTGAAGAAAAGCCCGTAATTGTCGAGCGCCAGCATGTTGGTGAAAGCCAGCTCCGAACTTCCCCACAAAAGGACAGTTACCTCAAAACCGAGTAACACTCCCAAAAGGCTTATTCCCGCGATGAACCCGCTTGACATCCTGGGAAAAAACGCCCCGAGCAGAAGCACGATCATGGCCGTGGAAAAGATGACGAGTTCCGGGGCGATGCTGACCCAGTTAATGTCAGGAATGATGATACCCATTTATTTATTTCCTCCAGGAATGCGGTAATCTGAATCCATGTTTGGCCGATTGAAAACTAATGTTTTTCCGTCACAGGCGGTATGTTCGTTCCTGCCAGGTGAAACGGGCCCTGCTTTTCCATCGTTACGACCAGTTCGTACTTCTTGTCGATCTGCTGCAGAAGATTGTTTACCGAAGCTTCCGTAGTGCGCAGAAACGGTGTGGGATACACGCCGATCCAGAAAATAAAGAGCACCACGGGCAGCAGCACCACCCATTCGCGTATCGAGAGATCCTTCAGACCCTGGTTCTTCGGGTTGGTCACCTCGCCGTACATGACCCGCTGAAACATCCAGAGCATGTAGACGGCGGCGAAGATCACACCGGAGGCCCCCAGGATGGCGAAGATTTTGTAATTCATGAACGTGCCGACCAGGATCAGGAATTCGCCCACAAACCCGTTCAATCCCGGCAGCCCGATGGACGACAGGGTGACGATTAAAAAGATGGTCGCAAACGCCGGCATGACCTTGGCCAGCCCGCCGAATTCTTCGATCATGCGGGTATGCCGTCTCTCATAGATCATGCCTACGATAAGGAAGAGGGCGCCGGTTGAAAGTCCGTGGTTGATCATTTGCAGAATGGCGCCTTCCATAGCGGTGGCGTTGAAGGCAAAAATACCCAGCATGACAAAACCGAGGTGGCTCACGCTGGAGAAGGCGACCAGGCGTTTCAGGTCTTTCTGCACGATGCACACCCACGCGCCGTAAATGATTCCGATCAGGGCCAGGGTCATGAACAGCCACACGCCGTAATCTATGGCGGCATTGGGGAACAGCGGCAGGCTGAAACGCAGGAAACCGTACGTGCCCATTTTCAGGAGGACAGCCGCCAGCAGAACGCTTCCCACCGTAGGTGCCTCCGTATGGGCGTCCGGCAACCATGTGTGGAACGGGAACATGGGCACCTTGATGGCAAACGCCAGTGAGAACCCGAGGAACAGCCACAGTTGCGTGGAGCGCGGCATGACCGTGTTGTAGAGATCGAAGATGTTGAAAGAATATATCCCGGTGGTCTCATAGTGATAAAAATAGAGGTAGAGGATGGCGACCAGCATGAGGACGCTACCGAACATCGTGAATATGAAGAATTTGACCGCCGCGTATATCCGGCGGGCGGGGTTTCCCCAGACGCCGATGAGAAGATACATGGGAATCAGCATAACCTCCCAGAAGACATAAAAGAGGAACACGTCGAGGGAGACAAAAACTCCGATCATGCCTGTTTCCAGAAACAGCAGGCAGATCATGAATTCTTTTACCAGTTTCTGAATGTCTTCCCAGCAGGCCAGCACGCAGATGGGCGTGAAAAACGTGGTAAGCAGCACGAGCAGAAGCGTCAGGCCGTCGATCCCCATGAAGTAATTGATGCCGTAATCGGGGATCCATGGGTACTTTTCCACGAATTGGACGTTGGACGTGGCAAGATTAAAATCCTTGAGCAGCAGGAGAGAGATCAGGAAAGTTATCATGGTGACAACAAATGTCATCATTTTCATCGACTTCCCCTGTTCCTTGTTCATAAACAGGAGAATCAGCACCCCGATCATGGGTAAAAAAGTTATGGCGGTCAAGAGATAACTCATCAATCCGGCTCCTTATAGGCTCAGTGTGGCGTGTTCTCCGATTAATATAAAAAAACGATATATGAGAAGATCAGCATCAAACCGATCAGAATCATCAAGGCGTAGTTCTGCACGTAACCCGTCTGCAGGCGCTGTGTCCAGTTTCCCCAACCCTTTGCGATGTCGGCGACACCGTTGACGGTGCCGTCAATGAGCTTGGTATCCACGACGTTCCACATCAGCTTTTCACACATCCAGAGGGTGGGCCTCACAAACAGGAAGTCGTACAATTCGTCAATCCGGTATTTATCCAGCACCAGCCGGTACATCGGGAAAAAGCGGCCGGAGGTCAGGCGGTCGGGGAGTTCCGGTTCCTTTACATAGAATTTATGGGCGACGAAAATACCGAAGACGGCAACAACAACGGAGACAAGCGCCATCATCAGCTCAAAACTTATGGAGTGGTGGGCTGCATGTGCCGGGATTCCAACAGCCATTTGACTGACGATTTCTTTGCCCTTCATGACGGGCTCCAGCCATTGCGGGAAAAGGTTGAAGCTCTCGATCCAGGGTATTCCGACCCAGCCGCCTATGATGGACAGAATGGCCAGAATCCACAGGGGAACGGTCATCACTGCGGGGGATTCATGCAGGTGTGCGGCGACATGATGATCCACCCTACTTTTACCGTAGAAGGTCATGAAGACAGCCCGGAACATGTAGAAGGCGGTAATAACGGCCGCGACAAGGGCGATCATCCACAGCACATAGCCGCTCGATTCCCAGATCGTGCTCTGGCTGCTGAAGGCCTTATAGAGAATTTCGTCTTTGCTGAAGAAACCGGCCAAAGGCGGGATGCCGGCAATGGCCAGTGTTGCGATCAGGAAGGTGCGGTACGTGTGGGGCATGTGGTGTCGCAGATCCCCCATTTTCCGCATATCCAGTTCACCGGCAAGGGCGTGCATGACGCTTCCGGCGCCCATGAAGAGGAGGGCCTTGAAAAAGGCGTGCGTCATTAGATGGAAAATCCCGATGGAGAACGCGCCCACCCCGCAGGCCAGAAACATATATCCGAGCTGGCTGACTGTGGAATAGGCCAGCACCCTTTTGATGTCAAACTGGGTCATGCCGATGGTGGCTGCGAAAATGGCGGTCAGAGCGCCGATGATTGCCACCGTAAGAAGCGACACAGGGGCCATCATGAAAAGAACGTTTGTCCGTGCAACCATGTACACGCCCGCGGTCACCATGGTGGCGGCATGAATGAGGGCGGAGACCGGGGTGGGACCTTCCATGGCGTCCGGCAACCAGGTGTAGAGCGGAAGCTGGGCCGATTTCCCCGTAGCCCCCACGAAAAGAGCCAGGGTGATCAGGGTGATCTCCATACCGCCATACGCAAAGGTCGTAGGCGCCTTGGCGAAGACCTCCTGAAAATTAAGGGTGCCCATGTAGAAGAAAATGCCGAATATTCCCAGGAGAAAACCGAAATCGCCGATCCGGTTCACGAAAAAGGCCTTATTCCCGGCGTCGGTGGCGGATTTCTTCTCGAGCCAGAATCCGATGAGGAGATAGGAACACAGCCCCACGCCCTCCCATCCGACGAACATCATGAGGAAGTTGTTGGCGGAAACCAGGATCAGCATGAAGAAGACAAACAGGTTCAGTTCGGTGAAATAACGCGCATAGCCGGGGTCGCCGTGCATATAGCCGATGGAATAGACATGGATCAGGAAACTGACCCAGCAGACCACCAGGAGCATGACGAGGGAGAGCGGATCAATCAGGAAACCGATATCCACGGAAAAATTCCCGGCCAGCATCCAGGTGTACGATACGACGTCATTAAGTATGCGCGATTCAGGAGGCAGCGCCCTCACTTCAAGGAAGATCAGGGTTGACAGGATAGCCGACATTCCCACGGCAATACAGGCGATCGGACCGATCACTTTCTTGGGCAGCCTGGATCCTAAAAGTCCGTTGATCAAAACTCCCAGAACGGGGAATAACGGGATCAGCCACACATATTGATGCATCGTAAGCTCCTTCTTACCACTTCATCAAGTTGATGTCGTCTATGTTGGCCGTTCCCCAGTTCCTGAAGAGCAGCATGATAATGGCCAGGCCCACAGCCACTTCAGCGGCAGCCACCGTCATGACGAAAAACACGTAAATCTGGCCGTGAAGGGTTTCCATGTATCGGGACAGGGTGATAAAGGTCAAATTCACTGCGTTCAACATGAGTTCGATGGACATGAAGATCACCAGGGCGTTACGCCGTATGAGGACCCCCAGGATCCCCACCCCGAAAAGCAGTGCACTCAGTACCAGATAATAACTCATTGGGATCATAACTTTTTTCTCACTATCCTGACGTATAAGGTTCCTTGCTTCTAACGCTCCTAAGTTTCGTTTCAGGTATTTATGTTTTTAGTGCGCTTTGCCAGATACACCACTCCGATCATTGCCACCAGAAGCAGTATGGATGTGATTTCAAACGGCAGTATGTAGTCTGTAAACAGCAAAGCCGCCACCGCTTTGGTATTGCTCACCCTCTCTGCCATTTGCAGGCCGTAGGTTCCCTTTGCGCCCAGTTGGGAGCCGCTGTACAGGAGCGTTGTCGATATTCCCAGACCGATTAAAGGAACCAGCGCCACAACAATGACGAAGCCGAAAAATTTCTGCATCCAGTGCCCCGTCAGTTGGTCATGTTTCTCCTTGTCCAGATTCAGAAGCATGATCACGAAAAGGAAAAGCACCATGACCGCGCCGGCGTATACGATAACCTGGATGATGGCGATAAATTCAGCCCCCAGAATAAGATAGAGACCGGCCATGGCCAGAAAGGTAAGGATCAGGAAAAAAGCCGAATAGAGGGGGCTTCTCTGAAAAACGACGAAAAGACTGGATATGAGGGTAATTCCACCGATGACGATAAATAAAAACAACTCCATCAAGCCTTCTCCTTATTCCGGACACTTCAAGAGTTCTTCTTTGTTGAGAAGAAGCTTCTTTTTGTCGTCCGTGGCCAATTCATACGCATGACTCAACTTAATAGCGTCCTTCGGGCAAGCCTGTTCACAGAAACTGCAGAAAATGCAGCGGCTGATATCCAGCTCGAAAACCGCCGGATAACGGGAATTGTCTTCCCGCTTCCCCGCTGTAACCTTGATCGCCTGAGCCGGGCATCCCCGGGCGCAAATGCCGCAGCCGATACAAGTTTCCTGCCCGTCTTCACCTTTAACGAGACAAGGACGCCCCCGCCATCTTTCATACATGACTTTCTTCTCATCCGGATATTGGAGGGTGATCCGCGGACGGAAGAGCGTTTTGAACGTGAGAGCCAATCCTTTTGCCAGTGGTTTAATCATGATCTTTCCTATATCCGTATTCGCCTATAAGTATTACAGGTGTCCAAACAGCTTCATCGTGATGGGAGAAATGAGAATGTTCACCAGCGTTGCGGGCAGCAGAACTTTCCATCCCAGCTTCATGAGGAGATCGTAACGGAAACGGGGATAAGTAGCCCGCACCCAGACGAAGAAGAACACCAGAACAAATGTTTTTGTGCAGAAATAAATCACAGGCAGGAAATACTTTAAAACCGGGGCATTCACGAACGGTCCCTGCCATCCACCGAGGAAGAAGGTCACCATCAGGGCGCTGGCCGCCAGCATGTGTCCGTATTCAGCCAGATAGAACAGGGCGAATTTCATGGAGCTGTATTCCATCTGGTAACCTGCAACGAGTTCGTTTTCGCATTCGGTAAAATCGAAGGGGGTACGGCCTGTTTCAGCGAAGATTGCGATTAAAAAAATAACGAAGGCAAGGGGCTGGGTGAAACAGAACCACTTGGGGATGAAACCGAACCAGTAACCCCCCTGAAATTCCACGATGTCCATCAGACTCATGGAACCGGTCGTCATGACGACGCCGATGAGCGCGAGGCCTGCGGCCAGTTCATAGCTGATCATGACGGCCGATGCGCGCACACCACCCAGAAGGGCGTATTTGTTGTTTGAGCCCCATCCGGCCATGATGAGTCCATAAATCCCGATGGATGAAATTCCGAAAACAATCAGCATGGCCACGTTAACATCGGCAATGACACCGCGATTCGCGTTTGCGAGGGTAAAGTTGTATACCCGGCCGCCAATTTCCATCGTCGCCGGCCAGATAACATTTCCGAAAGGAATCACAGAAAAGGTCATTAAGGCCGCGGCGACGAACACGATAGGGGCGAGGATATATACGCCTTTATTGGCTCCCGTTACGGTTACCTCTTCCTTCATGAACATTTTGATGCCGTCTGCGATCGGCTGCAAAAGGCCCTGCCAGCCCACCCGGTTGGGACCGTAGCGTTCCTGGAAGAAACCCAGAAATCGCCTTTCCACAAGGGTGAGATATGCCAGAATCAGCATGAAAAGGGCAAAGAATACCCCTATTTTTACCAGGATTAAAATAACTGAAGCCACCAGATCCATATTCGATTCAGGCATGGTCGTAACGTCTTCCCAATTTGAGTTTGTGCTGCGTTTCCCTTATTTATGTTTTGGACCTTCTTCTTGACGATCCTCTTATTTATATCCCCCTTAGCGGTCCACTTCCGCCAATACCAGATCCACGCTGGAGAGCGCCGCCACCATGTCGGAGAAGAGCTTCCCTTCACACATCTTGGGCAGAGACTGGAGATTGACAAACGTGGGGGCGCGTACTTTCATGCGGAAGGGCTGCGCGGTGCCGTCACTGACGATATAGAAACCGAGCTCGCCCCGGGGCGCCTCAATCGCCATATACACTTCTCCCGCCGGCGGCTTGAGGGCGCCTTTCATGGTTACACTGTGATCGCCTTCGGGCAGACTTTCCAGAGCCTGGCGGATGATTTCGTTGCTCTGGCGCATTTCCATCATGCGAACGCGGTAGCGGTCATAGGCGTCGCAGCCGTGATAAACGGCGGGCTTGAAATCAAACTTGTCGTAGCCCGAATACGGCTGATTCTTCCGCAAATCCCAATCGATGCCTGCGGCTCTCGCCATGGGGCCGGAAATGCCCAGTTTGATACAGTCTTCCGCTGAAAGATAGCCCACACCCTGGGTGCGGCTCTTCCAGATCTTGTTTTCCGTCAAAAGCGTTTCATATTCATCCACGCGCGGCGGAAATGCTTTCACAAATTTCATGCATTCATCCCGGAATTCCGGGGGGAGATCCTTTGACATGCCGCCGATGCGGAAAAACGAGGGGGTGAGGCGTGAGCCGGTGATCATCTCCAGAAAAAAGAGAATCTGTTCCCGTTCCCGTACCATAAAAAAGAACGGGGTCATGGCGCCCAGATCGTGAGCGTTGGCGCCCGCCCAGAAAAGATGGCTGGAGATGCGGCTGAGTTCGGTGAGGATCACCCGGATGTACTGCCCCCTCGGCGGCACCTCGATTCCCAGGAGTTTTTCTACAGTCAGGCAATAGCCCAGGTTGTTCGACGCCCCGGCCATATAATCCAGCCGGTCTGTCAGGGGGATAACCTGATGATACGTTCTGTTTTCTGCAATTTTCTCGATGCCGCGGTGAAGATATCCGAGATGGGGAACCACCTTGACGACTGTTTCGCCGTCCAGTTCCACAACCGCCCGGAAGACGCCATGGGTGGAGGGGTGCTGCGGCCCCATATTGATTTCCATGGTT
>Ga0163209_1000950_pt1 | contig 12649 bp, 9 predicted proteins | sample Kivu_160m_FD_113538 | JGI IMG/M metagenome (GOLD analysis project Ga0163209, IMG submission 113538) | Freshwater microbial communities from Lake Kivu, Western Province, Rwanda to study Microbial Dark Matter (Phase II) - Kivu_160m | ecosystem: Environmental > Aquatic > Freshwater > Lake ... | reverse complement strand
GGCCAATCCTGTGTACTGCGGGTCGGCCGGATGCTCCGTTTGGCAGCAGATGAGCGGCAGCGGCAAGTGGACAATCAAGGCGTTTGTGCGGGGTGAAGAGACAACGCTTGTTGCCAATGACACCGATGCCTATCACCCGCACGCCGTAGCCGAATCATCGGCCGCAAGCCCTTCGATAGATCGTATTCGTCTCCATCTTCTTTACACAGCCGGAGTTACGTTCGAGGTAGATTCGGGCGTCTACGATACTGGTGAAACCAGGTATTCGCAGTTCGACTTCGACGTCTCCAATGCCGGGAGCGACGCGACCCAGGCCAACAACGGAGCGAAGCTAATGCGCAAGGAGGGGTCGGATTCGCTCTTTGCCACGTACACGGACGCTGACGGCTCGGTGATGTACGCCTCATCAGCAGCGGGTGACTCCTGGATACGGGAGATAGTGGCCACCGACCGGAGCTATCCGGCGATTGCCACGGATTCGACCGGCAAGCGCTGGGTCGTTGCGCAGACGGGCGGCGGTTCCATGCCCATGGCGCAGTATCTCTACTACCAGAGCGGCGGGTCGTGGACCCCGCAGACCTTGTATTCTGTCTTCGCCCCGCTCGGTCCGGCCAGCCTGGCCGGGGCCTCGTCCACGACGACCGGCATCGCTTATGCCGCTTTCAAGGTTCTCGACGTGTCGGAGCTCATCGTCCTCACCAAATTCGACGGGACGAACGTAGCCGCGTGTACGCTTGCCACCGGCTCGGGCTTCGGTGACCCAGCGGTTACGGTCGAGCCCTACACAGCGGATTCCGACCACGTGCACGTGACCTGGGAGGACGCAGGCGTCATCAAGTACCGCATGGATACCGACGGCCGGAGTTCGGCCATCGCCAACAACTGGACCGCAGTGGTCACGCTGTCCGATGCCCAGGCGACGTCGCATCATCCGGTCATCAGCGCCGACCGCGACCGGATCGTCGCGGCCTGGGCGCAGGGCGCTACCGCCGACATCTACGCCCGCCAGCGCTCGACCGACAGCACCTACAACAACTGGGAAGCAGCGCTCAACCTGAGCAATACGGCAAGCGATGCGTCGGACTGGCCCGTCATCGCGCTGGGCGACACGGTTGTGGTGGCTTGGCAGGAAGCCCGCACCGGCGGCTCCGACTTCGACATCCTCGCCTGCATCGACTTCGGCGACACTCTGAACATCGCGGACAACGCGACCGTATCCCGCTACCCGCACGTCCTCTTCCAGAACAAGGCTTCGGGCGACACGTGCATACCCTACCTGCATACAGTCTTCTCTGAGGCGCCGGAAGCCGAGTATTACGAGGTCGCCTACAACAAGCTCAACCTGAAGCAGGCCTCGGGCGAAGGGCAGCAGAGCGCAAGCTCGACGCCGGTACCGGCGAAGGCGTCGCTGGCTGCCTGCCGGCCCAACCCGTTCCGGGACCGGACCCAGATCAACTACGCGTTGCCGACCGCAGGCAACGTCAGCCTGCGGGTGTACGACGCCACGGGCCGGACCGTGCGGACCCTGGCAAGCGGGCACCAGAAGGCTGGCTCCTACTCGGTGACCTGGGATTCGAAAGACAACCGTGGCCGGCAGGTAGCGCGCGGCGTCTACTTCTACCGTCTTGCCACACCGGGCTTCCGGTCGGTGAAGAAGGCGGTGGTGACGAGGTAGGCGCTGGAGAAAGGCAAAGGTAGAGGTTGAGGTAGAGAGACAGAAAGTAGAACGAGACCTCCGGGGCGGGCGAGAGCCCGCCCCGGCAATCGTGCTGCGCCTCAAGGCTGGATACGTGGTCGTATCCAAGCCGCCGGGCAGGTTTTCGGACGTATCTGCTTGTGGCTTGGGGACTTGGGCGCAAAGAGGCGAACTCGACCCCGCACCCCGGGAGCAGCCTACCGGACTATCTCCGAGTTTGCCGTGGAGGTGGCCCCGGAAGTTGCCGTCCAACCAGTCTCCAAAGCCGTCCCGGGAGGTCCGCCGTCGATGGTCTCCAGAGGAACTCCGTCAGGAGCGAGGGGAGGAGTGGGGACGGGAGCTTGGGCCGAAGCCGGGCGATGCGCGGAGCAGGGCGCTCCGGCCGGCGCTCGGTGAGCGGCTACCGGATACGCTCTGTAGAGAACTCCTCCCGCAACTCTGCCGAGAGCTTCCCCGAGAGCCTCCTGAGGTGCTTCGGATTCCCGATTGCCGAACTACGATTGGCGGAACGGCACGGGAGTCAGCGGGTCGAAGGTCAAGAGGCGGGCGGTCAGGCGTCGCGTTCGAGACGAGCGTGCCAGTGAAAGGAGTTGAGCACGAGCGGGTCGAAGTGGTGGCCGAGGAAGCCGAGGACAAGGTCGAGGAGGGAGGAGGGAGGAGCGAGGAGGGAGGAAGAAGGAGGCGGGGCGAGCGTGGCGATTTCGGCGGCGGGGGTGTAGAGCAGGAAGGCGAGGGTGTCGAGGGCGGCGGGTTCGAGGCGAGTCAGGCTTGCGGAAACCGGGGACAGTCCCTCGGAGCGCTCCACGCGCGGGACAGTCCCCGTTTTCCTGGTGTCCTTTTGTTCGTCGGCGCAGCGCGGGCAGATGATGCCGCCGCGGCCTGAGTCGAAGTAGGACGGGCGCTGGCTCTCAATTGGGCGGCGGCAGATAAGACAGCGGCGAAGTTCGGGCCGGAATCCGAGGAAGCTTGCGGCCTTGAGCAAGAAGGAGCAGACAAGCGCGGAGTAGGGAGAAGGGTAGTGGGAGGAGGGAGGGGTGAGGTCTGAGGAGGGAGGACCCGGGGGGAAGGACTCGAGAGTTGACAGGTAGTTGAGCAGGAGCCGGTAGAGCTGTGGGCTGGGGTCGTGGGGTTGGGTGACGCGCAGGACGAACTCGGACATCTGCTCCGCGGCAAGGAACCGTTCGGTCTGCTGTACGAGCGCCGAGTAGGAGTGGACCAGTTCGGCATCGGAGAGAGTGTACAGGTCGCGCGTTTCACGGAGGTAGTAGATGATGCGCGACTGCACGAAGATGTCGATCGCCGCCCCGAACCTGCTTCGGAGCCGGCGCGCACCCTTGGCGAGGCAATTGACTTTGCCGCGTTCGAGCGTGAAGAAGGTTACGAGTTTGGACGACTCGTGGTAATCGCGGACCCGGAGGCAGATGGCCTCGGACCTAACGATTCGTCGCATAGGGTCAGACTGGAGTTCCTACCACTAAGACACAAAGGCACAAAGGTCCGGAAAAGGAGTCGCTCAGTCCTCTGCTCTGTCTCGGACTTGGTGTCTTGGTGTCTTTGTGGTGGATATCCGTTAGTCTTCGGAGCGGATTTCGCCAACGAGTTCTTCGAGCAGGTCTTCGAGCGAGACAATGCCGGTAACCTGGTTGCCTGCGCCCTCGACGACCGCGAGGTGTTCGCCGCGGCGCTGCATTAGGCGCAGGACTTCCATTGCGCGGTCGTTTTCGCCGACCCGCGGTATCTTGCGGACGCGCCAGGCCGGTGCCGCGAGCAGGTCCTTCGCCACGATGACGCCGGTGATGTTGGCGAGCGTTCCCTGGAATACCGGGATGCGCGAGAAGCCATGCTGGTTGATGACCGCGAGCACGTCGTTCAGGCCTGCGTCGTGAGGCACGGCTTCGACCCGTGCAAGGGGGATGCTGACTTCCGAGACTCTCATGGCCGAGAAGCGGAAGAGCCGGGAGACCATTTCGGTGACAAGCTTGGCCGAGCCGGACTCGGCGTCGCGCTTCCGCAGGGCGGCGAGGAAATCCTGCCGGGTGAGAGTGAATCGCTGGCCGGTGCGGGTTACCGGACCGAGAAGGAGCCGGGCGATGCCGGAGAGGATGAGACCAGCGGGGGCGAACGCGACGCGGCTGAAGGACAGCGGCAGCACGGTCTGCCGCAACCAGCGGTCGGGAAACGCCTGGGCGATAGCCTTGGGTACGTAATCCCCGAGGATGATCGTGAGGCCGACGACCAGGACGACGGCGACGGTGGCGTAGGCCGGTCCGTAGCGCGCCGCGAAGAAGCGCGAGAAGAGCACAGCGGCAAAGACGTTGCAGAGATTGGCGCCGACGAGCGTATCGACGACCGTGGTCTCGCGTCGGTCGAGAAACTGGAGTGCCACCTTGGCGCCGGCGATGTTGTGGCTCGCCCAGTTGGTCAGACGAATCCAGTTGGCCCGATAGAGCGCAGTCTCGGAACCGGAGTAGAAGCCGCTGGCGAGAATCAGCAGGAGGCCGAGCAGTAGTTCCATCAGCTGGCAGTGGTCAAGCGATCCAGTGCCCAGGTGATGCAGTGCAGGCCGGTGACGTTCTGACGTCGGCACTTGACCACTTGACTACTCGATCGCTCGGCCGTTGTCCTCATCTCTTCTTCTTTATCAGGACCTTTTCGAGCTTGGGCCCGACGGTCTCCTTCACGGTGATCTCCAGCATGCGGTGGGTGATGGTGTCGCCCTCGCGCGGGAGTCGGCCGAGTCGGTCCTGGACGAACGCCGACAGACGTTCGTGACCGAGTCCGGTGAAAGCACGGCGGAACAGCCGATTGAGCGTGGCCAGGTCGATTTCACCGTCAACCAGGTAGCTGCGCTCGTCGAGTTTGGAATAGGGCAGTTCCTCGATCACGTCGTGCTCGTCGATGATCTCGCCGAACACGGCTTCGAGGAGGTCTTCAAGTGTAACCAGTCCCGAGGTCTGGCCGAACTCATCAACCAAGACCGCGATGTGCGAGCCCTTGCGGCGCAGTTCGTCGAGCAGTGGGGGCAGGTGTTTCACCTCCGGCACGAAGAACGCCGGGCGGCAAAGGGTGCAGACCGGCGCGCTCGGGTCAGAGGCTCCGAGCAGGTCCTTGGCATAGACGGTGCCGCTGATATGGTCAATCGTTTCGCGGTAGACCGGGACGCGGGAAAAGCCGGCGTCGCGACAGGTGGCAGTCGCCTCGCGGATGGTCATGTTCTCGGGCACGGCGACGATATCAATGCGCGGGGTCATGACTTCGGATACGGTTCGTTTCTCGAGCCCGACGAGATTGGTCAGGATCTCCTCTTCCGACCCGAAGATCACCTCGCGCTGCTTGCCGACGTCAATCATCGTGTGGAGTTCGTCGTCGGACAGCATGGTCGGCACGTGTTGCTTCGGAATCAGGCGGTGACTGGCCCTCATGAGTAACGCCGTGAAGGGCAGCAGCACTACCTGTGCTACTCGGACAGGTCCGGCGACCCAAGGCGCGAAGGAGCCCGGATTGCGGCTCGCCGTAACCTTGGGTGTGACTTCACAGAAGATGAGCAGGACCACCGTCATTGCGATGCCGCCGACGCCAAGCAGCAGCGCTTCGCTCGCGCCGCTGCGTTGGGCCACGGCGAGGAGCGCAAGAGTGAAGACACCGGATGCGGCGGTGTTTACGATCAGGTTGCCGAGCAGGAGCGTGCCGAGCAGGCGACCGGGATCGGCGAGCAGGCTGTCCACGCGGCGGGATGCCTGGGGATGGCTGGTCTTGAGTTCTTCGCGTTTGCCGGGGGAGAGTGAGAAGAGGGCGGTCTCCGAACCGGAGAAGAAGGCGGAACAGACGAGCAGGAGGATGATGGCGACGAGATACCAGAGCATGTCTCAGGAGAATGCAGAAGTCAGAATGCGGAAGTCAGAATGCAGAGAGTGGGAGGTGCGACGTGGAGGGGGGCGATCGGCAGCTTCTGCGGGAGAGCCGGGGTCGGTCATGAATTCAGGTAGCGTCCGTAGAGCGGTTCCATCTCGCGGTGGGTGAAACCGAAAAGGTGGAGCAGGCCGTGGAGGACGAGGCGGCGGAGTTCAGAGGAGTATGAGACGCCGTATTCACGCGCCTGGGCCCGGGCCCGGTCGCGGGAGACATAGACCTCGCCGAGCAGACGCGGTTCGCCCGGGACCCGGGACTCGTCGCTGTTGAACGAGATGACGTTGGTCGGCCGGTCGCGCTTCAGGAACCGGCGGTTCAGCACCCGTATCTGCCGGTCATTGACGAAAATGAAGTTGACCACCGACGCATCGGGCTTGAGATCACGTACTACCAGTCGGCAGAGCCGTCGGATGTCGGCGCGCAGGCGGCTGTCCTGCGTGCCGTAGATGTCAGGACGCATCGGTCCCCGGGTCCTGCCTGTTCTCGTACGCCCGGATGATGCGCGAGACGAGCGGCGGCCGGACTACGTCGGCGTCGGTGAGGCGGACAATGCTGATGCCGGTAACTCCGGTCAGCCGTTCGACCGCCTCAATCAAACCGGAGGCGTGGACCGCGGCGAGGTCGATCTGGGTGATGTCGCCGGTGACAATCGCCTTGGAGTTCCAGCCGAGCCGCGTCAGGAACATCCGCATCTGCGTTGAGGTCGTGTTCTGGGCTTCGTCGAGGATGATGTAGGCGTCAGAGAGGGTTCGGCCCCGCATGAACGCGAGCGGTGCGACCTCGATGACTTCCTGCTCGATCAGGCGCTGGACCCGCTCCATCGGCATCATGTCGAACAGGGCGTCGTAGAGGGGTCGCAGGTAGGGGTCCACTTTCTCCTTGAACGTACCCGGCAGGTAGCCGAGCGATTCGCCCGCCTCGACCGCGGGCCGGGTGAGGATGATGCGGCTGGAGTGGCCCGAGACGAGGGATTCGAGCGCGGCGGCGACCGCGAGATAGGTCTTGCCGGTGCCAGCCGGCCCGACCGCGAGGATGATATCGTTGCGCTGAATCGCCTGCAGATAGATGCGCTGGTTGTGCGTCTTGGCGAAGATGGCCTTGCGCGGAGTGCGGATAGCGAGTACTTCCGGCTCGCCTTTGGCGGCGCCGGGCTCGCGGCTGCGGCGGAGCCGGTCCACTTCAGCGTTAATCAGTTCCGGGCTCAGCGGTTCGCCCCGGCGTACGCGGGCAAGCAGCCGGTCGAGCAGCCCCATCAGTTCCGACTCCTCGGCCTTGGGCCCGGAGAGCATGATGCGGCCATCGCGCACGACTATCGCCGTCTTGTAGTGCTTGGCGAGGGTCGTCAGGTTGACGTCGGCCGGGCCGAGCAGGGCGAGCGGATCAACGTCCTCGACCGAAATCGAATGGCTGCAGCTTGCGTCCTGCTTCATTTGTCTCCGCGAGGGGAACCAGTAGCTATGTCCAACGGCTAGGCTATTGTAGGCGGTCAATCCGCCTTAGTCAAGCCGACGCGGCTTGACCAGCGGCCGGGTTTGGGGTAACTTGCCTGCGGATGCTGCGAGCCCGAGCCCCCCGACCGGTGCGACGTTGCCCATGGCCCGAGGGCAACGAGCAGATGATTCGCTACCACGACACAGAGTGGGGAGTCCCGCTCCATGACGACCGGAGGCTATTCGAGTTTCTCGTGCTGGATGCGTTTCAGGCCGGTCTGAGTTGGGCGATTGTGCTGAAGAAGCGCGAGGCGTTCCGGAGGGCGTTCGACGACTTCGACCCGCGCAGAGTGGCGAAGTACGATGACAGAAGAGTGAAGGCGCTGCTGGCGGATGCCGGCATCATCCGCAACCGGGTGAAGATAGAGGCCACGATTGCCAACGCACGGGCGTTTCTCGCGGTGCAGCGCGAGTTCGGCAGCTTTGACCACTTCATCTGGCAGTTCACAAGAGGCAGGACGAAGAAGAACCGGTGGCGCACGCTCAAACAGCTTCCCGCGCGCAGCGCGGAGTCGGATGCGATGAGCAAGGACCTCAAGGAGCGCGGTTTCCGCTTCGTCGGTTCGACTATCTGCTATGCCTTCATGCAGGCGGCGGGGATGGTCAATGATCACCTGCTTGGGTGCTTCAGGTACAAAGAAGTCTAGGGAGCAGGGAGTGCGAGAGGAGGGAGGAGTTGAGAAATGACTGAGAAGCCGCATCGCCGACTGACAGTCTGGAACAAAGCCATGGACTTCGTTGTTCAAGTCCACAGCGCCACCAGCCGGTTTCCGGCTTCCGAGAAGTTTGGGTTTGTATCGCAGATGCGTCGGGCGGCTCTTTCAATACCAAGCAACATAGCGGAAGGCGCAGCGAGGAAGGGACCCAGAGAATATGTCCGTTTCCTGTACACTGCTCGAGGGTCTTTGAGCGAGCTAGATACACAGATCGAGGCCGCCGCGCGGCTTCGGTATCTGTCGCCCAAAACAGCGGGCGATCTCCAGGAGAGACTCGACGAATTGAGCAGGATGTTGAATGGTCTGATTGGTGCATTGTCGCGGGATGACTGAACTCCTCCCTCCTCTCTCCTCCCTCACTCTCTTTCCAAGTCGGGCCATGTCCTACAACGCCGGCGTCCTCGTTCGCGGCAAGGACGCTCTGCTGATGGACCCGGGTCTGTTCCCTGACGAAATGGACCTGCTGCGCGCCCGCATCTTCGAGCGGGGCGCGAGTCCGAAGTACCTCGTCGTGACTCACAGCCATTGGGACCACGTTCTGGGGCCCGAATACTTCCCGGATGTGCCGGTGGTTCAGCAGCAAGAGAGCGTCGGGGTTCTTGCAGAGCACCATGCGCGCATTGAGCATCAGGTCACCGAGTGGGAGCGGCAGGCGGGCGTCCAGCGCGACATGCCCTTCCTGATGCACGAACCGGACCAGACCTTTGCTGACCGGCTTGAGCTTCAGCTTGGGGATAGGACAATCGAACTGCTCCACACGCCGGGGCACGCGCCTGAGCAACTGGTTGTCTACGATCCGAACGAGGCCGTGCTCTGGGCAGCGGATATGCTGAGCGACATAGAGATTCCATTCGTGATGCACAACCTGAAGGCGTACCGCCAGACGCTGGACCGACTCGCGCGACTCGACGTCGCAGTACTCGTGCCGGGGCACGGCCAGCCCGCCGGTGGTCAGGTCGAGATCAAAGCCCGGCTTGACGCCGACCGCGCGTACCTTGCTGAACTCCAGCGCCGGGTGGAAGCTGCGGTCGCGGCCGGGCGCAGCGCGGCGGAGACTCTCTCAGCCTGTGCGGACGTGACGTACCAGAACCGCGACCGTAACGAAGAGGCACACCGGCTCAATGTCGAAACCGCCTTCATCGAGCTCGGCGGAGCGCCCGACCCCGGACATCCGGGCTGGAACCGATTCCAGTAGGACGACATGGAAGCCACGAAAGCACGAAAGACACGAAACGAATGCGCCCGGAGAGAATCATCTTTGTTTCATCCGGCTTCGTGTCTTCGTGGCTGTCAATCTCGGGATTCGGGTAGACCGCGATGAGATTCCTCGGCACGCTGATCAACGTCGGGGCGGTGATTGCGGGCAGCCTTGTGGGTCTCTTCTTTCATGCCCGCCTGCCGAAGCGATTCACGACCGTTGCGTTCCAGGGCATTGGCCTGTTCACGCTCTTCATCGGGTTCACGATGGCCGCGAAGACCAAGAGCCTGCTGGTGCTTGTCTTCTCGATCGTACTGGGTGCGGTGACCGGCGAGTTGCTCGACATAGACCGGCTGCTCAACCGCTTCGGGGAATGGCTGAGGACAAGGATGGAAAAGAGGGACTCTTACCACAAAGACACCAAGGCACAAGGAGAGGGTACTCCGGAGTCCGGACCTTCGCGTCTTGGTGACTTGGTGGTAGACAATCCTGTTCCTGACCGGAGCCGGTTTGCCGAGGGACTGGTGACGGCGTTCCTGCTCTTCTGCATGGGCTCGATGACCGTGCTCGGCGCAATTGAGGAGGGCCTGGGCGGCAAGCCGAACCTGCTCGCGGCCAAGTCAGTGCTCGACGGGTTTGCGTCGCTGGCGCTGGCGGCGTCGCTCGGCATCGGCGTGCTCTTCTCGGTCATACCGCTCTTCATCTATCAGGGCGGGTTGACTCTGCTTGCCGGTTCGCTTCACGCCGTGATGTCGGACGCGGTAGTCAACGAGATATCGGCCGCCGGGGGCTTGATTCTTATCGGATTGGGTATTACTATACTCGAAATAAAGCAGCTCAAGGTTCTTAACATGCTGCCCGCGCTCGTATACGCCGGTCTGCTGGCGGCGGTGTTCATGAGAAGTTAGCAGTCAGGAGTTAGCAGTTAACAGAGGAGTTCCAGGATGAGGCGTCACGTACTCGGAGTAGTGTTGCTGTTGGCGGCAATGGCGGTCGCGAAGCCAGTCAGGTTCGCGATACTCGGGGACCGGACCGGCGGCCACCAGGACAGCATCCACGAGAAGATAGTCGCCGAGGTCGTCCAGGCCAAGCCCGAGTTCGTAATCACCGTGGGTGACCACATCGAGGGCTACCAGCAGACCGATACGCTGAAGCTCGACGAGGAGTGGCAGGAGTACCAGGCGATCGTGGCGCCGCTCAAAGTGCCGTTCTACTACACGCCCGGGAATCACGATATCACCTATGACAACGCCCTCGGCACCTACGAACGATACGCTGGCAAGCCCTACTACTCCTTCGACTACAAAGGCCTGCACTTCATCGTGCTGGACGCAAGCCGCTGGGAGTCGAGTGACCAGTTGCCGGCCGAGCAGCTCGACTGGCTGGCCGCGGACCTTGCCGAGAACCAGAAGGCCAAGTTCACCCTGGTCTTCTTCCACAAACCGTTCTGGACCGCCTCGGTGGCGGAAGGCAAGCCGGATACGCTGCACAGCCTGTTCAAGACCCATGGCGTTGACGCCGTGTTCAACGGTCACAACCACTACTACTACAGCACGACCTTCGACGGCATCAAGTACACCGCGGTCGGCAGCTCCGGTGGCGAAACCGAGCCGGGGCCGACCGGCATCCTCTATCAATGGACGCTGGTGACCGTGGACGACAAGAAGGGCATGACCATCGAGCCAATACTGCTCGGCGGCGAGAAGCGGACGTGGGACGACGTAACCTGGGCCCACATCCAGTCCGTGGGCCGGAACGAACTCGCCGGACTCAGGTTCCGAAAGCCGGTGCTCGTCGGCGATGACCTGACGGCGGCCGACACCGTGACGCTCGTCGTCAAGAACCAGCCATTTGAGACTCCGCTCGAGGACACGCTGCGCTGGGATATGCCAACTAGCTGGAGCGTCTCGCCGATGACCGCTGCAGTCAGCGTGGCGCCTGGCTCCGAGGCAGAGTACCGGTTCGCCGTGGCCGGGCAGGGGCGCCCGTTTCCGGCACCCACGCTGACGCTCAGACTCCCCTACGCCAAGGGGAAGTCATGCCCGGTGAAGGTTGCCCTCGACGTAGCCCGCACCGCCCATTGCAGCTTCGTCAAGAAGGCACCGGTGCTTGACGGCAAGGTCAGCGAGAAACTCTGGCAGCAGCCGGTCACGCACCTCTTCACCAACGACAGCGAGGCGATGAAGACCGACTCGGTCCGGTTCTACTTCGCGGCCGACTCCGCTAACCTGTACCTCGCCGCCGTCTGCTTCGACCCCAATCCCGAGAGCGTCAGTGTCAATGCCACCGAGCGCGACCGGGGCGTGCACCTCGATGACTGCGTCGGCTGGTTCCTGCTGCCCGATACGTCAAAGGGCACCATCTACCAGGTCTACTTCAACCCGAACGCGGTCGTGCTCGACCAGAAGATCGCGGTCAGCCCGGAAGGGAAAATGGACGTGGACATGGCCTGGACGGTCGACGTTGATGTGAAGGCAGCGAAGGGAAAGGATTCCTGGTCGGTCGAGGCGAAGCTGCCGCTCGCCCAGTTCGGCGTCGGCGCGAAGCCGGGCGATGCCTGGGGCGTCAACTTCCGGCGCAAGCAACCCGGCCGGAGGGCCAGCGCCGACTGGCAGCCCATCTCCTACGACCCGCACGGATTGGGTCTCTTGCAGATCAAGTAGAGCCGCTTGGCAAGCGAAGCAGGGGCGCTTTCGCGCCCCTGCCGCTCATCGTGCGGACGTAGTCTTGACCTACATCGCAGCCATCCGGGTTTCGTTAGTGGCAGTTCGCTGGTTCAGACTCGACCTCTGCCGGCTACACAAGTCCTTCGCTGCACACAATGCGTGGCACCACTTGGGATACCGTCTTGGCTGCCGAACTGCGGTCGCGCCGACCAAGCCCATGCTGTTCGTACAACTCGCGAAGGGAGCGTTCCAAATCCTCACCGGATACACTGTTCCGTCGCAGCCGGTTCAGTTCCTTCCGTAGAGCCGCAGTTAGAGTGGTAGCGCAGAATGCTTGCTCCAGCAGGTTCAGTCGCGTCTTCGCGTCCTCGTCCTCCGTAGCGCTGAACATCATCCTGATCTCGCGCTGCACATACCGCTGCGCGTGCGTCAGCGAGACCGAATATCGCCGCTCGGCTTCTCGCTGCTTGACTTCCTCCGCAAACCGCCGCGCGACGTGCGCAACTCGGGCGTTGAATCCCTCGGGGCGAGCAGCCTGAGCTGCGGTTCGTTCGCACCTGATGGCCGAAAGGACCCGTGGCAGGTCACGCGAAACGACGACTCCTTCCGAGTCGACAAGATACAACTGCCGGAACTCTGCTGCCTGGCACATCACATACGTGCCTTTGGTGACTGCCGCAAGCGACGACCTGATTCCGCTGCGCAGGGAGGCGATGCGAGCGAACTCCGATGGGTCATCACGCTGCAGCCGGCGCAGCATTTCCTCAGCCTCGTTCAGGTCCATCGGTTCCTCACCCGCCGGGTCGAACATCGAAAGCTGGTCGGCACTCGCTTGATAGATGGCATACATCGCCTGGACGTTGAGGCGCTCAGTCTGGTCGAGTATTGCTGAGTCCTCGCCGATTGTGTCGTGTATCTCCTGAATCCGGTTGTGGAGGATGTTCTTGAGCCCCAGTTGCTGGTCGAGCCCGGTT
>Ga0163209_1000946_pt1 | contig 12667 bp, 9 predicted proteins | sample Kivu_160m_FD_113538 | JGI IMG/M metagenome (GOLD analysis project Ga0163209, IMG submission 113538) | Freshwater microbial communities from Lake Kivu, Western Province, Rwanda to study Microbial Dark Matter (Phase II) - Kivu_160m | ecosystem: Environmental > Aquatic > Freshwater > Lake ... | reverse complement strand
GTACAATGCTGCCCTCATGCAAAAGCTCGAACAGAAGATGCAGGCGCTGGAAGTTGAGATAGCGGACCACCGGAAAGCCGAGGAGGCCCTGGCAAAAAGCGAGGAACAATACCGCCATCTTTTCGATACCATGGACCAGGGCGTGATATGCTGGGCCGAAGGCAGGGTGATATCGGCTAACCCGGCGGCGGCCAGGATACTGGGCATGGAAGACAAAGACCTGCTGGGACGGACCATAGCCGATCCCATATGGAAGGCCTTCCATGAGGACGGGAGCGACTTCGCTGCCGAAGATTTTCCCGTAACCGTGGCGATCAAAACCGGCAGGCCTGTGCGGGAAGTGACCATGGGGTTTCTCAGCGGCAGGGATGATAAATCCCACTGGATACGCATGAGCGCGATGCCCCAATTCCAACCCGGTGAAGACACTACCTATCAGGTCTACGCCACCCTTGATGATATCACCGACCGGTTTTTCGCCTTCAAGGCGCTGCAGGAGAGCGAGTCGAGCATTACGGCCATCCTTGAAAATACCCGGGACGCCATATGGTCCATTGACCGCGATTTCCGCCTAATCGCAGCCAACAGTGCCGCGCGAAGGCTCTATGTAATGATTTACGGCGCCAACCCGATGGAAAACGTGGACGTGCGCTCTGCCATGCAGATGGAAAATAGGGATTTCTGGTCCGGGATAGGGCAGCGCGTATTCAAAGGCGAACACTTGAAATTTGAAAGACACTATGATGAGGGGCCGAATGACCTGGAATTTTCACTCAGTCCCATTGTTTCACCTACCGGCCGTATTACGGGTGTTTCCTGTTTCGCCAGGGATATCACAGGACGAATTAGCGCAGAGCAAAGGTTAAAAAAGAGCGAGGAGCTCTTTCGCAAGGCGGTACAGAGCACCACCGACATCGTCTGGGAATGGGACATCGGAAGCGGCCAGGTAGCGTGGTACGGGGACATCGACGGTATGCTGGGATATGACCGCAATGAATTCCCTCGCACATTGGAAGCATGGGGAAAAGCGCTGCATCCGGAAGATCATGAACGTGTCATGGCGGCGCTCGATCATCATGCCGAAAGTGGTGAACCTTATAACGTCGAGTACCGCATCATACGCAAAGACGGATCGCTGCGCAACTGGATAGACCGCGGATTGGTGATCTATGATGAAAAAGGCAAGATCAGCCGCTCTGTAGGAGCCTGTGTCGATATAACGGAACACAGGCAATCCGAAGCCCTGGCCAAGATCCGCCGCGACCTGGCCTTGAAACTGGCCGGGCGTATAGACAGGGAGACGGCGCTCAGAAACTGCCTGGACGCAGCTATCGAGATCTCAGGATTCGACACCGGCGCGATCTTTATCCGTGATGAGAAGAGCGGCGATTTCAATGTCGCATGCCATCACCATGCCTCGGCATATCTGATAGAACACTACTCCATCATGAAGGCCGATTCTGCTGATGCACGACTCATCAGCAAAGGCCGGCCACACTACATAACAGCCAGGGAGTTCACACCGCCTTTTGAGGAACGGCTCAGGCCTGAGGGACTGACATTTGACGCGATGGTACCGGTCGTTTACCAGGGACGGGTTATAGCCAGCCTGAGTATCTTTTCTCATACGCAAAATAATCTGCCCCTCATAATCCGCGATTCACTGGAAACGATAGCCGCCGATATCGGCATTATCATAGACCGTCTATCGTCCAGGCAGGCGCTGCAGGCCAGCGAGGAGAAATACCGGCTGGTGGTGGAAAACGCACGCGAGGCCATCTTTATAGCACAGGACGGTATGCTGAAATTTGCCAACCAGAATACCGCCAGCATGATAGATTACCCGCCAAAAGACCTGTCCTCAAAACCTTTCATTGATTTCATCCACCCGGATGACAGGGAGTTTGTTATCGAAAGGCACCTGCGCCGCCTCAAGGGTGAAATATTCGAGGAAACATATCCTTTCCGCGTGGTCAGGAGCGGCGGCCAGGTGCGCTGGGTAGAGATACAGGCGGTTTTGATACAGTGGGAGGGACGGCCGGCCACACTCAATTTCATCACAGATATCACCGAGCGCAGGCAATCGGAGGAACGCGGCAGGATACGCCGTGACCTGGCTATATCCTTTATCGGTATAACCGACATTGAAACGGCCAGCAGGCTTTGCCTCGATGCCGCCATCAATATATCAGGCTTCGATTCGGGAGTTGTCTATTTACATGATGAAGATACCGGCGATTTCCGGGCAACTTGCTATCGCGGCATAACCCCCGCACTGGTAGAGGAGTTGTCGGTCCTGCCGGCCGGCACCAGTTGGTCCCGCCTGCTCATGAAAGGCCTGTCCCTCTACGCGAAGAGCGAGGAATTCGCACCGCCCTTTAACGAAGTATTGAGGCCGGAGGGCCTGTCTTTCACCGCAACCATACCTGTGCTGCACGGGGAGCAGGTTCTGGCCTCCCTGGGTGTTTATTCGCATACCGTTGACAATATGCCCGATGTTATCCGCAATTCACTGGAGGCCATAGCAGCCGATATAGGTATTATGATCGAACGTATACGTACCAGGCAGGAGCTGAAGAGCAGCAACGAGCGTTACCAGATTATAGCCGAGAATACCGGCGACGTCATCTGGTCTATGGACAAGATGCTGCGCTATACATATTTCAGCCCGTCTGTAATCGGTCAGCGGGGCTATACACCGCAAGAGATGCTGCAGTTTAAAATAGAACAGGTCGTCGCACCCTCATCTATCGAGCCGGTAATTAGCGGAGTAGCAAGTGCCATATCGCAACTTGAGAGCGACCCGGGCAGCGGCCCGGTCACATATACGGGGGAGATGGAGGTCTTCTGTAAGGATGGTTCGACCATATGGACCGAGACATCATTCACGGTTACCGGCGATGAGCGGGGAAAATTCAACGGCTTGATCGGCATATCGCGGGACATAACGAAGCGCAGGCGGGCAGAGAAAGCGCTGATCGAGAGCGAAATAAAATACCGCAGCCTGGTTGAGACATCGTCTTCCGGCGTGGCGGTGGCCGACGAAACGGGCACTCTGACCCTGGTCAACGACAGGCTGTGCCAGATCTACGGTTATAGCAAAGAAGATGTGATGGGCAGGCAGTTCTTTGATTTCATCCACCCGGATGACAGGGAACGGATAATCGCAGACTTCCTGGAGGCAGTGTCGAAATCACAGACTCTACCCGCGCTGGAATTCCGCGGCGTGCGCAAAGACGGTTCCATTGTCTGGCTATTCACCAATCCCAGCGCCATGGTAATAGACGGGCATACGGCAGGCTTCAGCGTGATAATCCAGGATATCACTCAACTGAAACAGGCGCAGGAAGCCCTCAAGGAAAGCGAACAGCACTATCGCTCACTGTTCCACCAAAACCCTGCCATAACCTATGCGCTTAACCTTCAGGGACACTTCACCAGCATCAACGCGGCGGCGGTCAGGATAACCGGCTATTCGGAGGAGGAGGCACTGCAGTTGGATTTCAGCCAGGGAATAGCTCCTGAATACCTGGATACAGTCATAAACAACTATGCCAAGTCGCTGAAAGGTGAACCCCAGTCCTACGAGGCTGCAATAATCGCCAAGGACGGCAGGAGAATTGACGTCCACATTACGAGCACCCCGATTATTATCGACGGGAAGGTTACCAGTGTCTATGGCATAGCCGAGGACATCACAGAACGCAAGAAGGCGGCTGAAGACCTCAAAGCGGCCCTTGAGAAGGCCAGCTCCACGCTGGACGGGACCATCGAGGCCATAGCCATGATGAGCGAGTTGCGAGATCCCTACACCGCGGGCCACCAGCGCATGGTCAGCCAGCTTGCCGTAGCCATAGCTAATGAGATCGGTATGGAGCGGGACAGGATAGAGGACCTGGCTGTGGCAGGCTTGTTGCACGATGTCGGCAAGGTCTATGTCCCTTCGGAGATACTGAGCAAGCCGGGCAAGCTCACCGACCTTGAGCTCGGGCTGGCCAAGGCCCATGCCGAAGCCAGCTATAACATCGTCAGGTCCATAAAATTTTCAGGACCGATTGCGCACATAGTATGGCAGCATCATGAGAGGATCGATGGGTCAGGATACCCTCGGGGCCTTGTGGGGGACCAGATCATGCTGGAAGCGAGGATCTTAGCCGTGGCAGATGTGGTCGAAGCCATGACCTCGCACCGTCCCTACCGTCCCGCCCTGGGGCTGAAAAAAGCGCTGGACGAGATAACAAGCAACCGCGCTGTCCTCTACGATGCGCAGGCAGTAGACGCCTGCCTGACGCTGTTCAACGAGAAGGGCTTCCAGTTCCATGATTAGCGGCAGGGTTAGGCAGAGCCTGCTGCCTTTCAGGCATACCGTCGTCTGCCGGCAAGACTGAGGATAAGCAAGATTATGAGCGCCGATACCCCGGCTTTCAGCCTGCTCAGCAAAGATGACCTCTACCTTTTCAACGAGGGCAGCCACCTGCGTCTCTATGAGAAGCTGGGGGCCCACACGGTTTCCGGGAATGGATATGACGGCACTTACTTCGCCGTCTGGGCGCCCAACGCACATCACGTTTATGTTGCAGGGGATTTCAATCGATGGGAAAAGAAGGGCGCCAGGCTGACTCCGCGCGGTGATTCAGGTATCTGGGAGGGCTTCGTCCCCGGCCTCGGCCAGGGAGCCCTCTACAAGTACCATATCGAGTCCAATGTACGCCGCTACAGGGTGGACAAGGCCGACCCCTTTGCCTTCCACTGCGAAACCCCACCCAAAACGGCATCGGTGGTCTGGGATCTGTCCTATACGTGGGATGACCGGCGCTGGATGGACAGGCGCAGGGAGGCCAACGGGCTGGAGTCCCCAATATCAATTTACGAGGTACACCCGGGTTCCTGGATGCGCCTGCCGGAAGAAAATAACAGGCATCTCAGCTACAGGGAGATGGCGCCAAGGCTGGCTGATTATGTCAGTAAAATGGGATTCACACACGTAGAGCTGATGCCAGTCATGGAACATCCTTTCTACGGCTCCTGGGGATACCAGGTAACAGGATATTTCGCGCCCACCAGTCGCTACGGCACCCCCCAGGACTTCATGTACCTGGTGGATTACCTGCACCAGCATAATATCGGTGTCATACTCGACTGGGTACCCTCGCATTTCCCCAACGATAACCACGGGCTGGGCTTCTTCGACGGCACGCACCTGTATGAACATTCCGACCCGCGCAGAGGGTTTCATCCCGATTGGAAGAGCTACATCTTCAACTATGGCCGCCACGAGGTACGCAGCTTCCTCCTGAGCAGCGCCCTGTTCTGGCTGGATAAATACCACGTGGACGGAATCCGTGCGGACGGCGTGGCCTCCATGCTCTACCTCGACTACTCGCGTAAAAAAGGGGAATGGGTGCCCAACCAGTTCGGTGGGCGGGAAAACCTTGATGCCATCTCGCTCCTGCGCCGCTTCAACGAGGAAGTTTACCGCAACTTCGCGGATGTGCAGACGATCGCCGAGGAATCCACCGACTGGCCTATGGTCAGCAGGCCTACCTACGTTGGAGGGTTGGGCTTCGGCATGAAGTGGGATATGGGATGGATGCACGACACGCTGGAGTACTTTACCAGGGACCCCGTTTACCGCAAGTTCCACCATGACAGGTTGACATTCCGCATGCTCTATGCCTTCAGCGAAAATTTCGTCCTCTCCTTGTCCCATGACGAGGTTGTGCACGGCAAGTCCTCGCTGATCGGCAAGATGCCCGGCGATGACTGGCAGAAGTTCGCCAACCTGCGCCTGCTTTTCGCCTGCATGTTCGCGCAGCCGGGTAAGAAGCTGATATTCATGGGAGATGAGTTCGGCCAGTGGCAGGAATGGGACCACGAGAAAAGCCTGGACTGGCACCTCTTGCAATACCCGCATCACAGCGGGCTGCAAAAGCTGGTGCAGGATGTTGTCTTCCTCTACCGGGACGAGCCGGCGCTTTACGAGCTGGATTTCGACCCGGGTGGGTTTGAATGGGTGGACTGCAACGATTCGATGCACAGCGTAGTAAGCTACCTGCGCCGCGGGCGCTCTACAGAAGACATCTTTTTAGTAGTCTTGAATTTCACCCCTGTTCCCCATTCGGGCTATCACGTGGGCGTTCCGCGTGGAGAATATTGGAAAGAGGTCCTCAACAGCGATGCGGAGATATACGGCGGAAGCGGCCAAGGCAATCTTGGGGGAGCAGAGGCCGTGTCACGCGCATTTCACGGCAGGCCTTTTTCACTGACCATAACTCTGCCGCCGCTGGCGGCAGTTATCTTTAAATCATCCATGCCGTGATAGCTATCAGAGGAACAGGTTGAGAGGCAGACATAAATGCCCTCACCGGCAATTGAATTTAATCACGGTCATTTATTAAGAGATATCTCCACATTGATGGTGGTGCCCCTGCCCCTGACCGAATCGATATCCATCTTCCCGTCCAGCATCTGCACCCGCTCTACCATGCCGGCCAGCCCCAGCTTGCCGTCCCGTGGCAGTGAATCGATTTTACCGGCCAGGTCAAATCCCTGGCCACGGTCGGTCACACTGACGCGCACGCTGCTCTCAAGATATTCTATTCGCACGGTGGCCGATGAGACCTTGGCATGTTTGGCAGCATTGATAAGAGCCTCCTGGATGATCCTGAAAAGTGCAAGCTCCGTGTCCGGCTGTAGCCGTTTTTGTTCGCCGGTGGTGACGATCTCCACTTCCATGTCATACATCTTTTTTAATTCACCGCTCAGCCATTCCAGCACCGGCAACAGGCCGAGGTCGTCCAGGACGGGCGGGCGCAGCTGACGACTAAACCTCCTGACCTCCTCCACCGCCCATTTCAGCCTCTTGTATATGGCATTGAGCCTGGTCGTTTCCGGACCCGTGAGATCTGGCTTGCCCGCCAGGAAATTATCCATCTGGTAGATCAGTGCCACCAGCGTCTGCACAGTTGTATCGTGCAGTTCCCTGGCTATATACTTGCGCTCCTCCTCCTGCACCCGCGTGATCTGCCTGGCGTAGTAGCGCAGGTTCTGCTCCGCCAGGTGCCTTTCCGTTACGTCCTCCAGTATCTCGATAGCACCGATCACCTTCCCCCGGCTGGTCAGGGGGCTGGCCGTGAAATGATACCACTTGCCGTTTTCACCCAGCGATGGGAAAAAGTCTTCAGCTTCATAGGCGCCTCTGATCAGAGATGACTTCCTGGCGTTGCCATGGTAGCGGGCCGAGATCTCCTCCTCGGAAGCCCCGTCCGCTATGAGGTCGGCCAGCACAGGCCTTTCATTACTGTAGAAAGCCTTCCACTGATTGCCTGTGCCCAGCACTTCATCCTTGCTGATGCCCGACAACACCTCCAGGGCCCTGTTCCACTGAATAACGTGGTGCTTCTTGTTGACGGCAAAAACAGGAAGAGGAAAGCGGCCCAGCACGCGGGCCAGTATCACATCGGAGCTGGTAAGCAGGTCTTCCCTGTTAAGATACAGCTTCACTACGAAAAATATGAGCACGCCTGCCGTGATAGCCAGGGCAACCAGCAGGATAAAGATGATGGTTAAGTATGACATGTCCACCCGGTCAGGTCAGGTCCTTTAGGCTCAACCAGTTCCTCTTCATAGCCTCGACCACCGCCTCTGTCCTTGAACCAACCCCCAGCTTACTGAAAATGGTCCTCAGGTGGCTCTCTATGGTGCTCACGCTCAGATGAAGCTCCTGTGCAATAGCATTGTTGCTGAGCCCGCCGGCGGCCAGTTTAAGCACTGTAATCTCCCTCTCGCTGAGCATCTCCGGTGAGGGCTCTTCAGTGGCCTCGCCCTTGCCTGTGCGGAATTTCTGCAGCACCTTCTTGGCTATATTGGGATGCAGCACCGACTCACCCCTGTACACGGCTTTGATCGCCTCTACAAGGTCAGACACACCGACATCCTTTAACAGGTAACCAGCAGCCCCGGCGGAAAGCACCGAGAAAATATATTGCTCGTCATCGTAGGCGGTAAGTACCAGTATAGATACAGCCGGTTGAAACGCCTTGATCTGCCTGGTCGCTTCAATTCCGTTCAACCTGGGCATGGCCACATCCATCAGGATTACATCGGGCCTCAGCTCACGTGCCAGCTTAACGGCCTCGTCACCGTTGCTCGCCTCACCAACAACCATGAACTCGGGTTCGCGCGATAATGCTTCGCGGATGCTCTCCCGTACAACAGCATGGTCTTCGGCCAGCAGTATTTTAATCGAATCCAATTCAGGTTTATCCCGTCTAAATTTGCAGTAAGTATACAACTACGCTTAAGCGCGAGTAAAGAAGTCTTCCCGATCAAGACCGCGCCAAGGCCAATTGTACAGGCCCGGCAAACCTACTTGGCATCCGTGCCCAGCGCACCCTGCAGCAAGTCGGCCAGGCCGGTACCGCCTTTTTTCTGGATAAAAGCCAGGATAACGGGCACGAATTTTGCCACCATCCCGGGATCGAGCCCCAGCTTTTCAAATGCGCCGGCCAGCTGCGCAAGCTTGCCGAGTTGCCCCAACTGCGAATCCCCGCCCGTTGCCGATGCCAGTTTGAAGATCGTTCCAGCACCACCCTCAGCCTGCCCCTTGTCAACACCCAGGTTTTTCACCAGTAAATCAACCAGTTCCATTTCAACACCTCCAGTTCTCTGCGCTATATAGAGTATTGAATATTTCGGCCCGATGCAAAATGTTTATGCCAGAACGACAAGATTTTTGACAGAGGAGATCGTTACAACCTCCTTGATACAAGATGTTAAAGCGAATATATCTCTTGGCCGAACATGTGGACCCAGTTTTTCTTAAGCGCCTCGGCCGCTTCGGCTGTTTTATCCACGCCTATGATGACGATGGGCTGCCCGCTCTCACCCCGGCCCAGGAACGTGTAGAAATAGAGCACGTTAATATTGGTTTCGCGCAGCGGCTTAAGAATAGCCTGCATAGCGCCCGGGTGGTCCGGTATCTCAACAGCCAGCACCTCGTGCTCCAGCACACGGTAGCCGTTGGCTTTGAGCACACTGAGCGTCTTCCCCGGGTTATCGGTAACAAATCTCACGGTGCTGGTTCCGGATGTATCAGCCACCGAGATTGCGCGTATGTTGATGGCCTCGCGCCCCAGGCATTCGCTGACCGCCAGGAACATGCCTGGCACGTTTTCAAGTATGACCGATACCTGTTTTATGCTCATTATCAACTCCTTTTACCTGAGCCGCCGCACCACCACCAAAATCAGAACAAATTATACCCTGCCTGCAGCGCTTTTTCATTTACCTCGAGCAGTTTTTTCTTTGCGGTCAAAATATGCTTCAGTGCTTCCCAAACGTTTGCCAGTTCGACCACTCCGCTCTTTTTGGTGAAGGCGCCCAGCATGACCATATTGGCCGCTTTGGGACTGCCCAGGTCATCGGCTATCTTATTGGCTGGTACGCGCACTATCTCGATATCCCCCCTGATTATCTCAGCCTCCACCAGTGATGAATTGAGGAAGAAAAGCCCGCCTGATTGTATGTGGTGCTGGAACTTGACGGCGGAAGGCTGATTCATGGCAACGACAAACTCAGGGGAGGAGGCCACCGGTGAGGCTATCTCATCATCGGATATGGCCACCGTGCAGTTGGCGGTGCCTCCGCGCACCTCGGCGCCGTAAGCTGGCAGGTAGGTGACATTTTTCCCTTCCAGCATGGCTGCTTCCGCCAGGTTGAGACCCATGGAGAGCACGCCCTGGCCTCCAAAGCCGGCGATGAGGGTTTTAATCAGCACCTTTTTTCTCCCCAATGTCTTTGTACACACCCAGAGGAAAGACCCGGGTCATCTCCTCATCCACCCATTGCCATGACTTCACCGGCGTCATTTTCCAGTTGGTGGGGCAAGGTGAGAGAATCTCCACCATGGAGAAGCCGCGTCCGTCAAGCTGCACCTGGAAGGCCTTGGCGATGGCCTTTTTGGCCTTCCTGATATTGGCGGGGGAGTTCACCGCGACACGTTCGATATAGGCCACGCCGTCCAGCATGGCGAGTATCTCGCTCATCCTGATTGGATGCCCCTCCAGGATATGGTCGCGCCCGTAAGGCGTAGTGGTCGTCTTCATGCCGCGTAGCGTGGTAGGCGCCATCTGGCCGCCGGTCATACCGTAGACTGCGTTATTGATAAAGATAGTCGTTACATTCTCTCCCCGGTTGGCCGCGTGGATGGTCTCCGCCGTACCGATGCCGGCCAGGTCGCCATCCCCCTGATAGGTAAAGACCACGCTTGCCGGGTAAGCGCGCTTGATACCAGTGGCCACGGCGGCGCCTCTGCCGTGCGCTGATTCCGCCATATCAACGTCGAAATAGTTGTAAGCGAAAACCGAGCAGCCCGGGGGAGGTATGCCTATTGTCCGCTCCTGCAGATCCATCTCGTCGATGACCTCGCAGACCAGCCTGTGTACAACAGAATGTCCGCAGCCCGGGCAGTAATGGAACGGCGTCTTCTTGAGAGATTTCGGGTGCATATAAATAGTCTTCATTATTTCAAGCCCTTCTGGTAATAGAGCCTTGAAATGACCCTTGCCACCTCGCTGGGATTGGGTATCACACCACCCGGCCGACCGTAAAAGGCTAACTCTCCCTGCCCTGCCAGCGCCAGCTGCACATCCTCAACCATCTGACCCATGTTCATTTCGAAGACAAGATACTGCTTGATGGTCTTGGACATCTCCTTGAGCGGCTCATCAGGGAATGGCCACAGGGTTACCGGCCTCATCAGGCCGACTTTCAAGCCTTCGGAGCGCAGGTTCTTGATAGCGCCTCTGGCGATGCGGGCGGCGATGCCGAAGGCCACCACGACCAGTCTGGCATCGTCCGTCAGGAAGGTTTCGCAGGCCGTTTCCTCCTTCTTTATCAACGCATAACGGCGGAACAGGCTCCAGTTTATCTCTTCAAGTTCCGATGGATTGGAGGTGAAGGTCTTGATTATCTTGCTGGGACGCCCTTTTGCTCCCCGCAGGGCGCCTTCCCTGATGGGCGGCACAGAGGGGGCTTCCCGCTTGAATTCGACCGGCTCCTTCATCTGCCCCAGCACACCGTCTCCCAGGATGACTACGGGTATCTTGTACCTGTCGGCCAGGTCAAACGCCCGCATGGTGAGATCGGCCAGCTCCTGTACTGATGAAGGCCCCAGTACGATAGTACGGTAATCGCCGTGTCCCCCGCCTCGGGTGGCCTGGAAGTAATCGGACTGCGCCGCCGAGATGCTGCCCAGGCCGGGCCCGCCCCGCTGCATATTCACGATGACTGCCGGCAACTCGCAGGCCGCCAGGTAAGAGATGCCCTCCTGCTTGAGGCTGATGCCCGGGCTGGAGGATGAGGTCATGGCCCTGGCCCCCGCCACGCTGGCCCCGTAAACCATATTTATGGCGGCTATCTCGCTCTCGGCCTGCACGAAGGCACAGCCCTTGCGCCGGCTGAGATGCGTGGCCATATATTCAGTCAGCTCATTCTGCGGAGTGATGGGGTAGCCGAAATAACACTGGCAGCCGGCCCGGATAGCCGCCTCTCCGATGGCGCTGTTGCCGTCCATCAGCACCTTAGTCACGGTATACCTCGATAGCCACCTCCGGGCAGACGATGGCGCAGATAGCACAGCCGGTGCACTCGCCGTTATCTTTGAACTCCGCGCTCTGGTAACCGGCGGCATTGAGCTTGTCTGATTGCACAATGACCTTTTTAGGACAAAAATGTATGCACAGACCGCATCCCTTGCAGAGTTCGTCTGATATGACGATTTTTCCCTTGACAGGTTTTAACGCTGGCTGTTTATCAGGCACGATTATCCTTTAATCAAAAGCCGGGCCTTTGCAGCCCGTCCGTACTATTAATTTTATTCACCTGCTGGTTGAATAGCAAATACAGGCAGTTTTTAACCCGCGGTTAACCAATCTTTTCCTGATGCCGGCATCAGCGCTTATAGAACTCCAGCACCTGCTCGAACGGGGTTACAGAGATACTCAGATCTCCGCTGTAGGGAAAATCCATTATCAGTATAGTGAAAATAATAAGAACGATCAGCACCGCCAGGAGCGTGGTCATAGTAAGCTGCGCATACAGGTTCTGCGACCCGAAAAAGAAGGTGAAAACCACCGTGATAATACCGCCCAGAAGAAGCACGAACCACAGCGACGGGTGTAGACCCATCCTGGAGTCCTGTAGCCGCTGCCTCCTCATCTCCACCGCATCGTTCATCTTCCTCAACATCTCGCTGAAAAATATCTTCTCCCTGTCGGTTTTAGGATCAAACCTGCCTGTTATTTCCCAGACCTTATCGGCGGCCGCCTGCGCCTCCATGCTCCTCCCACCCCGCTGCATCTGCGGCCACTCGTATTTGATCACTGCGCTAATATAATTAGCGTTGGCCTCAAGGAACTCGCTCCTGAACGGCTCCGGCAATCCCACTGTGTCGCGATAAATGTCGGCAAATGTGTTGGCTTCCCGTACAGTATTATTCTGCGTCGCGTCGAAGTCCTGCCAGACAATCACCAGCACAAAGGCCAGCATCACGACATAGATTACACCGATGGTGCTGAAAATAGGGCCGGCTATATCGTGGTGTTCTTTAAATTTCTTGATATCAACCCGGCGCCGCACCAGTAACACACCACCCACGGCTGTACCC